>ERZ795051.3606-NODE-3606-length-15567-cov-8.824845_pt1 | contig 15567 bp, 20 predicted proteins | sample MGYA00375135_ERZ795051 | MGnify/ENA primary metagenome ERZ795051 (study PRJEB30180, sample SAMN05720222) | activated sludge metagenome | isolation source: Anaerobic digester | place: Japan | collected 2015-05-26 ... | reverse complement strand
AGATCGACGGGCCGCAGCGTGTCTACGACTCCGGGCCTATGTCTCTGGATCTCGGCGGAGTGGATCTCGGAGTGTATCCTGGCACCGGGTTTGCGGATCCGAGATGCGAGCACAAGAGCTTTGATATCACTACGGTTTCGGCCAGCGCGTCCGCGACAATAACTGTCACGGGTGCGGGTGAGATCACGATCAGCGCGCGGCGCGTGCGCAACGGTGTGCCGGCGCGCGCATCTGACTCGGAGCGCTACGACGTGGCCGAGCCTCTGGTCGTGACCGCCGAGGCCGAGACGCCTCGCGTGTGGGTTGGTCCGTCGCTCACGCTGGATCCGCAGGCACCGTCTGGGCGCGTGCTCGTGGCCAGCACGGACGACGACGCCACGGTCACGCTGTCCGCGTCTCCTGGGCTGTCTGCGCCTGCGTCTGTGGCGCTGGTATCAGGGTCCGCCGAGGTGGACGTGCGCGCTGTCGCCTACGGCACGCACACGCTCACGGCCACGATCTCCGGAGTCACGGCGGACACAGTGATTGCGCTGCCGTCCGCCACATCGGCTGCGGATGGCGTTGATATCATTGAGGAAATCGCGCGCATCCTCGACACCGCGTGCCCGGATCTGCGGTGGGTGCGCGACTACGAGGATGGCGCGCTGGACGCGGTGCCGGGGCAATACGTGATCGCGCTGCGCTCGCAGGAGCCTGGGCCGATATTGGGCGGGTACACCTATGCTGTTGATATCATTGGCGTTTTTGCGAGCGAGCAGGACGCTGACGATATCCGCGCTGCAATCGACGACGCGCGGTGGGCGACGTGGGTGGCCGCGGCACTCGTGCAGGATGTGCGCTACGACAGGACGCAGGGCGTGCTGCTCGCGACTGTGTCGCTAACGCTGCAAACGATTTAGGGAGGTAGCTATGGCAAAAACATCGCAATATCAACAACTTAGCGTGCGTGCTGAGACCACGTACGGAGACACAACAACCGATTTTGCGGACGGCGTGCTGGTGCGCACGGTCGGCGCCGTGGATATCGATATCCGGCGCGGCCTCGTGGACGCTGGCGTCCTGCGCACGAGTGCGGATGATGCGGGTGTTGCGCCCGTGCAGGGCCAGGATCAGGGCACGATCAAAATCGCCGCGCTGCTGCCGGGTGCTACGCGATCGTCTGGCGATGTTACGGCGGACGCGACCACCACGTTTCTGTCGGCCGTTGTCGGCGCCAAAACCGCACGCGCAAATGACTCGTGCGATAGCGGCTGCACGACGACCGTGATACAGTGCGCCTCGCACCCGTACTCTGCGGGCGATCTGGTGCTGATTGCCGGCGAGGTGCGCCGCGTAGCCAGCGCCGCGAGCGGGTCGATCACGCTGGATGCGCCGCTGTCTGCGGCACCATCTGCTGGCGAGACAATCTACGGCGTGGAGCAGTACGACGCGATCGCATACACGGTGCCGGGCGTCGGCGTCGGGATTAGCGCCAGCGACACGGAGATCGCCTACGCATGCGCTGGCTGCAATCCGTCTGCTATCGAGATCGACGCGGTAGAGCCGGGCAAAATCGGGCAGATCGCGGTGACGCTGCAGGTGGGGTCCTACTCTCGCGGCACGGTCACGCACGCCACGACGGAGGCCTGCACGACGGGCGTAGTCGCTGGCGCGGGATCGGGCAAGCGCGTGCTGATCTACGGCGGCGGCACGGCGATCGCGCCGTACTGCAGTCAGGTGCAGTGCGCTATCGGAGTGTCTCGCGAGTGGGTCGCGGATGTTGGCAGCACGCAGGGTCGCGGTGGCGTCGTGACGGGTCCTGCGGACGCGTCCGTGGACGTCACGGCGTACCAGGACGGCACGCTGTCCGCGGTGGACGCGCTGATTGGATCGCCGTGTGTGGTGTGCGTGCAGATCGGCGCTACGCCTGGGTCGATTTGGGGCGTGTACTACCCGGAGGCCTATCTGTCCGAGGCGCCCAAACCTGTGTCGATTGGGATCGCACAGGGGGTCGCTTTTAAACTTGCTGGCTCTCGCGGTATCCTGTTTAGGGCGTAGGTGTGCTATGTCGTTGATATCACGGCCTTTTTTGGCACCGATCAAAATCGCAATCCCGTGGGATCCTGCGATCGACACGGAGGCGTGGGGCATGACCGCTGACGAGTACCTGGAGCGCGTCGTGACGGCTGACGAGGCCGTGCCGCTGCCACCGGTGCGTCCTGGGCAGACACTGGCAACCCTGACGCTGGCACCTCTGGGGTACAGTGCCTACGCCTACGCGCTGCACCTGATCGGCCAGGCAGGCGAGCAGTGGCCCTACGATGCCGCGCTGCAGGCACACGTCCTGCGGCACGCGATTGTTGACTGTGGCGGTCTCGACACCGAAGAAGGTCCTGTGCGTGTGCGCCGCGAGGACGGCCCGTATGGGCCGCGGCTGACAGCGGAGTCGTGGAGTCAGATCGGTTTTTTTTGCGACTCACTCACCTGGGGGACGCTGGCGGTGGCGAGTGTGGCGCGGTCTGCGCGGCAGCGATACGTGCCAGCCGACTGAGCGCGCTGGAGGCGTCCTGCGTGCGCGCGCTGGTGCTAGACTGGACGCGTGACGGCCGGCCCGCACACGTGTGCGCAGGCGAGTGTGACGGATACCTGCGGCGGGTGCTCGGGTGCGTGCGCGCGCGCGCGCAGGCGGACGCGGGCGCGTGGTGTCCCGGGTGGCTGAGGACGCAGCCGATTTGGGACGAGGTGGCGCTGGCGCTCGAGGGCGCGCAGCAGCCAGGCACAGCGGCGCCGTGGAAGTTATTGGAAGCGTCGCGACTCTATCGCGCCTGTGAGTCCGAGCGGGCCGCACGAGCGGCGGAGGCAGCAAGTGGCGAGCGAGATTAGGATTACAGCCGACACCGTGCAGGCGACCAAGGCCGTCGACGCGCTCACACGCACGCTGGAGCGTGCCGGCCTGTCGGCCGCTGATATCGCGCCCCAAATCGACACGGTCGCGGTCGCCACGGGCCAGGCCGCAGACGCCGCACGCCAGGCATCCGCCGCCGGCACAGAGCACCGCGGCGTTATGGAGTCGCTGCAGACGTCCTGGGTCAACGCTGCCGCGAAACTGGCCGTGCTCCGGACCGCGTGGCAGGCCGTATCCTCTGTGGCGCAGCAGGTGCACCAGCACCTGATGGACTCGGCAACATACTACGATATGGTTCCGACTGCCGCGCAGCGTGCGGCTGTGATCACGGCAGCCGCGATAACCAAGGGGCAAATCGAGCCCATGGCGTTGGCCAGGTCGCAAAACGCACTTGTGCGCGGAGATCTTGCGCTGACCTCGGAACAGTTTGAAATCCTTGCGAAATCAGCCGTTGTGCTCGCCGACAAAGTTGGCGGCGACGCTGCCGACGCGCTGGGTGCGCTCACCCGTGCGCTCGTTTCAGGTGAAACGAGGAGCCTCGTCGAGTTTGGGATCCAACTCGAACTCACCGGAACGAAGGCGGAAAAGTCCGCGAAATTATTGGATTATTTGCGTGAGCGATATGCCGGCGTCACGGTCGAGGTGACCAACTACAGCGATGAGGTCGCGCAGATCAACAACCGTCTCAAGTTGGCCTCGCTGCAGGCCGGCGCAAGCATCGACGGCACCGCATCCGCGATCGCTCGAGGCATGGCAGTGGCAAAGGACGCGCTGCGGCACGTAGTTGGCGATTATACGGGGCTGACCCAGTCGTCCGTGCAGGCGGCCGAGCGCGCTTTGCGGAAACTCGAGGACGAGGCAAAATCGGCGGTGCGAGACGCAACGCACGCGACAATGGCCGCATTTAGCGCGTGGACGCCAGACGAGGGCACGGCGTATATCGGGGCCCTGCAGCGGGCCGTAGAGGCCCAAAGACGTGCGCGCGATCTTGCGCAACAAGTGCAGTCCTACGTCGCGCAGACTGGTGTGGCGTACGACGATCTGTACGGGCGCATCGTGGACGCAGACGACGCACAATCGTGGCTCAACAAACACGCGGCCGAGCTCAACCGTCTCTACGAAAAAAACACGAATAAAATCAAAGAGTTAGGCAACGCAATCATGGCCAACGTGTTGCCTGCCATGCAGCAGTGGCTCGCGCACACGCAGGACCTGCCGCTGCCGTCTGTGTTTGGCGCCGTGGTTCGCTCGCTTGCCGCAATGGCAAAATCAGATAAAGAAATCAAGGACTTGCAGTACACCGCACGCCTAGCCGACGAGGAGCGCGCGCGTGCAGCGCGTGAGTGGGCGGAACAGCGCAGGAAAGCGGCCGAAGAGGCCCGCAAAGAGGAGTTGGCCTGGGGGAGGTATTATCAATCTCTTGCACGCGCAGAGGCTGAGGACGCGCGGTTTTGGGCCGAGCTACAGGCGGCCGACGATGAGCTCCGGCGCAAGTCGGAACAGGAGTGGCAGCGCCTGCGCAAACAGGAAAATAAGATCCGCGACGAGGCCGAAAAGCGGGAAGAAGCGGCGCGCAAAAAGCGCGAATCTGAAAGACAAAAGGAGCACAAAAAAGAGATCGAACGAGCCAACGAGCGCCTGCGGCTGATACGGTCTGAGACTGAGGCGATATCGAGCGTGATCCTGCAGGCGGCTACGGCAGAAAAATCAGCGCTCGAGGGGCTGTCTCGGAGCGACTACATCCTCCGGGCGCTGCGCGACTACATGCGCGGCGAGGCGCTCAAATATGCAGCAAAATCAATCGGTTATGCGGCTGAGGCCGCGGCTGCATTGTGGCTCAATCCTCCGGCTGCTCCTGGTCTCGCGAAGGCGTCGGCGTTGGCGGCGGCTGCTGCGGCGGCGTTTGGCGCGGGTGCATACGCTGCTGGCAAGCTGGGCGGAAATAATACAGGCAAATCAACGACATCCAGCACGGCCTCGCAGTCGTCCAGCACGTCCTCGCGAGTCGGCAACGTGGAGCAGCAGCGCACCAGCGTGACGATCGTGCTGGGCAGGGGCGTCATCATGGGCAACCCGGACGACGTGGCGCGCGCGATGATGGCCGCAATATCGGACGCGCAGAGGCGCGGGACTGCGAGGTGGTAGCGATGCCGAGCGTGACGCTGTCGTGGGCTACGGAGTTGGTCTCGGACGCGCCGCAGGTGCGCCTGACACAGGTATCTCCTGCGCAATCGTGGGACCTGACGATCCCGGCGGGGCTGTATTACCTGGCGGCAACAGGCAACGTGGGCTCGTCGATCGTCACGGCGCTCAACGTGCAAATCGCCAGCAAAATCGGTGGCGCGGCTGCTGTGTCTGTCGGTGCTGACGGTCTGCATCTCGAGTGGTCCGGAGGCTCCGCGTATACGCTGCGCCTGCTCGACTGCACGGACTCACTGTATCTTGCCGCGCTGCTGGGTCTCTACGGGCCAGGCCGCAATCTGTCGTACTATCAGGCAGTAGACGCACCGGCCGTGTGGTCGCAGTCTCTGGCCGTGTGGTCCTCGTCCTGCGGATATGACCACGCCGCCCGTGACCAGTACGGGATCCCTGAGTGGATCGGTGACACCAGAGTGGCCGAGACAGGGGCCGCAGCACGCCTCACGCGGGCCAGGCGCAACGTGCTGGACCTGACACTCTCCGCAATACCTGGGGCGTCTCTGAGCGCATATACGGGCGGATCCGTGACGTTTTGGGACGCCTATGATCCCGAGTATCGCGAGCCGTACGTGTATGTCGTGATAACCCATAACGGCAGCACCAGGATCGCTGGCGAGTACTCGCTGATCGAGCCGATATCGCCGGAGTCCGTGCAGCGCTCGGTGGACGGCTGGACCGGGCTGTACTCGGTATCTCTGCGACTGGTGAGGATGTGATGCGGCAACGCGTGTCTGTGTGCATCGAGGGCATTCCGTATGTGCTGGGCAATAGCCTGCCGTCCTGGCACTCCGGCACACTGCTGGACGTGCTCGCGCGGCCGCCGGAGATACGGCAGACGATCGATGCGCTCGGCGGCGTTGCGCAACTGGATGACCTCGACATCGAGGTGGTGGACGCCACAGGTGAGATTGCCAGGATTATCCGGCCCTATCCTGACGTGCTGCGGTACGCACTGTCGCCCAATCCAATCGACGGCACGACCACGCAAATCACGCTCGACGACGCGTCAGGGTTAGTGGCTGGCGACTACCTCTACGCGGAGCGCGACACGTGGCGCGTGGGCATGGTCGCAGGCAACGTGGTGTACGTCTACCGGCAGCAGTACTCCTGCCTGCAGGACGGCCTGTCCGTGCGCTACGCGGCCAGCGTGCAGCGCGACTACGTGTGCACCGTGGCGAGTGTGCCGCCGTCGATGGCCGGCAGGATGGTCGCCGTGTACGTGGACGGATCGCTGGAGTGGATCGGGTATCTGACCGGCATCGAGCAGGCCGGGCGCTCGTGGCGGATGCGCGCCAACTCGTTGATATCGCTGCTAAACCAGCAAATCAACCCGCCCGCAACCGGGCTCCGTACCGCGTATGCGTGGGCGTGGTCGGGTGCGCGATTTGATGCGGGTGCGATCACGCGCACGATCCCGCAGTGCACGCCGACAGGTGGGTCACGCGACGAGATGCTGGCAGCCTGGGGCGCACCTGGTACAGGCTCTCCTGCGGTGCTGATCACGGCCTCGCACGGCGCGGTCTGGTACGGGTCAGACAACGCCGGAGACATCGAGGACGGAGCGCTGACACACGGCGCCGTCCAGGCACTCGGTGGCACCTGGTATGACGTGGCCGATACTGGCCCGTGCACGGCGCCAAGAGGCGTGCCGGCATATGGGGTGCTGATTGGGTTTTGGGGCGATCCGGAGGCCAACCCAACGTGGCTGGCTGCCGGCGACGCGCACCTCGCAGGTGGCGAGTATCAGATCGGTCACCTGGTGGGCTGCTGGCTGCGGATCGGTGACCAGTACGCCAGAGTCAGTAACGTCAACACGGCACTGGGCCGCGTCACGCTGGACCGGCTCGTGGACGCCGAGACCGGCGAGCTCTGGCGCTACCAGACCGCTGGCACCGCGTCTACGACGCCGGTTGAGCTACCCGTTGCGCCGATCGTGTCGGCCGCGTCTCTGCCGGACGCTGTCAGCGCCGTGCTCACAGGCACGGGCGCGATAGGGTTCGGGCTGCCGTCGGCACTCGTGGACACGGCGCACGCCACGCCTGTTGGTGGCGCGGCGGCCGTGTGGTGGGATTGGGGCAGCGCCGGGATCGACGACGACCTGAGGGCCAGGGGTCTGGCGCTGTATCTGCGAGGCGGCCGCATTGTGGTGCGGCGCGTGACGGCGCCGACACTCGCGGGCGCTGGCACCACGCTGACCAGCGCGGATCTTGTCGCGGACGGCGTACCTGTGGTGGATCGCGGCCACGAGGCGCCTGTGTCCTCGATCCGATACTCGGACGCGGTGACCGATTGGCAGGTCACTGTGCCCGGCGCTGACGTGCTGTCGGGGTCGGCGCTGCGCGTGGTCACGTACGAGACGCACACGAGAGACACTATCACCGAGCCGGACTCGTGGATCGCGGCGCAGATCGCGCGCCTGCGGTGGCTCTATGGCGGGGTGCCGACGCTGACCGTGCGGCTGCTGCGCGACACGCTGGATGTCGGCGATATCGTGGCGCTGGATACGCGATATGTGGCGGTAGGGCACTATCGAGGCGCGGTGCTGCCGGCGCTCGTCACGGGGCGCGCGGGCCTGGACGCGGAGTACACCCTATCGCTCGATCTCGGGCGCGTGGCGCAGGCCCTGTGCTGGGCGCTGTCGCTCGAGGTCACGGTCACGGGTACGACGACGCTGTACTGCAGCGACACGGCCGACTATGAGGCCTGGCGCTCGGTGCTGCCAGCAGGGTCGATCAGTGTGCAGGTCGTCACCGACGGCGGTGCTGTGGTGTGGTCCGGTACGACGTCTGCGGTAGGGCACGCCGACGACGGGACGATCACACTTTCTACTGCAATATCAACGAGTTACACGGGCAGGCTCCTGCTGTGCGCACAGTCAGGCAAAAGCGGCGAGTGGTACGCGCGCCAGGTGTTTGCAGATGGCACTGCGAGGATGCTGTGATGGCAAAATATCGTGAGATATCAATCACATCCGGAGCGCCCGTAACCGTGCATCAACTGCGCGGACTGCGCGACAACTGCGACTGGGTGCGCGCCGTGCGCCTGTCCACGGTCGGGACGTGGGGCCGTCTGATCGGTGACGCGTGGACGCCGTCGTCCTCTGACGGGACCACGGCCTACCCGCTGACACCGGTGCGGATCGACCTGCGCCACCATGACCGCTTCTATTGCGCTGTGCGCGCGTACGCATCCGGTGCGGGATCCTGGCGCGTACTGATGGGGATGCATGGGCAGGCGTCTACGGACGACACGCTTGGCCTGATACGCGTGGATCTGACGGCCTCTGGCGCCGGGTATATCGAGGGCACGGGATACTGCGACCCGGGGCAGTCCACGGAGCGCGTCTGCCTGCCGTCCGTGACTGTGTCGCGCACGAGCGGGACGGCCACGCTGTCGATCGTGAGCCTGGCTCTCTACGCCACGCGCACGACTGAGCAGGACCACGGGCCCGCGCAACTCGCACCGGCGTCAGCGGCCGACCTGCAGGCGCCGCTCGAGTCAGCGGCCGTGCTGTTTGATGAGCCGTCCGTGATGGTGGGATGGCTCGGCGAGTACACGCTGCCGGTGTCGTCCACGGTGGCGCTGCGCTGGGGATACGCCGGAGACGCGATACAGGCGGACGCCACGGTCACGGCCAGGTGTGTCGTGTACCAGCCGGGCGCCAACTCAGGCAAAACGTTTGCGCTCACACACAAGCACGCGTCTGGTGCCACGTATGCCACGCAGATCAGCAACGCCGCGGTGTGGCGCGGTGTGTCGGTCGACCTGCCGGTCACTGCGCATCCGGATGGCAAAACGGGAGCGTACAGGCCAGCCGGCACGCTCACCGCGTCCGCGACGGCTGATGTCAAACGCCCGGTGCTCACGGCCGCGAGCATTGACGTAACACTCGGAGATCATTGCAAAAATCTCGTGTTTGGATCCGTAGTGCCACGCTCGCGCGACCTCGTGACTGCGGCGCTGATGGCGTCCGTGACGGACGCGGTCGCGGCGGGCACGGCGTCGAGGGCCGGCTGTGTTGCGGGCGGACTGGCTGTCGGCGGGCGCGCGTACTCGCTGACCTCGAAGGAGCAGACCATCTACCGCGGTCACTGCTGGACGCTGGACGACGACTACGACGGCAACACAGCCACAGAGGCAAAATACACGGTCACGATCCGGATGTCCGCGAGCGCGACTGCATACGTCACGCTCGGGGTGTCGATCGGTGGTGGTACCGCCGGGGCAGTCACGCTGCCCGTGTCTGGCAGTGACGACGTGTATACCGGCACTGTGTCAGTCGCTCGCGACGTTACGCGTGTCGTGCAAACTGTTGATATTAAAGCAAAATCGAGCCCCAACATAACGGCAACCGTGTACTCTGTGCACGTGTGCAGGAGGCAAGAGTGATGCTCGTGGACGACAAAAAAATCAATGATATCAACATCGTGTGCACACACACCAAAAAGCCGTGCGACAACGTGCGGGAGATCCGGTACGCGCTCGCGGATATCCGGCGGGCAATCGGGCGCTCGGTGCTGCTCGGCGCGGCGATTGGATCCGGCCTCGCGCAGGGTCTCGTGGACCTACTGCGCGCATGGATGTAACCTCACACAAACACACAAAAAACCAGTTGACAGCAAACGCAAAACGTGGTATATGGGGGACGCAATGGAAAGAACCTCTGTGATTTGGAAAAAAAGGCGCTATGGTGGCACTTACGTGCGCGTCCGCTGCGTGGTGCGCGGGTATATCTGGATCTGGGATCTGCCGATATCCTGCGCGACGTCGGCGCCAATCTGGCGCAGGCACGCGAACCGGATACTGGCGCAGTGCCACGACGCGCCGCTTGATGAGATTTTATCGTGTATTATCAAGGAGTTAGACGATGCCAAGACTACGTGATGGGGAGCATGTCGTTGTGATCGCGGCCACCGAGCCGGGGACGTCATCAGGGGGCAAACCGTTTGTGCTGGTGCGATTTGAGGCGCCAGACGGCGCGCATCACTCCGAGCGGTACTACCTCACGGACCGCGCGATCTGGCGCGCCTCGGCGTTGTTGACGGCGATCGGTGTCGCGCACCGGCGTGACCTCGACGAGATCGAGACGATGCTGCTGTATTGCTCGTCATCGCGGCCGCGACTCAAGATCACAATAGGCCGCAAAAAACAAGAAGAATATCCGCAGATTATGAAGCACGAACCCGCTGATGAAGCGGTCCATGAACACGTGCCGGAACACCCGGAGGACGCGGACGATGACATGCCATTTTAGCAGTGATATCAAGTACTTAGCCATCGATGCGGCTACGTCATCGGGCTGGGCTCTCGTAGAGGGACAGCGACGCGGGCCGGTGCGTGCGATCGAGTATGGCACGCTGCGACTGCACCAGCGTGCCGCGATACAGGATCAGATCCGGGCGCTGCTGGGGCGGCTGTCTGTGCGCCCGGACGTGCTGGCTGTCGAGTCACCGGTGCCCGTGTACGAGCGCGGAAAACTGCGTAATCATGCCGGATACGCCACGGCCGTCGGGATCTCGGCGATCTGGCGCGACACGCTGCGCGCGTACTACGGGATTGCGGCCGAGGAGGTGTACCCGTCGGCCTGGCAGGCGGCCGTGTTGCGCGGTCTCAGCGGCGACACCAAGCGCCGAGCGGCGGCCGCTGTTGCTGAGATTTACGGTCTGAGGGACGTGCAGCACGACGCCGCGGACGCGCTTTGCCTCGCATACTGGTGCCACACACGGCACGGATGGCTGCTGGAGGTCAGCGACGACGACAAACGGGCCGGGGTGAAGCGCGCGCTGAACGCGTATTTTTTGCGGCGCGGTGGCGCCGTTGGGGTTGATGCAAGGAGGTAGCACGTGGAACCGATTGAAATCATGGAGAAATTGCGCGCAATGTACAAGCGCGAAGAGCGCGCGGCCGTGAACGCAGAGGCGCTGCTGGCGCCGCTGCCGGACGACGCGTGGGCCGGCCCAAAATTGGACGCCCGCGGAGAGCCGCTGCACACGTGGGACGCGGAGTTGACGGGATACTTGCCGGCACGTGTTATGGAGGCGCTGCACCGTCGTCTTGGCCCGGGTGCCTGGGTGGATTATCCGGTGATCCTGGACGAGGGTCAGGCGCAGCGTGGGCAGCGCGCGACATACACCGCCACTGTCGCTCTCGTGTGCTACTGCCCACCACTCGACACTGGCCGCGTCGAGTACGGCACAGGTGAGGGATACACCCGCGCCGACGCGCTTAAATCGGCCTGCACAGCGGCCCGCAAACGGGCGATCTATCTCGCCACAGGTATCGGCTGGCAGGGATACACGGACCGCGAGGACACCGATAAAACGCAACAAAAACAACAGGTTGCCAAAAATGAAGCGCCCGCGGCGCGCCAGCAGACGCAGAAACAGCCTGAACTCGTCATGCCGACCGTGGAGGAGTGCAGGGCGCTGCTGCGCCAGCACAGCATCGACGCCGACCAATGGCGCGCCGTCTACGGCCAGCGGCGTATCACGGACCTGACCGACGCTGAGCGTGTGTCGATGGCGACGGGCCTGCTCGAGGGCAGCAGCCCGCTGCTGCAGGGGGCTCAGCGGTGACGCCGTGCTGCCCGTACTGCGCCGAGCCGCTGCAGCACCAGGACGGCCGCGTGTCGTGCCGCAGGTGCGGGCTGGCGCTGCCGCACGTGCTGCGGCCGCATAGGCGCGTCAAAACGCTCGATGACCGCGTGCACGAGACGATCGAGTACGCGGCGGATCTCGGCCGCGGGCGCTCGTGCCCGTACTGTCACGGTCCCGTCAGGCCGCAGCAGATCGGCGACGTCTGGCGCTACGCGTGCACATGCGGCGCGTGCGGACCGAGCGCGGGCACGCAGGACGCGGCGCTCGCGGCGTGGCTCGCGGCGTGGCTCGGCGCAGGTCCGGTGACGGACGTGGCGCGGCTGCTGGGGCGCATCCAGGCGATCGGATACAGGCTCGAGCAACTCGCCGTCACGGCCGACCATGTCGCGCCCGCCGACGGAGTCGGTGACGCGATCCGGGAAATCGTCAACAATATCAAGGAGATGTGCAATGCCACAGAGCCCAAAAAATAGCGCTGTTGCGGCCGCGCTGCAGGCCGCGCTCGTGAGTGCCGGCTGCACGCTGGCCGTGGACGGTGTCGTGGGGCCGGCCACCCGGCACGCCGTGACCGTTGTAGACCCGGCGCGGCAGGCCCGCGAGTGGCAGGAGTGGCTCTCGCAGTGGGTCTGCGCGCCTCTGCGTGTCGATGGGGTATGGGGGCCACGGTCGCAGTACGCCTGGGACGCGCTGATCGGGCTGCTGAACCCGCTGGTCTGGGGGTGCGCGCCGGCATGGGTTGGCGGCCGCGCGAGCCACTACGGCGGGCCGGATGATCCCAACGACAGATATCTGGGGCAGGCGTACCTGCCGGACCCGCGCGAGATCGTCCCGAGCTCTGGCGGCGTGCCTGTGTCTCCGGCGACCTACTACCAGCAGGTACCCGCCTGGGTGCGTGACATGCTGGACCCTGCGATGGGATCCGCACGCGAGTGGCCGCAGACCACGGATGATCTCGGGCGCAGGCGCCCGGCGGGCGTGTCCTACTACGTGCGCGGGCTGTACTGCGCGTTGCGCCTCACCTCGCCGCTGACGCGGCTGGCGCGTCAGGGGCGCGTCTATGCGGACGTGATCTCGGTGCGCGAGCCGGCGCGCGTGGTGTCCTGCCGGGTGATCGACTACGGCCCGCACCCGCGCGTCTGGGCCTCGATTGACCTATCACCCTATGCGTATCGCGAGCTCGGCCTGGAGTGGGGCAGTGACCGCGTGATTTGGCGTGTGCGTGTAAGTGATTGATATCAAAGGAGTTTTGCATGCTGCGTCTTGGATATCTCTGCTGTCGTTACCGTCACGATGACCCAGCCGTGCGCGAAGCGCGGCTGCGCGAGGCCGCCCTGCTACGCGTGTGGATCGAGCGCACGCACGGCGTCACGATCGTGCCCTGGTGGACCGGTATCGATCCGGCGCGTGAGGATACCGGCGAGGTGCGCGAGGCCGGATTTGCAAGCAACATCAACACCTTGCGCACGCTCGTGGATATCGCCATGCGCAACGACGCGGCGGCGACGCTGTTTGTGGACGGGCGCTATCCGCCGACCGCGGGGATGCGGCGCGAAATCGATGCGTGGCGTGACGCGTGGGTGGACGCCTACGCACGCGCCGGAGTCGGCGGTGTCGGCTCGCGATCGCGCGATCTCGCGGCCCCGATCGTGTATCTCATCCCGCCGTGGGACCCGGAGGCGTAGCAATGCAACACGATGATATCATTGAGATTTTGCTCATCATCGCGGCCGCGATCCTCGTGGCGATCCTGATCGCGCTCGGAGTCGCGGACGCCGTGACGCAGGACGAGGCCTGTGCGCGCCGATACGGCGGGCCGATGGAGGACGCGCAGTGCCGAGTGATCACGCAGAGGAGGAGGTGATCCGTGTGGTATTTGGAGATGGACAACAAAAAAATAAAACTGCATCCCGAGTGCGACTATCACGACGTCGCCATGCTCGGGGCGTCGTCCGCGTCGTCGTGGGGGTACGGGCCGTACCGCTACGCGGCGGACCAGATCAGCACGACACTCTGCATGCCTGACGGCAGCACCGTTACCACACGCATGCGGCACGCCCCCAATAGCCCAGGCAACGATGCCAGGCGCACGGCCGCCTGGAGATTGGGGGCTGTCTCGGCGATTATCGATCCAGATCACACACACTCGTGCTACGGCGTGCCACGCGGGATCGAGTGGGAGATCGACGGGGTGCGATACGCGTCCCGGTGCGAGGACGCCGATCAGCTCGCCTGCTGGCTCGCGGTCGCTGGCCTGTACGAGGCCACGATCGGCGGCGAGTCGCCGCTGGTGTGGACTGTCGAGTGGGAGGCTGGCGGCATCTGCGGCCGGCTGTATTGCCAGTCCAGATACGAGGCGGACGGCCTCACCGGGTGGATCTCCCACCGCCTCGTCGTCGGCGCGCGCACGAGTGTGCTGCGCGTACCACTCGCAGAGATCGCACAAAAAAAATCCAAATAAAATCAATCAGTTAGAAAAAAAAGTAAAAAAAAGAAAAAAACCTGTTGACAACGAAATCGGGTGGGGGTATACAGACAATGTGACCGGCGAGGTCACGGCGCAGCGTGGCACTGGCCCGCCCACGCGCGAGACCGAGGGCTGTGAGGGTAGCATGAAAAAAATCGAAAAAGAAATCGTCCGGTACTACGTCTGTGAAGTCACCGCGCCTTCCGGTAAGTGGCACAATCAGGGAAAGAGCAGCGTGACAATCTGGGGCGAATCAGCCGACGGAAAGACATATTTTATCGAGCGTCTCGGGACGTGGCCGAACACAAAGGCGGGGCGCCGCACGATGGACAAATTGATCGCGGACTACACGTCGGCTGGATACGTATACAGCCACGGCCGGCCGTAACAACAACACCACAACCCCTGCCGGTGCGCCCGGCCGGCGGGGGCATCCCGAAGGGCGATAGGAGGACACCATGAAAAACTTTGAAAAAACCATCGCTCTGCTCAACGAGTATAACGACGATCACGTACCCGCGCTGATTGGTGCGGCGCGGAAAATCGCGCGGCTGGCACCCGAGGTGCCGGCAAGCGCGTGGTGGTGCTGCGCCGGCGGCGAGAGGTACGATGACTCGGACGCCTACGAAAAGGCGGTGCTCGATTGCGCTGTGGCATGGTATTGTCTCCCCGCAGACTATACGCTTGCCGACGCGGCATCGCTCTTGTGCCACGACTGATTATTTCACGCCCCCCCGCCGGTGCGCCCGGCCGGCGGGGGGTCACGCGAAGGGCATGGAGGGTGAAATGCAAAAATTCGAACGAGTGAGATTTTACGGACGGGTTATCCAAGATTACGGCAATCAGGACGATCCGTCCGGGGGTGTATACGTGCATTATGATGTCAGCAAAAAAACCTATTACGGTGCATGGCAGCACCGGACGGCCAGCGGATGGTTCGTCCCATGCCCGGACGGGGATGAGTACGGTCTCATCCAAGAAGGAGAGGACCCGATCATGGCGAGACTGGATGAGTCGTATGCCACGGTCCATATTTACCTGACCAAGGCTAAGCTTCGAAAAATTATCCGTCTTATGAAAGCAAAGGGGGGTGAAAAATGACGAAATACGATAAAATAGCGGCCAGAGTTAAAAAATTTGTGAGCATCTACGACGACAACTATGATGCCTACTGGGGATGGACGGTTCGGTTCGGCGACGAGTCGGCCGTAAACACATATGAGGCGCGCGAGCTAAAAAACCCGTCCGCACGCGCCGAGGCCGTGGCCTACGCCGTCAGGATGGCCGACGTTGCCCGCGTGTTGTGCGTTTGCGGCAAGGCGCTCGTAGAGGCGATCGAGACCGGCGATGAGGCCCGCGCGGATCTGGCGTACCGACTCGGGCGGATGGCCGAGCTAGAGACCGGCAGCGCCTTTATTTTTGAC
>ERZ795051.3605-NODE-3605-length-15570-cov-4.264067_pt1 | contig 15570 bp, 9 predicted proteins | sample MGYA00375135_ERZ795051 | MGnify/ENA primary metagenome ERZ795051 (study PRJEB30180, sample SAMN05720222) | activated sludge metagenome | isolation source: Anaerobic digester | place: Japan | collected 2015-05-26 ... | reverse complement strand
GTTGAATTCCTTTTGGGGTATTGGATTTGGAATGAGTTCTTTTTGTAATGCGGCGATAGTGGCTTTTTTACGATTTGAAGAGAGAATATCTCCGATAAATAATCCTGCCCTAATCATTGCGCCTCTAACTGGATAAGCGGATGAGTATGTTGCCAGGATGGAATCGTTTTTCATTTTTTTTGTAATTTCCTTTATAAAATCGTATGTCCATAATTCTATATTTCTATCTGGTGCAAAAGGATCTAAGTATATTGCATCGAAAAATTTCATTATTTTCTGAATATTTTTGCGTGCATCGCCTTCAATAATTTGAATTTTTAAATTTTTATTTGAGAAGGATTTTTTATTCAGGAGGTCTATGAATATTTCTTTATTACTTTTTTCAATTATATCGAGGGAAATGGCATTTTCTAAACCTGAAAAATCATTTTCAAAAGCGAGGTATTCGAGTTTTGTAGTTTTATTATTACTTTCATTAAAAAATTCAAGAGTTGTCCTTAAATTGTACCCGATGCCAAATCCGATTTCGAGGATATATATATATTTTTTTTCTTTTAACTTTTTGCGAATTTCGCAAGGATTTATGAAAATTTTTTCTGATTCTGTTCTGGCTCCGTATAACGAACGATAATAATCTTTATATTTTGGATGATACAATGTGTATGATGAATCAGCAGTTGGAATTTTTGAAAATTTTGAAGTCTCGTTATTTTGAAGCAACGTCCTAAACATGTGGATAAACTGATTTTTTGTCAGATTCCACTTTGGTGCAATTAATTTGCTTTCATCTGTGTCCGCACATATTCTCATCAAAAGGATATCTTGCCTGAGATGTTTTACAAAATCGAGAAGTATTGCAGCATATTCGTGTTCATTCATTACCTTAATTTTTCCTTCGTTGAACCATTGTTCGAAAACAGTATTTTTTAATATGAGCAGGTTATGAATTTTTATGGCTTTGAATGGGAGTTCAGAAATTTTTGAAGCTGTTTTGCGAAAATCGCAAATTCCTTCTCCAGGCAGACCTAAAATGATGTGTGCTGCAGTGTTTATTTTATGGGAATCAAGGAGAAAAACAGTATCTTTTACTTTAGAAAAATCGTGTTTTCTATTTATTAACTTGAGTGTTGAATTATTTGATGTTTGAACACCAAGTTCTATCCATAATTCGATTTCTTTTGAGAGATTTTCGAGTATATTAATAATCTGCTTGTTAATAGAATCGGGACGAGTTGAAATTATTAAGATATTGAATTTTTCAATGCGCAAGATAAAGTCATATATTTGCTTTAACTTTTCCGGTGGAGCATTGGTTCCTGTATGAGTTTGAACATAAGCAATAAGTCCAGCATTTTGTCCATAATTTCTTCTTACGAATTCGACACCCTTCTTTATCTGGTCTTCGATAGGCATTTGAGGGGATATATGAGCTGGGCGAGCGCCACTTTCATCGCAGAAAAAACATCTATTTGCTAAAGCATAAGGACATCCAAATCCTGGATCAATAGGGACTCTATATAATTTACGAGAATATTTTTCTTCCAGATAATCTTGAAAAAATTTCATATAAAATAAATGTTACTGAACTTGAATGGGTTAACCTTAATACTGTTCACTTAAGGACAATAAATTCATATATAATTTTGCCAGAGAATCTCTTGCGTTCCCGTTTTTTTATTGGCCATCCCTTTATTTTGCGCTTTACTGCCCGTTGATTTCTTTTTCCTCTGCTTGAAACAACTTTTTCCTCCAATATTTCATCGATGATCGAATCGAGGAGGCTACTTCCCATATCATGCGAGGGAAAAAAAATCTTGAGAAACAATTCTTCTTTTTATTACCCTCACAGCATGAACGAAAGATATCTCATCTGGGTCATTTCCAGACTTCAATGCGGCTTTGTGGATGATGTTTCTTACTACATAGTGTGCAAGCATATAACCATAGAACTCCTGTTCCACGAGCTTTGGGTTCTTGCTTCTAAGATTGTTGCCTGGTTCCTTTATGTGCGTCTTGATCTCATCGTAGGCAATTTCAAGCTCCCATCGCTCATGATACAGGGCTGCCAACTCATCTGCGGGAGCCTCCATTGGCGAGAGGATGCTGGTAACAAGGATATGTTTTTCACCGGAGGAATCGTTTTTCAACATATATTCAATTACTCTCACCTTGATTCCATTTTTCATTCTCCTCTTGTTCTTTAAGTCTGGATAGACTTCACTCAGATAGGAACCGTCCTCAAACTGTTTCAGGCATTTGAAAACGCTGTTTTTCTTGGCTCGAAAGAGAAAGTGAGCACCCCTTCCAAGAATCTTCCGACAGAAATCAAAATTCATATAATAGCGGTCTGCAATACACAGCATGCCTGATTCAATTGAGGGAAGAACTTTTTCGGCAAGCACCTTTTCAGAATCGCAATATTTACCCATCGCCGCAGAAAAAACAACCCGCGTCCCAAGCTCAAATAACGCAACAAATCTGATCTGTGGAAATGCGCTTTGACCACGACTCGCACCGGGACGTCCAAATTCTTTTAAGTTCTCTTCTTCGTCCGGAATTTCAAGTGTACTGCCGTCAATTCCAACAAGACGAAGTCCCTTGAACCATGCACCTACAGTCTCCTTGACCGCAATGGGTCTGGCAACTTTGTCAAAAAGACGCTTGAATACCTCCGCTCCAAGCCTGCTCCTCGCTTTGCTTATTGCAGATTTCGCAGACACCATCTTGCTAATATTCAAATTCAACCGACGAAAACCTTCAAGAAGACAACGAAGAACCTCCCTAAGTGAAAATTTAGAATACAAGGCCAACAATATAACATAGTATATCATCAACTCCGCAGGAAGCTTCCTTATCCTCTCACTTTCACATCCACACTCCTTTAATGTTTCTTTCACCAATTCCATCGGTATAATCCCACTCATAACTCCAACGCTCAGGTAATCACTCAAACGAATACCACCTAATAAATTCATCTTTCTCCTAGGCATCTATAATTCTCCTTATGTTTATTAATTAAAAGAATTATAGCATCGGACACCAATATTACAAATATTAAGTGAACAGTATTGGGGTTAACCTGCTTATTTCATGGAGAATTGAAAACTGATTTTATTCAAAGTGTTTATAAATTTGGTTAAAAATTACAAAATGCAAATCGACGATTTTTTCAATTTTTTTTCACCCAGAGGGTGAAGGCATTACACCCGCATCATATCATTATCTTCAACTTGTAATAGTTACTACAGCGTTGTCTTAATATCTAAGGTCTGGTCACTGGCTTTGCGAAATAACCGGATTAGATATTAATGGTTACTCTTGCGATTTCTTCTCTTGTGGTAATTCCCTGTTCAACTTTTTCTAATCCATCTTCAAGGAGAGTTTTCATTCCTGAACGTCTTGCAATTTCGAAAATAGTTTTTGAGTCGGCATTTTTTGATATGGCATTGACGAGTTCATTATTTATATCGAGTAATTCATAGATTCCAGTTCTTCCCCTGTAACCTGTTCCCCCACAATTTTTGCATTTTACAGAATCAAGAGAAGATTTTCCATTACAGACTGTGCAGATTTTACGAACAAGTCTTTGTGAAAGGACGGCTTTAAGTGAAGATGCTATTAGAAATCCCTCGATACCAATGTCAATGAGGCGAGTAATAGCGCCCGGAGAGTCATTTGTATGAAGTGTACTAAAGACAAGGTGACCTGTAAGAGATGCATGAATTGCGATTTCCGCAGTTTCTTTATCGCGTATTTCCCCTACGAGAATAATGTCGGGGTCCTGTCTTACAATATGTCTTAGCCCATTGGCAAAATCGAGACCAATTTTTGGGTTTACCTGTATTTGAGAAAGCCTTTCTATTTTATATTCGATAGGGTCTTCTATTGAGATAAGTTTTTTATCAGGGCTATTAATTTTACGAATAGCGGAATAAAGAGTTGTTGTTTTTCCGCTGCCTGTTGGACCTACTACAAGGATAATTCCGTATGGGAGTTTAATTAATTCTTCAAATCGTGATAGGATTCTTTTTGGCATTCCAAGTTTTGATAGTTCGAATATGGATGTATCCTTTTTTAGGAATCTGAGTACGATGCTTTCACCATTTATTGTAGGCATTGTGCTGATTCTGATATCGACCTCATTTTTTCCGAGTTTGAAATTGGTTCTACCATCTTGAGGAAGTCTTCTCTCTGATATATTAAGTCCTGCAATTAGCTTTATTCTTGAGGCAATTGCAGGAAACTGAGAAATTGGGATAGTCATTATATCGTGTAGAATTCCATCTATTCTGAAACGGATATTGAGTTTATTTTCTTCAGGTTCAACGTGTATATCACTTGCGTCCATTTCAAATGCTCTTGTAAACATTTCATTAACCAGGCGTACGATATTTGCCTCACTGGCAAGGTTACGTAGTGTTTCTTCGCTATCGTCTGATAACTCGAGAGCGGATTTTTCATATTCTAAGGAGGCTTCTTCTTCTCTGGAATAAATTTTTTTTATTATTCTATCGAGTGTACTCCTTCTGGAGAGATAGAATTGTGTGTTCTTTCCATAGGCGGCTTTAAAGAGATATCGTACCTTTGAAATAGAATATGGTTCTGCCATTAGAATTTTAACGAGACTATCATCCCATTCATATGGAAGGGCAAGGAATGTTTCAATAAAATCCACAGATATTTCAGGAAAACGGTTGATGGTCATTCCAGATAAAGCTTCGTCTTCAATTACAGGTAAGCCTGTTGCTTCTGAATAGAATTTGAGAAGTTCACTTTCAGTAATAATTCCTTTATCTGAAAGAGACCAGTCAATTTTTTTCTGATCTGGCTCAGAGTCAGCCATAGGATAAGAACTGATATTTTGCGATATTAGTTTGAATAAATTTTGACGCCAATCATTTTTCATAAGGAATATGTTTAATTTTCATCTTTACTTTCCAGATTTTTGAGAGCCATTAGAGATTGTCTATATCGTCGGCTTATTTCCTCCAGACGACTATACTCATTTATAACTTTTCCTGTAATTAGTACAAGCATTTCAGTTCTTGAGCTTGAAATATCGTTATGTCCGAGGAGTCTTCTCAGAAGAGGTATTTCTTGTAGTAATGGATATGAAGTATTTGTATCCTCTATTCTTTCTCTGATGAGCCCGCCTACAATAATGGTTCCTCCATCTCTTACAGAGAGAGCTGTTTTTATTACTCTTTCCTGGATTATAGGAGAGTCTATTTGTGAAGTATTGTTCTGGAAAGCTTGTGATACGGTTTGTTCAAGTTCCATAGTTATTAAGCCACCTTCAGTTACGTGTGGAGTAATTGTTAAAATAATGCCGGTATCCTGGTATTCAATGGATCGGTTTATTACTGTACTTGAAGCAGTATCTGTATTTTCACTTGTTACAATGGGGACTTTATCTCCTACTGCAATTTTTGCTTCTGAGTGGCTTTTTACTACGACTTGTGGAGCCGATAGAACTTTTATTTTTCCATTACCCGCAAGAGCTCTCAAATATGCGAATTTATTATCTGGGTCAGAATCTTTAAATACCCAATATTTCATCCCATATTCATTTGTTGCCGAAGGATTTAAATCTCTGAGGTTGCTTCCAAAAATACTGGTGTAAGATCCCTTCGCACGACTGGTTGAAAATTCTACTCCAAATTCAGTATCTTTAGAAAGAGTTACTTCTGATACTACAACTTGCAATAGAACCTGGGCAGCAACGGTATCTAATCTTTCTAAAATTGCTCTGAGCATAGTATAGGTTCTTGGGGTAGTTCTTATAACAAGTCTATTGTTTACTGCGTCTGCAAAAACTTTTACAGGGACTTCAAATATACTTGCTGGACCGGATTCTTTGTCTGAGTTTTGAGTAGTAGTTGATTTTATAGTTGAGGTAGTAGTTGTTGTTGGAGTTGTTGAGCCTGTACCTGATAATGCAGAGCTTAGAGCAGTTGTAGCATTTGTTTGTTGTGTTGAGGAAGTTGATGATGATGGCGAAACAGATAGAGTCGTGCCTTCAGTTGGAAATATTACTGAAATAGCACTTAATAATTCATCGGCTTTGCCATTCATAACTTTGTATATAAAGACCTGTTCTTGTTCTCCAACATCTGATTTATCTAAGATAGCAACCCATCTTTTAACTTCTTCAAGAGCTTCTGAATTTGCGGCAGTTGCCAGTATTACCTGTAATCTATCTAAACTTGTAAGTTGGATTGCTCCGGGCTCTGCATTTTGATTCTGAGAATTAGATTCTGAACTTACGGGAAAACCGAGTATTGGCAGGATTGAAAGAAGTTCTGTTTTTATTCTTGCAGATGAAACGTTTGTGCACCTTATGAGAGTTTGAGGCCAATTAGCTTTATTTTTTTTATCAAGCATATTTACAAGGGTGCGAATTTTTTCTGCATTAGCAGGTGTTTCTATCAGGAGTATTGAGTTCTGGTGAGGAATATCAATAGCTGTTGAACCAGCAGTGAGAAAAGGTTTAAGCCTTTCAAGAATGTCTTTTGATGCAGCATTTCGAATTGGGAACATCATTACTTCAATATTTGGTTGTGGTTTGTGGTCTACAAGTATTTTTCTTTCCTGTGGCATTTTTGCAAATGGGAATATGTGAAGTATATCACCTTCGGGTGAAATATATGCTCCGCAAAGCCATAATATCTGCTCAAACATCTCCCATACTTCAACTTTACTCATTTTTGAATTGCTAACAGAAATAGTAATATTACCTGAGACCTGAGGATCAATTATATAATCAAACTTTAATATAGTCGAAAATGCTCTGACTACATTAGCGATTGGGGCTGAATCGAAATTTACTGAGATTGGAATTTTTTCTGAGTCTTCAGTTTTTAAGTTTTCTCGGTAAAAAGGCATAGTCCTGACAATTCCCTTATCTTCAGAACTATCTTTTTTAAAAAGGATATCACTAACGTCATCTCTGGATTTTAAATCTGCAGAACGAACGATTTCCTCTTCCAGTGCAGTGTTTTTATCAGTTTTATCTATTGTGGTTCTTCCTCTGCCATTGAGATTAATTTCACTGAAAAGTTGTTCTTCTTCTTCAATCTTTTTCTGCTTTTCAGCTTCACGATCTGTTGAACATGAAACAATTAATGTAAGTAGCAGGAAGAGAATAAAAAGATTAAATAGTTTTTTCATATTGTTTATCCTCCTTAATTTAAAATTCTTATTAATCATTTTGAAATTTCCCCTGGTTTTCGGATGGAATTGTTAGTACGTTTTAGCATAATTGTATTTTGTGTGTTATTTCTATCATCATCTTCATTTTTTTTATTCTCAGGTTTATCATCGTCTTCTTTAATTGTCTTAGGCTGGAGATTTTGTCCTCGTGGAGGAAAAATTATTACATTATTTTGACTTTGTTCTTTTGCTTTTGCGTTTTCTCCTTCTTGTCCCGAATATGAAGATGATATTTTTCTTGCCTCATTAGTTCTCATTTTTGAGCCTTCATCGTCAAAATCGAGTTGTAGAACTATTTGTTCTCTTCCCCTTATCAATGTAACTGAATTATGATTGATTTCTCTTAAGATAAAACCATTTGGGAGAATTTCATTTAATTTATAAAATTGAGGTGCTTTATCTTGAGCGGATTGACTTTCATTTTGGCGGTTGTTTGATAATTGTTTTACAGTGGTAGGAGACGAAGATACTGAAGTTCCTTTATCAATAATTATTGCTCCTGAATTTTCTCCATATAGAATCACTCCTAAAAGTTCAAAATTATTAGATTTAGTTGAAAAGTTTTCTCCGTTTTCTTTTGCTCTGAACTGACTAAAAACATTTGCATCCCATAAAATAGAAAAATCGTCATCATGTTTTTTTAGATTTTTTTCTATTTCTATATTATTAAAGTTTTCAGGAACTGGAGTGTTTTTTAATACTGGGTCAGAGGGAGATGGACTGAAGCTTATATTCATATAAGCAAGGGCTATCACACCTAATAATCCTATCATGTTTCCAAATAAAAAGAGTATCCTCATTTTTCGAACTCCATTATTTGCGATACTATTGAAGGATCATCAACTGAAACAACTCTTAAGGCCCCGCTAAGAATTAATTCGTTGCTATCATCTGGTTTTGAATATCTTATAACACAACGCGTCCAATAAAAAGTTGGTTTGCTTTTATATATTTCGATCATAAATCTCGCTAAATCTTCCATAGAGCCTTTTATTTCTACACTGAAATCAAAATATGAGCACTGCTCATTGACTTTTGAACGGCTGAAATTTCCAAGACTGTTTACAGTTATTTTTGCATTTTTTGAGGCATTTTCAATAATTTTTTGTGATATTTGTTGTAAATCTCCATCCCTTTTTTCTATCCATAGGCTTTTCGTTTCCTTTATGAAATTGTTTCGAAGTCGCCTTTTTAAAGCCATATCCTTATACTTTTCCTGCAATTCACTTTGCATCTTTAATAACTCGCCTTTATTTTTTAAAATGAGTTCCTTTCCAGGCCAGATACTCTCAGAAAAATAAATAAAAATAAAAATGGCAGAAAAAATGAGAGCGAAAATACAAATTGCCAAAATTATTTTTATTTTATGAAATTGTTTCATATTCGCCTAATTTTTATTGTGAGTTAACTTTAAATATAAAGTAACAGAGTTATCCCTGTTGCGTCTGGTATTTCTGACACTTACATTTGAGAATTCTCCTGATTGGCTAAGTTTTGAAAGAGTTGATTGTATTACAGTTTCATCAATTGTTGAAATGCTTATATCTATTTCTCTTCCCCTTGAACTAAAACTTGTAATCCATGCGCTTGATGGTAATTCTTTAGCTAATACTACAAGGGCAGGCAGAATCTCACTTTCACCTGGATCCAATTCTGATATTTTTGCAATAAAGTCGTCGAAAGATTTATTCCCGCGATCTTCTCTTTCTATTTTTTGGAGTTCTGTATAAATTTTTCTTTTTTCTGTTTTGAGTTCTCCAAGTTTTTTTCTTGCATCGAGAGAATATCTAAATAATAATAAAAATCCAAGTAGTAAGTTCAATATTACAAGTAAAAGGAATGATAATTTTAATGCTCTAAATCTGATAGGCTTAAGGTCTGAAGGCAATTCAAAAAGGTGTAAGTTCCTTATTGGTATTTTGGTCCCAAATATCACAGAAGCAATAAGTTTTGCTACGAATATTCCAGAGTCTTCCTCTACTTCTTTTTTCTGGAAATGATAATTCTTTAAAATAATATCTTTTATTTTTTCTGCTTTATCATTATCATTTATACCTGAAGAGAAATCTATCATTAAGTATTGAAAAAAATCTGTAAATTCCTCTGATGAAATCTCTGTAAAATGTTCTAACAAGAAAAGAGGAGAAATAAAGTAATCGATTTTTATATTTGAATCAATAAGATATGAAATCACTTTATTCCATACTTCTTCTTTTACCAGAAAAATCTTCAAAGAAAGGGAGTTTTCGTGAGTTGCAATAACTTTGAAATTCCATTTTAATGTTTCTACTGGCAATGGAATTTGTCTCTGCATTTCAAAAGTAAGGGCATTTTTTATCTCAGATAAAGGCATTTTGGGAATTTTTATATTGAGACAAAAAGCGCCATCCAGGTACGATGAAAAAAAAATCAATTGCTCTGAGGATGGATTTAATTCTTTATATGCAGCCTGTATCCTTACTGGAAGATCCGTCTGAGGGCCAGAGTTCTTACAATATCGATCAATAACTATATTATCCTTCCCATTCAGTTGAAATGCATATCCCCTGACAGAGGATTTGTTATCGACCATTATTAAGATACAAGATTTTATCTTTCCCAATTAAGCACCATCAATTTTTGGAAAAAATTAATTACTATACAATATTAAAATTTAAATTTAACAACAATTAGGTCTCAGGTTTTGATAAGTTTATTTTAATAAGGACAAAATACCAATTTTTTATCTTGAAAAATAGTAATTTAACACTGAATCTTGCCTTTTGCAAAAGAAGCTTTATCTGCTATTATTATTTATTTAATTTCCATTAAGTGCAGTAAAATTTCTATTCTCAAAATTTCTTTGATAAAATTTGTTACATCAGTAAGTATAACGAATTCTAATACAAAATATTTTTTATGAGATTTAAATTAGTTAATTTTACTGAATTTTTTAGGTTGTATTTTGTGTTTTATTATTAATATACTGTCGCTTAATACAAAAATGTAAGTAATTCGAGTCGTTGTAGTGTTAAGTAGCTTTTAAAAAATAACAGAGCTGAAACATATTGCTTCAGCTCCGTTTTAAATAACCAAGAAAGTATTTTGAAGACAGATTATTTTGCGTAGAATTCTACAACTCTCATAACTTCAATATTGCATGGTATTTCACCAGGTACAGGATCACGGACCACCGTTAATTTACAGTTATCTTTATCTAACTGTAAATAAGCTGGTACTTCACAGTTAATATCTTTTACCTTTGATGCCAGGGCAGGGTCACGTTCTGGATTTATAGATATAATCTGGCCTGGTTTTACCATATAGGAAGGGCGGTCTACAATTCTTCCATCAACGAGAATATGTCGGTGAGAAACATATTGTTTTGCGGCAAAAATAGTTGGGGCAAGTCCACCGCGATATACAACGGAAGCGAGTTTTAATTCAAGATTTCGTAGAAATTTAAAGTCGGTTTGAATTTTACTCCTCTTTGCATCCATATATGCTAATCTTAATTGTCTTTCTGTTAATGCATAAAACATTTTAAGCTTTTGTTTTTCAAGGAGGAGTTCTCCGTAAGTAGAAAGTTTTTTTTGTGAAGTTTTCCCATGTGGGCCAGCTTTATATGGTCTTTTTGCGCTTGGGCATTTTGGTGAACCCCATATACAGGCGCCAATTCTCCTGCAAAGTTTATGTTTCGCTCGAACTTGCATCCCTTACTCCTTTTTTTTAGTTGTTTATTTCGTCGGTGTCAAGCCTTATTTTATCTGGGACCAACGAAAATTTAAAAAATTTAGAAGGCTAAATTATACAGCTATATAATTTTTTTTCAAGAAAGATCTGGAAAATTTCCACTGCTAATGTAGATTTTTAAATTTTTTTATATATTATTTATAGTTCATTTTAATATTTTTAAGTATATAATTATAAAATTGGAGAAAAAATGAAAAAAGTACTTATTCCAACAAAACTTGAAAAAAGTGCAGCTCAGATTCTAAAGGCAAAATCATATAATGTAATTCAAGATTCAGAAAGAGATATTGTTACTCTTGTAAGAGAAAATCAAGATACGGAAGCAATTATAGTTAGAAGTGAAAAAATTACTCCTGATATAATTGATATGCTTCCTAAATTGAGGTTAATCGTTCGGGCTGGGGCAGGATACGACAATATTGATTGCAAGTATGCCAGAAAAAAGAATATTGATGTGATGAATACTCCTGGAGCTAATTCTAATGCCGTTGCAGAGGAAGTGATTGCTATGATTTTAGCTGCAATACGTTTCGTGATACCTGCTGATATATCAACAAGAGCAGGAAAATGGGATAAAAAGAAATTCATGGGCAGAGAACTTACAGGAAAAACAATTGGTATCATTGGGCTTGGAAATATCGGAAAACTGGTGGTAAAAAGGCTTTCTGGATTTGAGATACAATTTCTTGTTTATGATCCTCTTCTCTCAGAGGATATGGCACAGCAACTTGGAGTAAAAATAACAAATATTGAAAAAATTTTTGAAGAAGCAGATTTTATTACACTTCACGTCCCACAAACCCCTGAAACTAAGGGAATGGTTAATAAAAATCTTCTATCCAGAATGAAAGAAGGTGCAGTCCTGGTAAATTGCGCCAGAGCAGGAATAGTAAATGAGGATGATTTAAGGGCTTTGAAAAAAGAGAAGAATATAATTTTTTGTACAGATGTCTATCCTAAAGATGAGCCTGGCATAAAATCATGTACAGATATAGCCGATATAATGCTTCCTCATCTCGGGGCAAATACTTATGAAGCAAATGATACAGCAGCGAGAAGGGCAGCAGAACAGATTATTGCTTATTTTGAAAAAGGCATTGATACATTTGTAGTGAACAAGGGCTTGCCAGACGATCTTGACCCCAAATATCAGGAGCTTGCATTTATACTCGCAAAGGTTGCAAGGGCTTATCTTGGCGAAAATATTCAACCACATCAAATTGAAACGAGTTTTTACGGCAATCTTGGAAAATTTGCAAAATGGCTCTTACCTCCTATCGTGGCAAGTTTTCAGCCAGATTTCGAAAGTTATCCTGATGCATCTGACGCAGAATCATTTCTAAAAGAAAAGGGAATAGTTTATAAAAACCGTGAAATAGATGAGAGAAAAAACTATGGAGAATCGATGACAATTGACCTTTTTGAGGGGAGTAAAGTTATTTCAAAAGTAAGTATTCGCGGGACAATTGCTGAGGGCAATCTAATGATTTCAAGAATTAATGATTTTGATAAACTATATCTTGAACCGATTGGCTATAACCTCTTTGCGGAATATTCCGATAAACCAGGTGTTCTTGGAAAAATCGCAAGTATTTTAGGCCAAAATAATATTAATATTATTGATATAAGAGCTCCTCAGAATGTTGAAAAAAATTATGCTTTGGCTGTGGTAAAAACGAATATTCCTGTACCATCAGAACTGCTTGCGAAAATTGCAAAAGAAATTGAAGCAAAAAAAGTCTTTGTATTTAATAATTGACTTTAAAAAAAGATTTATTTAGAAGAAGAAATTTTTAGATAAGTTTTGAGTATTTTTGAGAGTACTCCTTAGCGAAGGATACTTATTATCATTGTCAATGAAGTCTACAGGCAATTTGGTATAGTTTAAAATTGAAAGACTTTTTTTAATTTTGCTTCGAGGATTTTAGTGAATTGTTCAAAACTATCGTCTTCATGATATGATATATTTATGTTTTTTTTGTTTCGTTTTGCTATCCAGTTAATGAGAGAGCTTGCAATTATTTTATTATCAAAGAGACCATGAATATATGTACCGAATACCGTATTATCATCAGAAAAACACGCAATATTCTTTCTTGTGGCTTTATTTAATTTCAGTATTTCCATTTTTGAACCGAAACTTTTTCCCATGTGGATTTCATATCCGTTAAATTTTACTCCTTTTTTGCAAAAAGGCAGTTCAATATTTACGACTCCTTCAACTTGTTTTAACTCTTTTTTTTCTTGAATTATAGTTTTTATGTTTAGAAATGAAAAACCTTTAGTTATCCCGGGTTTTCCTTCAAATCCGTTTTTGTCTGAAATCTCTTTTCCAAGCATTTGATAACCTCCACAGATTCCAAATATTAGTCCATTGTTTCTTTTGTAGTCGAGAATTTTATCGAAAAGTTTATTTTCTTTCATCCATTGTAGGTCTGCTCGTGTATTTTTTGTACCGGGAAGGAAAACTATATCTGGCTTGCCAAAAGAATCTGTGTTCTCAATATATCTTACATTGCAGCAGGGAAATTTTTGAAAAATGAGAAAATCAGTATAATTGCTGATACGCGGATACCTGATTACTGCAATATCTATTTTAAACTTATCCTCAGAGTTATTTTTTATTTTGAATTTATTAAGTCCCAGAGAATCTTCTTCTTCTATCAAAAGATTTTTTATAAATGGGAGTACTCCAATTACCTTTACTCCAGAGAGTTCTTCAATTTTTTTTAGCCCGTTTACGAGAAGGCTTTCATCTCCTCTGAATTTATTAATAATAACGCCCTTTATAAGTCGTCTCCATTTTCGTGGAAGAAGCTTTATTGTCCCGTAAATTTGAGCAAATACACCTCCTCTATCAATATCCGCAACGAGGTATGTGTCTGCATTTGCATACTCAGCCATTGCCATATTTACAAAGTCCCTTTCTATTAAATTGATTTCAGCTGGACTCCCTGCTCCCTCAAGAATTATTAAATCGAATTTTTCTGAGAGTCTGTCATATGCTTTAAAGGCAATTTTTCTTACTTCCTTATTGATTTTATAATATTCTTTTGCCGAACTTAAATTCTTATAGACTTTGCCGTTGGCGATTACCTGACAATGAGAATCTCCTGTTGGCTTAAGCAAGATTGGATTCATATCAGTGGATGGATGAATATTTGCGCATTTTGCCTGAAAAGCCTGGGCTCTGCCAATTTCTCCTCCATTACTCGTTACAAAGGAATTTAGAGCCATATTCTGGGCTTTAAAGGGGGCAACCTTCACACCTTTTTCACTGAAAATTTTGCATAGGGCAGCAGTTATTAGACTTTTTCCGCTGTCGGAACTTGTTCCGACGATCATGATTGCTTTTGTTTTTTTGTTTACGGTTTTTCTTTTTAGATTTTTTTTACCTTTAAAATATGCGTTTACAGTTTCTAATAGTTTTTTGTTTTTCTCTTCATCGAGGATTGCAACTCTGAAAAAACGTCCATCAAGTCCATTGATTTTGCTACAATTTCTAATTAAGAATCCATTTTTTAGCATTTCCCTCAAGAAATTTTTACAAATATCTTCTTTCTCAAAATAACCGAGTAAAAAGTTTGTTTGAGAGGGGAAAATTTTGATTCCCGCTTCAGAAAATGCATTTATCATGTAATTTCTGTTTTCAGCGTTTAATTTGCGAATTTCGCAAATATATTTTGCATCTGAATAAAGTAATGGGGCTATGCGGTGCGCAAGTGAATTTATATTCCACGAAGGGATTTTTTTTCTTATTTTTGCGATAATATCTCTATTTGCGAAAATAGCTCCGAGCCGTATTCCCGGGATAGCAAAAAATTTTGTAAATGATTTAAATATAATCAGATTTTTGGGGATTGTATTAGTTATTAAACTATAATTTTCTGTATTATCGAGATAATCGATAAATGATTCATCAACCGCAATAAATGATTTATGAAATTCTTTTGCAAAGGACAAAATATCATTTTTTAAGATTATAGTACCAGTAGGATTATTTGGATTACAGATAAATACTATTTCTGATTCTTTTGGGATTAAATTTGACAAATCAAATTTAAAATTATTATTGTAAGAGGCGCAGATAGTGTATTCATAATCTATATCGGTGGAAATAGAGGCCTCCTGATAACCGCTATAACACGGAGCAGCAAAGATAGCTTTTGTAGGTTTAAGAGCATTCAATGTTGCGATAAAGAGTTCTGTTGTCCCATTGCCTAAAATCACTGATTCATGGAAGGAATGTGAATCAGCAATTGCTTTTTCTTCCTTTTCAGAATTAATATTGGGATATTCTATAAAATCTTCAAATTCTACTTCAGATATGAGATTTTTTATTTTATCAGGTGGGCCATAAGGGTTTATATTCACGCTAAAGTCAATGATATTTTCTGGTATTTTTTTTACTTTTAATTCTTTAGCAGCAGCGGTTATATTTCCGCCGTGAATATCAAATATTTTTTCACTCATACAATACTTTTTTAATTTTCTTTTCATTAACTTGAGTTAAATTAATTTAAAACTTAGAATTTACCATATAAAAATAAACGTTTTCTTAAAGGATATATAATATATGAAAAAACTTTTATATTTTTTACTATTGTTATACATTTCTTTCTTTCT
>ERZ795051.3603-NODE-3603-length-15574-cov-9.973323_pt1 | contig 15574 bp, 16 predicted proteins | sample MGYA00375135_ERZ795051 | MGnify/ENA primary metagenome ERZ795051 (study PRJEB30180, sample SAMN05720222) | activated sludge metagenome | isolation source: Anaerobic digester | place: Japan | collected 2015-05-26 ... | reverse complement strand
ACTTTTTATTTCCCAATATTTATCAATATTTCAAATAACTTTTGTGTTTTTATTAACAATATTTTATAAAAAAATCTATTGATAGACAACATATTTTATAAAAAATTATCTAAACTACCACGCTCTAATCCTATTATTTGTTTATCTAAAAATTTTTCTGTTCTACTGCTAAAAATTATTAAGGAATCTTCTTCTAAATTCATTATTTCTTCAGCAAAAATAATTAATTCTTTTAATTTTACTTCAGAGATTTCTCCTTCGAATACCGAATTTTGTATCCAATTGAGATATCTTCTACAAAGTTTTAACATTTTAGCTACACGCTTTTCATTCACATCATATACTAATATTACATACATCGTTTTTTATTTATGGGTGATGGGTGATGGGTGATAGGTGATGAGTGATGAGTGATAGGTGATGAGTGATGAGTGATGTGGTTTTTTTGCATTATAATGATTTTGAAAGTTGCTTTTTGTATGATGATGTTGCTTTTAGAATTTCATCAGCTTCTTTTTTGAATTCGTTTACTTTAGCAATAGGTAATATTTTGAGCTCTTCTAATAGTTCGAGCCAAAAGACAGTTTCATCTATCTCCTCAACTACTATGGACATTTTAGCATATCTTTCTCTGTTTGATCTCGCTCTGCACATGGCTCTGTAATTAGCTGCTACTGAGGTGGCTGATCGTATTATTTGCTTTTTTAAAATAGAATTTTCATCAGTGTATTTCAATTTTGACAATTCAATTATTATATCTATAGCTAGTTTTTTAGTCCTGTCTCTAAATATTTCGTTGTAATCTAATTTGTCCATTTGTATATTTTTTTGATGGGTGATAAATTTATGGGTGATAATTTATAAGTGATGAGTGATAAGCCATATCCTTCTTCTAATTTTGTTATTTTAAATGAGTGATAATTTATGAGTGATGAGTGATGGGTGATGAGTGATGGGTGATAGGGCATTTTTACCAATACATTTTAAATGGTTTATATTCTTCTAATCCTAATAGATGCTTACTCAGTTTATAGCATTCTAGCTTTATTAAATGTCTGTAACTCACATTTCTTTTTAATGAGCGATGCTGTATAGTCTCATTTAACTTTTCTTCAAAAGCTTGTGCGAAAATTTTTGTTCCATTAGGAGTTAATAAGCATTTATTTAATTTATTATCAAAATGTTTAGCTTGAATTTCTTTTTTATTTAATAATCTGAAAATGACTCTATCTACTAAAATAGGTTTAAATATTTCAGAAATGTCTAATGATAATGAATATCTCCTCTCGCCAGGTGTATGCAAATAACTAATAGTAGGATTCAATTGTGTTTGATGAATGGCACGCAGACACTGACTATAGCACATCATATTACCGAACGAAATCAAAGCATTTATTTCATTCTGTGGAGGTTGCTTGCTACGACCTTCCATGCTGAAGTCATTAATTATCAAATCAAATCCTTCATAATATATCTGCCGAATATTTCCCTCTAATCCCATTATTTCTGTAACATCATCAGCTTGTGGTAATGCATCAATATATTGGCTTATTTTATTTATCTGTTCCTCCATATCTTTGCCTCTATTATTGTAATATTTCAGATTTTTTATCATATTGTATGCTGCGCCTTCCACAAATTTGCGAGCTAACTCTACTCTTTTCTTTTTGCTCTGATATGCAGAGGTTTGTGCTAATAATATTTTGCCAGATAATAGACCATCGCGAGGCATGAATGAGCCAGTGTAGTTTTCGTAGTAATCAAAAAAATGTACTGCTATGTCTTTTTGACCTAAAAAGTTATACAATGCACTATTAGCACGTAGAGAACCAAATACATAAAATTCTGAAACGTCTTCTATGGGTATATATCGAGGCTTGCCTTCATGTTCATTGCCATTTTCATCATATTCCACTGGGGTGAACTTCAAAGTATTGTCTTTGCGTTCCATTGTACCAGGGTTAAATAGGTAATAGGTCTTTTTCATGCTCAATATTTAATAAAGGTTGTACTCTCTAAATTGGATAAAATTAAAATCAACAGTTCTTTCACCAGTTGGTAGAAAACGAACGTTGCGTTCAGTTGTAGAAGCGACACATTTGATATTATGTTTTTGCAGTTTTTGAATAAGTGCATAGCAAAAAGTAAATTCACCCATAATATGAACTACTACATCATTATTTTGGGCAATGTTTTGTATTTTTTGTAAATACTCATCAGTCATTCTATCAATTTCTATGGGATCGGCTTGGGGAAGTACTGCAGGAAATGGAATATCTATCACCTCGCCATATAGGGAAGCAGCTTCATTCTTTTGTCTTTCATCCCATTCAGTTAAAGGATGGTTGGATAAATTAATGAGCATATATGAAATGTTTTAAGGGTTATTATTGACATAATCATGAGGCCCGAAATGTCTTAATATTAATTTGTTGTTTCTATAAATGCAGCTAACCCTTGTTTCTTGCGTAACTCTAAAATGACCTATAGGTTGACTATTTTCACTTTTATTGACATAGTTCTCGTATTGTAAACCCCCATCTTTCTTCAGAATAGAAATATCATTGTTGTTTTCTAGTAAAAGTAAAGAGACTTTTGCTAACGTTTCCTGAAGTTTTATTACATCTCTTTTACAATCTTTGAAATCTTTTTTGAAAGACTCAGAATATTCTATGTTATTAAAATGAGCTAATTTTTCGGATAGAATTTCATCTTTAAATTGATCCCATGCCAATTGACCTATAGGTGAAAAAATGGCAAGTTCTTTATCTTTGTCTAAATAAATATCAGGAATGTTTTTCACATATTCAATTGGGCATATATCTATGGCTGCATATAAATATTCAGTAATATATTCTTCAACTTTTTCCTTTTTTAATTTAATAGGCAATATAGGGATTTCTATAATTTCTTTTCCTGTTTCAAATACATATACAATTTTGTCTGCATAAAACATACCTGCAATACTCATGTATCCTTGTAAACTCTTAAACCCTCCTGTTAAATTAAAAATAACATCGTATTTATTATCTCTATATTTAGGGACATAGTCATAGCACCATTTAAAAAGATTTTTAATTCCTTGATTAAATTCTTTGGAATTTTTTGTATTTAGGCTCATTATTTTTTGTAGGTTCACATTTTTGATTCCTGCATTATTTAAAATTTCTTTGATTTTTTTAGCAGAGAATTCTCCAAGATAAGTATCGGTATGCAACAAAAAATGCATATCGTTTTTATCTATTGCTTCATATGCGCCATAATATTTTACAATTCCATTAAGTTCTGCGCTCGCACTTTCTAAATTATCAATTTCGGTATAATTTGTTTTTTCAATTTTATCTATTATCCCATGATATCTTTTATCCTCAATAAGTTCATCAAAGATAAAGTTGGAAATAGCATTGATTTCATTTCTTTCTTTATTTGAAAATTTGTTGGTAATGAGGCTACTACCAACGGTGCTAATTATCACTTTTCTCATAATTCTTTTTCTTTTAATAATTCCAGTTTTACCCAACCTAAAGGATTGTATGTTTCAAGATCAAGAACACGGGTAAGAGGAAATTCAGTGGCATGTAATCTATATTTTTTACTACTTTTAAATTTCATTTGTTTTAGGAATTTATAAAACAGAACTTTATTATTTGTTTTATCCGCATTATATAAAGCTAATCCAATGGAATTAAAATAATAACCTTTCCCACTTCCCAATCTTAAATAGCAAGCGGTTTCGTCAGCTTTATTAATATCGTCCTCTGATTTTTTATAGAATTTGTAAAATATACGTTTGATATCATTTAATTTAACATCAAATTTATTGTTTTCAGCTCCACAACTATTAAAAATTTCCCATTCCCTATCATTCGAATTTAGAGTATAAGAATTTACTATTTTACAAATTTCAGACCAGTTCAGCAACTTATCTTTATTTTCTTTTATGGAGTTAATTGTGATAGTTGCGCTACAGTTTTCTTTTATAGCCTCCCATGTTTGAGGTATGGTAAATTTACCTTCTTTAAGGTGTAAACGCTTAGTATCAATGGCTTTTATACTATTTTCGGGAAATATGTCACTATCACTTACTGCAAATTCAAATTTTTCAAGTTGGTTATCAAATATATCTTCAAACTCTATCTTCTTATCTTTTAGTTCTTCTTGAGTTAAACTTGAATTTTTATCCAATAATTTCAAATAATCTTTACACCAATAGTTGTTTTTATCCATAAGCCAATTGTATAATAAAGCTGTTTTTATGGCTCCCTTAAGTGAACTACCGGGAATATATGGATATTTCCCGACTTGTTTCAGAATGGTATATAGATTTTTATTCCCTTTTGGTTGTGCTGTTGAGTCTACTTCTTTTAATTTCAGAGAAGACAAATCTAATTTTGCCCGATTATACAAAAAACTGTCTATATCAAATTTGCTTCCCGTATTATCCATCCCGGAAATGATGCCTTCTACATAATCATCTATTAGATCAGGCTGCTTCTCTAAAGCTTTTTTGATGACTTCTTGATTCAGATAAATCAACTTATCTCTTTTCAATTTATAATCGGAAAAAGGAGACAATCTTTGCCCATCACCAATACAAACAGGCGTAAGCGTTGTTATTTTTACTTGATATTGTTTTGCCATAATTGTATGCATTTAAATATTAACATATTCCACAGGTAAAGGGAAAACCAGATTTCCACTATACTTCCATAGAGGTTTATTATTTTTAGTTAAGTCAATAATTTGTGGTGATATATTTCCTTCTAAAATACTGCCTTCTTCAAGTGCCATTATTTTCTTGAAACGTTCATTCTCACCTGATCCGTACCACATTCCTCCACGGATTTTTGTCTTGTAATATAGGTATTTGTCTTTTTCAGCTTCTTTTGGGAAAGCCAATGATAAAAGTAACTGTTGATTTGAAGGATTAGTCACATTAATATTAAAATCTTCTATTTCCATTCCTTCTATTTTTCCGCAACCTGACGAACGATCTCCTCCAATTCCATTACTTATCATTAAATCCAGCGTTTGATAAAAAATATTTGCATCATCTTTTGAAAGTTGATCATTCAGGTCCAATAAAAAATACCAATTTACTGCCACTTCTTCTGATCCCAGAATCATGATATCTGTTTGAGCATGTAGTTTTCCTTCTCCCTCTCCTTTTTCTTCTTCATCGTTATTTATTTCATCTGTATGTATTTTTACTTTTTGCAAATCTACCTTTTCATAAAGTTTAAAGGATAATTCTTCAAATTCCTTTTTTGAAACAGAATCATTTTTATCAAATTCTTCTCTTAAAAACACGCATGTGTCATTTGGCATTATACATTCATCGGTAAACCATTTTTCAAAGGTGATACCTTTTTCATAAATGCTTTTAGAAATAAATTTCACTTTTTTTACTGCCTTATGATCAATCTGTTCATTCAAGTCCGCCAGATTTAATGAAAATGGCTTTGGTAATAGATAAATATAACGGTTTGTATCTTTTTGTTTTATACAATAGAAAGCGGAAGAGAAACGAATCTTACCATCTCCAAACAATTGTCTGAAATTATTCAATTTTTCCGGATAAATTTTTGACATTGCCGAAATGAAAGCACCAAACCAAACATCCGAATGAATATATTCTGCCGTATTATACAAAACAGTATCTTGATTATCAGTATATTCACCCAAATGGAAACGGCTTCCCGGACGACATTTTAGGATGATTGCTTTCATAAATCTTGGTAGGTTTTAGGTTTCCCAATAGTATAATCGATTTTTACTTTTCCATAGCCTCGTGTACCATTGCCACCTAAATAGTCGTCTTCAAGCAGTGAGAAAGCCTGTTTGAGCAAGTCAATCATTTTATCCTTATCATCCCCTTCATATATATCCATGATAATTTCAAAGTCAAACACAGCGCCGGCTGGAACTCTTTCCATTTGACGTGGATGTTGAGCTTTTCCACTTTTCCGGTCGATTACATTCTCATATTTTTCTTCTGTAAAATCTGAAGCCAAAGAACAGCCAGTAAATTTTTCCTTAAATTGCTTCTCATTCAAACAAGCATCTCTAAAAATCAAGCGGGAAATTTGTGGTTCTTTTTCTTGAATATTTTTTGCTTCATCTTTGTTTCTTCCCTGGTAACCGAAAAGTTTCTGAATCTCAATAGGATCTTCATGTTCATTTTTAGAATTGCTATTTTTCTTTACTAAAAGTGAGCGTAATTTTCCTTTCAATGAACTGCCTGGGATATAGGGAACATCATGGGGAGTTTTTACAACAATATTATCTATACCTCCAATCTGTATGGTGCTTTTGGAACCTCCTATATGTAAACCTGTTACCGTTGTTATAGTCCCTGTAATTGCAATTTTTTCTTGTAATTTCATAATCTATTGATTTTAAAATAATAATTAATTTTTAGCGTAATATTTATGGTATGCCACTATAGCTTCCATAGTTTTTTTGAATGATTCTAATTCGTTTTTCGTATTTACTTGTTGAATTAAAAGATCGATAAACGCTATGAATTCTCTTGCATTATTTTTATCTTGTCTTGCAGCAACATAAGCTAAATGGGGCCGAATTAACTTTAAATCTTCAACAGATTGGATTTTTACTACTTCATTATAAACATTTCGAAGTTGACTGGTACTTACGCTTTCAGCATACTTCTCTACAAATTGGTCTGTTAGTTTAAAGACCTTGTCTAATTGTTTGCTTTCTTGCAAATTTAGTAGATCTTTAAATACAGTTTCATCTGAATTATTCAAGAAGTTCTTTTTTGCATTATCTGCTAATTCAGATAATTTTTTTCTCCTTTTCCCCTCTTTATTTTTATTTTCATATGAGGATTTGTTTACATGATTTGGTTGTTGACTCATAATATTTTCTTTTTTAATGGTTTTACATTTATTGATCAATATTTTTAATTAGTAATTCGGTCCATCTGGCAGCAATAGGAAATATGGCAGGATTGGTTAAATTCGATTTATCCGCTTTTGTTTTATCGGCCATAAAATCATTTAACAATGCTTCTGAATAACCTTGGAAAAATTCATCCAATTGTTTTTTATTTTCTTCGGTTTTTGCGTTGCGTAAGTAATATTTCAATCGATAAACCCTTGGAAAATCTATCGTGTTTCGTTTTCTAATCTTGTCTTGCAAGCTTCTAAAGCCAATTTCTGACGAACTAATTCTGTGGAGCAAAGCTTTTGATTCACCTTTTTTAATAATTAAGTCTTTTAAAGAATTGACCATTTCTGAAGTTTTTTCGAATTCCTTCCATGTAACGCATTCACCAAATACACTTATTCTGTTTTTCCCTTTATTTTTAGCTAATGAAAGCATGTTTTCGGCTTCTTCAGCCAGGCGTATCATCGGGAATTTTGGATGAACCACAATTAATCCGGCAGAAATAGTTAAGTCATCATCTTTTTTTATAATTTTATTTCTCCAATCTTTTTGTGCTGTGTCAAATGCTGAATGTATTTTAGGAACAATTTCGAATATTTTATCCCACGATCCAATCAAAAAAATGTCATCACCACCGGCAAAAACAGGATAAATATCACCATCATCAATATATGGCTTCAATATATCAGTATACAAGGTTACTGAGAAGAAATTTTCTATAGCTTGTGATATTTTTTTATATTCATCTTTATTCCTATTCATAAAAAGTTTGCCTAAATTATCTACATCCATTTTTAATGCGGCCAATTTTTCGTCCGCTCCTCTTAAATAGGCTTTTTGAGCAATTTCTTCAAAATCTACAATATTTCCATCTTTATCGATTGGAAATTTATTTAAAAGATTGTTATTTAAGAGTATAGAAAAATCATTTTCTTCGTCAAAAGTTAATGAGAATTTTCCAATTGAAATAAATTTGTTTTTATCATATGCAGAAATTGAAAAAGAGTTTGATTTTTTAAGTTGGTTGGATAAACCATTCCAATCAATATTTTCTGAAGATTCGAAAGTGCTAAAATTTAGTTTTCGCTTAAATTTTTCTTGATTAAGTAACTTGCCAAGTTGCTTGTTTTGAAGATTAAAATTATTGTCATCTGCTTTCACATAAGCTACAAATGGATAGATGTCTTTTTCGAGAAAATAATATTGAAATTCTTCGATTTTCTTTTTCAAATCTTCCTCAATTGTTGAAAGATACATTAAAAGATTGCCTCCTCCATTGTAAATTATTTCAGTTGTTTGTGAAGGAAAGTTTTGTTTGAAAAACTTTTCTGCAAAATAAGTTAAGGCATACACATAAAAAGAACGTCCTTTTAAGTTTTTTGAAGCTCCATTTGATGGTATATCAAAAATGAAATTTTGAATCCCTGATATATCTACTTTCAATAAAAATCTATTAAAATTGTTGTTGTTTTCCATATTAATTTAATTTTATGAGACTTATATTTCTTTTTCTTCCACATAACAAAAATCGTAATAACTGCAATTCTTACAAATTTTAGAATGAATCACCGGAGGACATTCATCAGAGCTAATCAATTGAGCGATTTTGTCTTCTATTTCTTTAATTTTTTGCCGGTCAGCATCAGTCAGCTCCACTTTAGTAGTTTGTCTGAGCTCTGGATATTCTAATATGCCTGTGACACCATCTATGCCATTGTTCTCTAGTACGTATATATAATATTTCACCTGCCATTCATGAGCTGTCTCTACCTTGTCTGAACGTTTGATTTCGTGAATTACTTTATTGCGAGCATCATAGTAATCTATCTTAATGCCATCGATTGCCACCTCTTCGTATCTTTCGGAACGTTGTGGATAAGACGTTTCGTGAATCAGTTTGCCGTCATACACCAAATCGGAGGTTTGCTCCATATTTATGCCGTTGGCAAACAGCCAGAGCTCGCGTTTACAAACATGATAAAGATTAAAATATAAAGCTATTACTTTCATATTTCAAATAAAGTTTAATTCAGATGATTTTAATGAGATCCCTTCATCTTTATTATAATCTAAATCTAGTAAATAAATGTCGGAGTCATTTAATTTTTTAATCATATACTTTTTTGCTATATATATGGGGACTTTTACAGTATATTTTCTGAGTAAATCATAATTTTTATTTTCTATTAATTCTTCGAAATTTAATTCTTGATAATGTTTATATAAAACAGACTCTATAGTAATATAATCATTTTTTCTTGAGGAAATATCGAGTAATTTTGCCTCGTCTATATTTAGAGTATATATTTTATATAAATAATCATTCCATAAGGTTTTAATTAATTTTCTTCCTTCATTAATAGATTCAAAGAATGATTGACATAAATTTTCTTTTGTATAGACATTTTCTACTATTTGCTTTAAATCGGTTTCGTTTAAATTTCCATTTTTTTGATCAGAAAATAATTTTATTTGTGAATATGTTTCATTTAAAATTAAAGATAAATCTTTATAAACATATCTACTACTATCTTCAGATTCTTTAGTTATAATTACTTTAGCATATTCCATATTAGGAATTCTTTTTTTTATATCACCTCTTCTATTTACTCTTCCTAATCTTTGAATAATAGCATCAATAGGTGCATTTTCAGTATATAAAACATCAAAATCAATATCTAAACTAACTTCTACTATTTGAGTACAAATAGCTATAAAACCTGTTTTAAATTCATGAATTTTGTATAAAATATCTTCCTTTTCTATTTTGTCTAATAAAATGAATTGAGAATGATATAAAAGTAGATTCTTTTGGTCTATTTTCTCTTTTAATAAATCATATATCTTACGTGCGTTTTTTATAGTATTACATACAATTAATACTTTATGATTCATTTCAAAATCATTTATTATATCTTCAAAAGAATCTTCAATATAACCTTCTGAAATAAAAATTATATGTCTTTGTATTAAGTTTAATTTTTCATCATAAATCAGTTTATTATTAGGTAATATTTTTTCTATTTCATTTTTTAAAATATTTGGTAATGAAGCACTCATAATAGCAAATTGTGTATTAAAATGTTTTAAATTATCTATAATTTCTAAAATTAAACCAAATGTATAAGCGTCATAAGTATGTATCTCGTCAATAATAATTTTAGCATTATTTCCAGCAGCATTAGTTAATACCCAATAACCCCAATTAAAAAAGCTATAAATTAGTTGATCTATAGTAGCTACAGTCACTGATTTAAAAAAAGTACGATTATATAATAATTCTTTTCTTAATATTTCAGGTTCTATTTCTTGATCATTTAAAATATATTGAGCAGTGCTATGTGATAGTCCTACAAGATTATCATCACCAAAAAAATTTTTAATTCTTTCCCACATTTTATTAGCTGTAACCATGGTTGGTAAAAGGAATAATATTTTTTGATTATTATTGTTATTAGTTGCCCACAAAGCAGCTGCTTCAGTTTTACCTTGTCCAGTAGGTATTTGTACAAAAATGTTAGTATTACTATTTTTAGCACATTCAAGTTGAAAAGATGACCAATTTTTAAAAGAGTTATTTTTATTCATCATTTTTTCGGTAATAGACTTATTTTGCTCTCGTGTTGAATATATATATTCTTTTTCACCTGAAGATGCTAACCAATCGCAATAATGTAAAAAAGATTTAAATAAAACAAAAAAGTCTCTAATTATATTAGTTTTTTCATATTTTATTTCATCATCTTCTAAATTAATAAGTACATAATATTCAAAAACATCATAAAGATTTGTATTAGTCATTTTTGAATTAAAATTAATTATATTCCAATTTGCAATATTTTGCTTTTTGGCTTCTGAATTAATAAAATCAAAAAAATTATTGTAATATTCATCATTTAAATATGAGAATTTTACATTATTGTAATTAGCAAATAAATCTTTTTTTAATTTTGTATGATGACTAGCTATAGATAATATTTCTGGATAATATGATGTATTACCAAATTTTAATATTGGATTATCTTTAATTAAAAAATATATAAAAGGCACTGAAGCTAAAGAATGAGACACTAATGAATTAATATTAATTCCTCTAATCTTATCTTGAAATTCATCTGTTGATTTACCAATATCATGAAGAGCAACAGTTAAAAAAAGTCTTTGTATAATTTTTTCAATAGGAATATTATAAAATTGAGAAAATTTTTTTATATATACATCGTACCATTTTAATAATTTGGGAATCCATTCAATACATTCTTTAGTATGTTCTAATAAACTTTTTTTAGGTTCACTTTTAGCTAATATTTCATCAAAAGGATATTTCATTTTAAAATATTTGAAAAGCTAAATTTAACGTTTCATCATAATACCCCATTTCATTTGGTAGATTTATTTCCAAATTACTTATAAATGAAAAAATTTTAAACTCAATAGCAACACGTTCATTAGTATTATCATCATAATTAAAAGCTATTGGGATTTTCAAAATTTGTGGAGCCTCTTCTAAAAGATTCTTTGAATAATTTTTGCCTGAATTATTAGAAAAATTAATTTTATATTCTATAACTGATAAATCTAATGGTACAACAGTATTTTTATATGATAAATTTTTTTGTTTTTCAAGTGATATTATATCTAAGTCAGAAATTTTAATTAATTCATCCTCTCTACCTAAAGATAAAGCCCATTCAGGATTAATTAATTTATCATGAATCATTTGAAAATCTAAATCATTTAGAAATGTTAAATATAAAATAAAAGAACTATCATATAATAATTCTCTCATTATGACAGCAGTTTTATATGGAGCATCAGCAATACCTTTTTCAAATGCCATCATTTGCTTGTTTTCATATTTTCTTATTTGCCATAGATCATTTGCTTTACCTTCAGATTCACCAACAATTCCCATGAGAAATCTATCGTTGATCAACCATTTATCATTTACTTCTTGTGGTGAAATACCTAATGCACTACCAAGCATGCCACCTATAGTCGTTTTTAAAGGTAATGGATATGTCCTATGATATGTTTGAAAATCATATTGCCTAAAAGAATTAAATATACCCTTACATTTAATACGAAGAAATTTCATAATTAAAATTCTAAGCTGTTTATGTATTCAACTGCTTTCGAAAATGTATCTGAAATGGTATCTAAGTTAGTCAGATCGTCTTCTTTATTTTTAAAGATACCATTCTGAATTCCTAAAAATTGTTTTGATATAATATTTTTATTACCATTAAGAACTTCGTTTATTGCATCAATATTTAGTTCTTCGTTCTGTGAAACTGTAAGAGTTTCTAAGAATATTGGTGATTTAGTTTTCTGGAAAGTTATAGCTAAAAATTTTGGTGACATATCAGTTAAAAATCTGGATTGTTTTCCACCACCCCAAATATGTTCTATTGCTTTTAATAAATTTTTTATTCTATTTTTTCTTTCTTCAAGTGGGAGTTCCATTAATTTGTCTTTTTTTTCTTTAGATAATTCAAAATCTTTAAAGCGTCCGATCCTATCTAATTCTATTAAAAAATTGACCCTAAAATAGTTATAATATATTTCAGTTTCAAAAATATTACCTCCTGCAGACACATCTCCACCAGTTTCTTCTTTCGATTTAGTTCCTAAATCACGATCATTCCTAAATGGGAAAATCCCTATAGCTGCTGATGTCCTAACTACAGCTGTTCTTCTTCTATTTTCATTTTTTGATGCAATCATAAATCCTAATAAATCATCATCAATATAAATATCAGGTTCACCAGCTGTATAATCAACACCTGCTTTTTTATCAGCCTGTTTAACTTCAGATAAATTAGGAAGCCCCATCTCCTTCCATGCTTTTCTTATTTGATATTTTATACTTTGTCCAGAGACATATGGTATTTGTTTCCCGTTAGGTAAAGTTACTTTTTTTACCGTACTAATATTACCCTCTGTCCAACTACCATTAATACTGCCAATTGATGTTTTGAATAAATAGGCAATGTTCAAACAATTTACTTTTTCGTTTTCCATAATATTTATATTTTAATTATTTTTTTGATTTTCATTTTGATCTTGATTGTTACCATGAGCTTGTTTATATAAAAAACTATTCATAGCAAATATACTAACAAGAGCTTTATATTCTTCCCATTCTTCGTTATCTGGCAACTCTTTAAAAAACTCTTCACTGTATCCTATTTCTGTCCTAAATTGAATATCAGCTAATACGTTTAAAAATTCAATCCTACTTTTTACATTTCTAATTGAGAAAAGGATTCCTTTGTCATCATTTTCTCTACAATAAGCACCTATACGATTGCCTAATGTTTTACACATTTCTACCATTTTTGTTTTCATATTTTTTTGTGTTTGTTTGTCATATATTTCAATAATTTTGTCTAGATAGGGGATATCCCTACTATTTTCATCTTTTATTTTTACTTCTCCTAAAAATCTTTCAGTGGTTTTGTGTATGCTTTGAAAGTACAATATTTCTCTACATAAATAATTTCTCCAAGTTGAATCATATTTACCGCTATCTAATTTTTGCGAAAAATATCTAATAAAATTTAAAAAATTTTCATAATAATTATTATTTTCATAATTATTATAAGTATCAAATAACTTAAATAAGTTACTTATGGATGTATAAACTTTAACATCATTAAAAATATTACCATCACTTGACAATGCAAATACTGTTTTGGTTATTAAATTATTTAATTCATCTTTTTTTAGTTTAATTTTCACTTGATCATATACTGATAAGAGAAAATTAAAAAAACTTTCTGATTCATAAAAAGTGCCATTAATTTGAACTTCAAAACTTGCATAATCAGGATTTTTTAATTGATTAATATCCTTTTGTATAGTATTATAAAAATTTGACAATTCTTTTAAACTCTGATCATAAAAAAAGAATGTGTATGTTCTTGAATTTTGATCTTTAGTTGAAATATAATAATTAGCTAAATAAAAACTAAATAACGAAATAAATGAAGCATATAGAGAAATTTTAGGTTTTTCACTTAAAAATGAAATAAAATTCAATTCACCTGAATCGCCAGTTATAAAGGGATAATTCATACCCGTTACAGTAGTAATATTTTTATATTTTTCTCCAGTTAATTGACAAGTTGTATTACCTTTTTCTATAAATTTTTCTAAAAATTTATCGCCTATATCAAATTTGGGTGGATTATTTATAAAACCTTTGTTTTCAACTTTAATTAAAGGATAATTTTGTTTAAAATTTAAAAATTTTTGATATTCTATTTCTGTCATTTTCCTTCCCTTCTTTCCTAATTTGCTATCATCATAGTCTGGCGTATAAAATGCGCCTTCTGTTGATGGAACTTTGCCTTTAAAAAATGGTTTTAAATGCATTTTAAAATCTGTTCTTTGATACAAAGTAAATTCATTATCTTTATAATACCAACCATAATTGCTAGTTTTTTTTAAATATTGATTTTCCACAACAGATTTTGCTAAATTTAATAAGGTTTCAATATCATAATTTTCATCATTTGACTTAATAGATAATTTATCATTATTTAAAATAAAATCATAAAAATTTATAATTTTATAATCATCATTTAAATTGGCTTCTAAATTAATTTTTTGTAAAATTTTATAAATTCCAACAATACCATTATCTATCCAAAAATTTCCTGTTTTTTTAAATTCTATTTCTCTCAACATATTTTATTTTATTTAAATTTTCCCCATTCTCTCACCATGCCAAAGCCCAAGCTGTTTTTGCTACCTACTCCGCCATCATATGCTATTTTCATAAGCTCTATGGGTGCTGTTAACTGAAATTGGCAAGAAAAGCCACGGATTTTGCTCTCTTGTGGAGTATCAGCTTTGATGGTTATTAGTGAGGAGCGCGGTTCATTAATTACTTTAAAATCAAAAGCGAAATCATGATCAGGGAAGTCCTTACCTTGTAGAGCTTTATATTTATCTAATAGATTTTGTTTGATCAGTGTCATAGCCATTGGATGGGTGGGTGAGATATATTCATCAGATCCATTATCTCTTTTGAGTGTCAGGCATATAGGAGAGAGTGTTTGAAAGGTCATAGTTTCGCTAAACTCTGGTGGTGGCAGCATCTCGATATTTTGTATTCTACATTTTATTTGAGCATTTCTATTTCCTAATTCAAATTCTTGTTCTCTAAATATGCCTTGAATAAACTCACGTGTGCTAATCTCGGGAACAAATGAAATCTGCCATTCTATGTAGTCTGATATTATTTTAATATACTCATTTATGATGCGATATTGTGGTATTTTTAGTTTAGCAAAAGTGAATAGTTTGAATAGCTTTTTATCAGCATTATAGCCATTATCGTGCAGCCATTGAGAAAATTTTTCATCAGATTTAGATAATATTTTGTATATGACGGCAGAGCATTCATATTGATAATTTAGTGGTATAATATCATCAAGTTTAGATTTATCGATATTTATTATTAATTTAAATCTCATTATTAATTAATTAAAAAAAATATTAAATCAATATGATTTAATGTGCAAATCTAATATGATTTTTTAAATAAAAAAATTTAAATTGTATTATTTTTAAAAAAAATAATGTTTTCCAATCATGCAAAAAAAAATTTAAAAAAAGTTTATTAAAACAAATTAAATTCACATGAAATATA
>ERZ795051.3602-NODE-3602-length-15579-cov-5.551920_pt1 | contig 15579 bp, 13 predicted proteins | sample MGYA00375135_ERZ795051 | MGnify/ENA primary metagenome ERZ795051 (study PRJEB30180, sample SAMN05720222) | activated sludge metagenome | isolation source: Anaerobic digester | place: Japan | collected 2015-05-26 ... | reverse complement strand
GGAGGAATCGACGGTGAGCACAGAACAAAGCGCAGAGGTCCAGGAGCGATTGACCCCGGAGCTGGAGAAATTCATCCAGCACTGGAAGAAGCAGCCGGGCAACCTGATCATGGTGCTGCACCGGGTGCAGGAGCATTTCGGCTACGTGCCGCGCTCGGTCGCGTTCCAGGTGGCGGATCTGCTGAAGATTCCGCTGGCGCAGGTGTACGGGGTGCTGACGTTCTACCACTTCTTCAAGCTGAAGAAGCCGGGCAAGAACCGGATTTCGGTGTGCATGGGCACGGCGTGCTACCTGAAGGGCGGCAACGACCTGATCCAGGAACTGGAGAACATCCTGGGCGTGGGCCTGAACGTGGTGACGCCCGACGGGCAGTTTTCGGTGGAAGCGGTGCGGTGCCTGGGCTGCTGCGGGCTGGCGCCGGTGCTGTCGGTGAACGGCACGATGCACGGCAACCTGAAGAAGGAAGACGTCGCGGGCATCGTGGCGCAGTACCAGACCCAGGCGCAGGCGTAGGCGTCCGGCGGCGTCCGGAGCGGACCCATGCAGGCGACGATATGCGACGCGGTTTCGGAGCTCGTGCAGAACGCCTTCGAGGCCGGCGCGGCCGAGGTGCGGCTGGAGCTGGTCCGGCGCGGGCCGCGGCTGGAGGTGTCGGTGCGCGACGACGGCCGCGGGATGGACGCGGCGACGGCGCGGCAGGCGCTGGATCCGTTCTGGTCGGAAGCGGGCAAGCATCCGGGCCGGACGGTCGGGCTGGGCCTGCCGTTCGCGAAGCAGGCGGCCGAGCAGTGCGGCGGCTCGTTCGCGCTGGAATCGGCGCCGGGCCGCGGCACGACGGTGCGGCTGGCGTTCGACCTGGCGCACGTGGATGCGCCGCCGCTGGGCGACGCGGCGGCGACGCTGACGGAGCTGATGGCGTTTCCCGGCGCCTGCGAGCTGGCGGTGCGCCGCGAGGAAAACGGCCGGGCGTACGAGGTGCGGCGGTCGGAACTGGCGGCCGCGCTGGGCGACCTGGAACAGGCCGGGACGCTGGGCTTGATGAAGAAATTTTTCTCTTCCAACGAGGAAGAGATCCGCAACGAGGTGCAACATGGCGAAATTGACGTTGGCTGACCTGAAGAAACTGCGCGAAGCGAAGCACGCGGAGATGAATCCCCGCGACGCGGCGCACAAGGACGTGCAGATCATCGTGGGCATGGGCACGTGCGGCATCGCGGCGGAGGCGAAGCGCACCTTCGACGTGCTGGTGGACGAGCTGGACAAGGCGGGGCTGGGCAACGTGGCGATCCGCCAGACGGGCTGCATGGGCCTGTGCCACAGCGAGCCGACGGTGGAAGTGCTGGTGCCCGGCATGCCCACGGTGGTCTACGGCAAGGTGGACGCGGACACGGCGCGCAAGATCGTGAACCAGCACGTCGTCCGCAAGCTGCTGGTGAACGACCACGTGTTCGACAAGCCGGCGGCGGACATCGTCCGGAAATAGGGGAAGAGGAGACGGCGATGGCGATCAAAACCTATCTGTTGGTCTGCGGCGGGACGGGCTGCGTGGCGAGCCACGGGGCCGAGCTCTACGACGCGCTCAAGAAGGAAATCACCGAGCAGGGCGCGCAGGCCGAGGCGCAGGTGGTGCGCACGGGCTGTTTCGGCTTCTGCGAGAAGGGCCCGATCGTGAAGATCCTGCCCGACGAGACGTTCTACGTGACGGTGAAGGCGGCGGACGCGAAGGAAATCGTGGCCGAACACGTGATCAAGGGCCGGCCGGTGAAGCGGCTGCTCTACGACAAGAGCCAGAGCCACCTGAACACGAAGCTGGAGGACATTTCGTTCTACCAAAAGCAGTTCCGCATCGTGTTGCGCAACTGCGGCGTGATCGATCCGGAGAAGATCGACGAATATATCGCCCGCGACGGCTACGCGGCCCTGGCCAAGGTGCTGACGGAAATGACGCCGGACCAGGTGGTGGACGAGATGCGCAAGTCGGGCCTGCGCGGCCGCGGCGGCGCGGGCTTCCCGACCTGGATGAAGTGGAAGTTCTCGAAGGAAGCCGCCGCCGACCAGAAATACGTCGTGTGCAACGCGGACGAAGGCGATCCGGGCGCCTACATGGACCGGTCCACGATCGAAGGCGATCCGCATTCGGTCCTCGAGGCGATGGCGATCGCGGGCCGGACGATCGGCGCGAGCAAGGGCGTGGTCTACATCCGCGCGGAATACCCGCTGGCGATCGAGCATCTGGAAACGGCGATCAAGCAGGCGCGCGAATACGGCCTGCTGGGCAAGGACATCCTCGGCACGGGCTTCGACTTCGACGTGGAGATCCGGCTGGGCGCGGGCGCGTTCGTCTGCGGCGAGGAAACGGCGCTGCTGGCCTCGACGATGGGCAAGCGCGGCATGCCGATTCCCCGGCCGCCGTTCCCGGCGGTGTCGGGCCTGTGGCAGAAGCCGACGGTCATCAACAACGTGGAGACCTACGCGAACGTGCCGGTCATCATCCTGCGGGGCGGCGACTGGTTCGCGAAGATCGGCACGCCGAAGAGCACGGGCACGAAGGTGTTCGCGCTGACGGGCAAGATCAACAATTCCGGGCTGATCGAAGTGCCGATGGGCATCACGCTGCGCGAGATCATCTACGACATCGGCGGCGGCATCCGCGGCGGCAAGAAGTTCAAGGCCGTGCAGACGGGCGGGCCGTCGGGCGGCGTGATCACGGCGGACTACCTCGACGTGCCGATCGACTACGAGCACCTGCAGGCGCTGGGGTCCATCATGGGCTCGGGCGGCATGATCGTCATGGACGAAGACGACTGCATGGTCGACGTGGCGCGGTTCTACCAGGAATTCTGCGTGGACGAAAGCTGCGGCAAATGCGCGCCGTGCCGGATCGGCACGCGCACGCTGCTGAATTTGCTCGAGAAGATCGCGGAAGGCAAGGGGTCGCGCGGCGACCTCGACAAGATCCGCGAGGTGGGCACGGCGATGCAGAAGGCGGCGCTGTGCGGCCTGGGGCAGACGGCGCCGAACCCGGTGCTGTCCACCATGAAGTATTTCGAGGCGGAATACGCGGCGCACATCGACGAACAGCGCTGCCCGGCGGGCAAGTGCAAGAAGCTGGTGACCTACATGATCGATCCGGCCAAGTGCATCGGCTGCACCCTGTGCGCGCGCAAGTGCCCGGTGAACACGATCGCGGGCGAGCGGCAGAAGCCGCACCGGATCATCCAGGAAAACTGCATCAAGTGCGGCGAGTGCCTGAAGGCGTGCAAGTTCGGCGCCGTGAGCCGCCGCTGAGAAGGGGACGACGATGAAAATGGTCAAACTGAAGATCAACGGGCTGGAGCTCGAGGTGCCCGAAGGGACGAACCTCCTGAACGCGGCGAAGCAGGCGCACGTGAAGATCCCGAGCCTGTGCTACCACCCGGACCTGCCGGCGTGGGCGGCGTGCGGCATCTGCGTGGTGAAGGTCAAGGGCCTCAACAAGCTGGTGCGCGCGTGCACCGCGCCCGTGGCGGAAGGCCAGGAAATCGTTACCCACGATCCGGAGCTGTGGGGCATCCGGCGCACGGTCATCGAGCTGATCCTGTCCACGCATCCGGACGACTGCCTGCAGTGCCCGCGCAACAACAACTGCGAGCTGCAGCGGCTGGCCGCCGAGTTCGGCATCCGCGAGGCGCCGTTCGGCAAGCGCCTGCGCGACCTGCCGGAAGACGACAGCACGGGCAGCCTGATCCTGAACCCGGAGAAGTGCATCCTGTGCGGCCGCTGCGCGGCCGTCTGCCAGCAGATGCAGGGCGTCTGGGCGCTGGAATTCATCGGGCGCGGCGAGAAATCGCGCATCGCGCCGGCGGCGGACGTGACCCTGAACGAGTCGCCGTGCATCAAGTGCGGCCAGTGCTCCGCGCATTGCCCGGTGGGGGCGATCTACGAGCACAGCCACGCGAAGGAAGTCTACGCGGCGGTGAACGATCCGACGAAGCACTGCGTGGTGCAGATCGCGCCCGCCGTGCGCGTGGCGCTGGGCGAAGACTTCGGCTACGAACCCGGCACGCTGCTGACGGGCAAGATCTATTCCGCGCTGCGGCGCCTGGGCTTCGACGCCGTGTTCGACACCAACTTCGGCGCCGACCTCACCATCATGGAAGAGGGCACGGAATTCATCGAGCGCTTCGTGCACGGCAAGGGCGAGCTGCCGCTGATCACGAGCTGCTGCCCGTCGTGGACGGACTACATGGAGAAGTTCGCGCAGGACTTCATTCCGAACTTCTCGACGGCGAAGTCGCCGCAGGCGATGGTCGGCGCGCTGACGAAGACGTACTACGCGGAGAAGATGGGCATTGACCCGAAGAACCTCTTCGTGGTGTCCATCATGCCGTGCACGGCCAAGAAGTTCGAGATCCAGCGCAGCGCGGAAATGAGCAGCTCCGGCCAGCAGGACATCGATATTTCGCTCACCACCCGCGAGCTGTGCCGGATGATCAAGAGCGCCGGCATCGACTTCCGGAACCTGCCGGAGGACGAGCGCGTGGATTCGCTGCTGGGCGACTACACGGGCGCGGGCACGATCTTCGGCGTGACGGGCGGCGTGATGGAAGCGGCGCTGCGCACCGCCCACTGGGCGCTGACGAAGGAGCGCCTGCCGTCGATGGAGCTGAAGGACATCCGCGGCCTCGACGGCGTGAAGGAAGCGACGCTGAAAGTGGCCGGCAAAGACGTCCGCGTGGCGGTGGCCCACTGCATGGGCAACATCGAGAAGGTGCTCGACAAGGTCCGCGCCGCGCGCGCCAAGGGCAAGGAAACGCCGTACCACTTCATCGAAGTGATGGCGTGCCGCGGCGGCTGCGTGGGCGGCGGCGGGCAACCCTACGGCGCGACCGACGAGATCCGCAAGCAGCGCGCGGCGGGCATCTACCGCGACGACGAGAAGAGCGCGTTCCGCTGCTCGCACGAAAACCCGATGGTCCAGAAGCTCTACGCCGACTTCCTCGGCGCGCCGCTGGGCAAGAAATCGCACCAGCTCCTGCACACGGGCTACAGCAAGCGGAAGAAATACAAGCGGTGATCTCCGAGACCCCCGCCACCTTGCGTGGTGGGTGAATCAGGTCCGCAGGCCATGTCGGCGGACGAACCTGATTCATCCATGGCGCAAGGCCATGGAGGTCTGAAAACAGATGAGCTACCAGCCCTCCAAGTACACGTTCGGCGAAGAGATCGCGCACGCGATCACGCACGGGATCGGCGCGCTGCTGGCGATCGCGGGGCTGGCGGTGCTGATGGTGGCGGCGGCGACGCGCGGCGAAGGCGCGTGGCAGACGGTGCCCTGCGCGATCTACGGGGCGGCGATGGTGGGGATGTTCACGACGTCGACGCTCTACCACAGTTTTCCGTGGCCGCGGGTCAAGCGGGTGTTCCGGGTGCTGGACCACGAGATGATCTTCCTGATGATCGCGGGCAGCTACACGCCGTTCATGCTGATCACGCTGCGGGGGGCGCTGGGGTGGACGCTGTTCGGGATCGTGTGGGGCATCGCGGCGGCGGGGCTGGTGTTCCAGGGCTTCTTCACGGGGCGGTTCAAGGGCGCGAGCACGGCGCTGTACCTGGTGATGGGATGGATCATCGTGTTCGCCCTGAAGCCGCTGCTGGAGCAGATGTCGCCGGCGGGCATCCGGTGGCTGGTGGCGGGCGGGCTGTGCTACACGCTGGGGGCCGTCGTCTACCTCTTTAAGCGCGTGCCGTACCACCACGCGGTTTGGCACCTGGCGGTGCTGGCGGGCGGCGCCTGCCACTACTTCGCCATCCTCTGGCACGTGCTGCCGAGGTAGCCGGCGGCGCGGCCCGGAAGGATTACGGTGGGGAGTCGCCGGTAGTCGCATCTGTCGGCGGACGGGGCGGGGGCGGACGTCGATTTACCGACGCGCGGGTTTTCAGGATTTCTAGCGCCGCACCGAGCGCGATCAACGCCAAGGCAGATCCCGCGGTGATTCCGAACGCCGTGGCGGAGGTTCGATCTGCGAACGGATTGTGCCGCGCGCAAACCAGCGTTGTCGCCGCGAGAGCGAGCGCCGTTCCGCCGGCCACGACGAACCGGTTCCATTCGCGCCAAACGGCGCCGTAGAACAACACGACCAAGACGGGCGCCAGCAGGAGTCCCCACAACCGCGCGATGGTGAACGGAACCAGCGCCATCCACGCGAAAAGGCACCAAACCCAGGTGCCGGCCCGGTCCAGCCCTTCCGCGAACACGATGAGCCCGGCGCCCGTCAAGCCGGCCTGGAAGGCCAGCACGCCGCCGACCGTCGACCGCGCGGCGGAGGCGAAAACGGACAGCGGAAAATCCTTCATGGCCGCGGGGCCGGTCGCTCAGCCGCCGGAGAAGGGCGGGAGCAGCGTGATCTGGTCGCCGTCCTGGATGGGGGCGTCCCACTCGACGAATTCGTCGTTGATGGCGGCCTTGACGATATTGGTGGTCAGCGGGATCTGGCCGCCGGCCTGGATTTCGTGCAGCAACTGGCGGGCGGTCGCGGCTTCGGTTTCGTAGGGCTCGGTCTGCGTGCCGCGCCGGGCGCCGACGAGCGCGAAGTAGCGGATGGTGACTTTTTTCTTCATGACGGCGGAAATTTCCCGGCGAATCTACCGCAAAAAGAATCCGCCGTCCACCGCGGGACTGCGGATTCCGTCGCCGGAACGGGCGGCGATCAGAGACCGACGCGCTTCTTGAGCGCGGCGAGCTGGGCTTTCATGCGGGCCGGCAGGCGGTCGCCGGCCTGGTTCAGATAGGCCTCGATCTCCGGCACTTCGCCCTTCCAGCCGTCCAGGTCGATGCGCAGCAGTTCGGCGATTTCGGCCTCGCTGATCTTCAGGCCGCCGACGTCCAGATCGCCGGGTTTCGGCACGGTGCCGACCGGGGTTTCCACGCCGCCGACCTTGCCTTCGACGCGTTCGCACATCCACTTGAGGACGCGGGCGTTCTCGCCGAACCCCGGCCACAGCCATTTGCCGTCCGGGGACTTCCGGAACCAGTTCACGTAGAAGATCTGCGGCGCCTTGGCGCCGAGCTGGTCGCCCATGTTGAACCAATGCTGCCAATAGTCGCCGACGTGGTAGCCGCAGAACGGCAGCATGGCCATCGGGTCGCGGCGGATGGCGCTCTTGACGTCCAGCGCAGCGGCGGTGGCTTCCGACGCGGCCGTGGCGCCCATGTAGACGCCGTGGTCCCAGTCGAACGCCTGGCTCACCAGCGGCACCAGCTTGGACCGCCGGCCGCCGAAGACGAAGATGTCGATCGGCACGCCGTTGGGATTTTCCCAGTCCGGGCAGATGACCGGGCACTGGCGGGCCGGGGCGGTGAAACGCGCGTTGGGGTGGGCGCCCTTGACCGGCTTGCCGGCGGCATCTTTCTTGTCCGGCGTCCAATCCTGGCCCTTCCAGTCGATGCCGTGCTTGCACTCGACGTCCATGTCTTCCCACCAGACGTCGCCGTCGTCGGTCAGGACGCAGTTGGTGAAGATGGTGTTGCGCCGGATGGTCTCCATGGCCATCGGATTGGACTTGGCGCTGGTGCCGGGCGCGACGCCGAAGAAACCGGCTTCCGGATTGATGGCGTACAGGCGGCCGTCCGCGCCGAACTTCATCCAGGCGATGTCGTCGCCGATGCACTCGCACTTCCAGCCCGGAATGGTCGGTTGGAGCATGGCGAGATTGGTCTTGCCGCAGGCGCTCGGGAAGGCGGCGGCGACGTGGAAGCGCCGGCCTTCCGGATTGGTCAGGCGCAGGATGAGCATGTGCTCGGCCATCCAGCCTTCGCGGCGGGCCATCGTGGAAGCGATGCGCAACGCCAGGCACTTCTTGCCGAGCAGCGCGTTGCCGCCGTAGCCGGAGCCGTAGGACCAGATCAGGTTCTCTTCCGGGAAGTGCGCGATGTACTTCTTCTCGATCGGAGCGCAGGGCCAGGCCACGTCCTTCTGGCCCGGCGCCAGCGGCGCACCGACGGAGTGCAGGCATGGGATGAATTCGCCGTTTTCGCCGAGGGTTTCCAGGACCTTGTCGCCGACGCGCGTCATGATGTGCATGTTCACCACGACGTAGGGCGAATCGGTGATCTCGACGCCGATTTTCGCGATCGGAGAGCCGACGGGACCCATGCTGAAGGGAATCACGTACAGGGTGCGGCCCCGCATGCAGCCGTCGTAGAGTCCGGTCATGGTCTTTTTCAGTTCGACCGGATCGATCCAGTTGTTGGTCGGGCCGGCTTCGGCCTGGGTGCGCGACGCGATGTAGGTGCGGTCCTCGACCCGCGCCACGTCGCTGGGATCGCTGCGGAACAGATAGCTGTTGGGCCGCTTCGGCAGCGGCGTGGCCGCGCCGGAGTCGACCATGAGCTTGATCATGGCGTCGTATTCGGCTTGCGAGCCGTCGCACCAGTGGATGGCGTCGGGTTTGCAGAGGGCGGCGATTTCATCGACCCAATTCAGGAGCTTCTGGTTTTTCGTCTTCATTTCGAATCCATTCGGTTGATTCCGGTATCCGGCACGGCTTCCGGGAAGACGGCGAACTGTAGCCGCTCGGCGCGGGGCCCGCAAGCGGAAATCTCCGACATGCCCGTATTCGTTGGCATGTCCTTCCGTTGGCATATCCTCCGCGGACGGCGGATTTTGCTTGCCGCGGATCGGGCGGGCCGCTATGTCGAGTCTATGTCTTTTCCGAAAAAAAAAGAGCGGCGGCCTGCGGATGGCCGTCCGCAAGTGCGACGCGCGGAATTCATCCATGATTTTCTGCGGGGAGCGTCCGGGTTGCCGCCGACGCCGTTCTACCTGATCGACGAAGCGCGGCTCCTCGCCAACATGGAAGTCATCCGGTCGGTCCGCGAACGTTCGGGCGCCAAGTCGCTGCTGGCCCTGAAATGCTTTTCCGCGTGGAGCGTCTTCCCGCTGATGCGGGAATACCTGGACGGCACCACGTCCAGTTCCCTGTTCGAGGCCAGGCTGGGCCACGAGAAATTCGGGAAGGAGACCCATGCCTACTCCGTCGCGTTCTCCGACGACGAGATCGCGCACGTCCGCACGCTTGCCGACAAAATCATTTTTAACTCCGTCTCGCAACTGAAGCGCCATTGCGGGCGGGTCGCCGGCATGCCGCTCGGGCTGCGGGTCCAGCCCGGCGTCAGCCATTCCCATTTCGACCTGGCCGATCCCGCCCGTCCCCATTCCCGGCTCGGAGCCCGGAACCGCGCGGAGATCGAAGAGGTCCTGCCGCTGCTGTCGGGACTCATGTTCCATTGCCAGTGCGAAAACGACGACTTCGCGAGCTTCGCGCGGATTCTTGCGCACATCGGAGAAGCATTCGGTTCCCTGCTCGATCGGCTGGAATGGGTCAGTTTGGGCGGCGGGGTCTCGTTCACCGGGGCGGGGTATCCCTTGGACGACTTCTGCGGCGCGCTCGCCGGCTTCTCCCGCCGCCATGGCGTGCAGATCTATCTGGAACCCGGCGAAGCGGCCGTGGCCGGCGCCGGTTTTCTCGTCGCCCGCGTCCTCGACGTCGTCCGCAGCGACGCCGACGTCGCCATCGTCGATGCCGGCGTCGAACCCCACATGCTGGACCACCTGATATACGGAACCTCGGCCCGGCTGGCGCAGCCCGAACCGCCGGACGGGCGCGAATACCAGATCGCCGGCCGCACGTGCTTGGCGGGGGACGTGTTCGGAACCTATCGCTTTCCGGGCGAGTTGCGGCCGGGGGATCTCGTCGTTTTCGCCGACGCGGCCGGCTACACCATGGTCAAGAAGAACTGGTTCAACGGCCTGCCCATGCCGGCCATCGCCGTGCGGCGCCTGGACGGAACGGTGGACCTCGTCCGGTCGTTTTCCTACGCCGATTACCTTTGCAGCCTGTCATAAACCAAGGAGGACCTGCCCATGACCAAGAAAAACGTGTTGATCGTCGGCGCCGGAGGCGTCGCCCACGTGGCTGCCCACAAGTGCGCCCAGCACAACGACGAGCTCGGCGACGTCTGCATCGCCTCCCGGACGAAGAGCAAATGCGACAAGATCATCGCCAGCATCCACCGGAAAGGCCACTGGAAGGACGCCTCCCGCAAGCTCCACGCCCGGACGGTCGATGCCCTCGACGTGGATGCCGTGGCCCGGCTGATCGAGGAGACCCAGTCCGGCATCGTGCTCAATCTCGCTCAGGCCTTCGTCAACATGACGGTGCTCGAGGCCTGCCTGCGGACGGGCGCGGCCTATCTGGACACCGCCATCCACGAAGATCCCGCCAAGGTGTGCGAAGACCCACCTTGGTACGCCAACTACGAATGGAAGCGCGCCGACCGGTGCGCCGAGCGGGGCGTCACGGCCATCCTGGGCGCCGGGTTCGATCCCGGCGTCGTCAACGCCTACTGTGCCTTGGCCGCCAAGCGCCATTTCGACCGGATCGACACCATCGACATCCTGGACGTCAACGCCGGCCGCCACGGCAAGTATTTCGCCACGAATTTCGATCCCGAAATCAACTTCCGCGAGTTCGTGAAAGTGTGGTCCTGGATCGACCGCAAGTGGGTGAGCAGCCCCGTCCACGACGAGAAGTGGGTGTTCGACTTCCCGGTCGTGGGGGCCCAACCGGTCTATCTGACCGGCCACGACGAGATCCATTCCCTGTCCCGCTACGTCGATGCGGAAAGCATCCGGTTCTGGATGGGGTTCAGCGACCACTACATCAACGTGTTCAACGTGCTCAAGAACGTCGGCATGCTGTCCGAAAAATCCGTCAAGACCGCCGAAGGCGTCGAAGTCGTGCCGCTCAAGGTCCTCAAGGCCATCCTCCCCGATCCAACGTCCCTGGCCAAACGCTACACGGGCCATACCTGCATCGGCACGCTGGTCAAGGGCGAGAAGGACGGAGAGTGGAAGGAAATCTTCATCTACAACGTCTGCGACCACGCGGCATGCTACAAGGAACTGGAATCCCAGGCCATCAGCTACACCGCCGGCGTCCCGCCCGCCGCCGCCGCGATCCTGATCGCCCGCGGAACCTGGGACGCCAAAACCATGGTCAACATCGAACAGCTCGATCCCGAACCGTTCCTGGATCTGCTCGGAAAAATGGGCTTGACCACCCAGATCGAAGACCGCACCCCCCGGCCCCAACCCATCGGATAGGGCGCCGGCCATGACGACCGGATTTTAGAGCGGGTTTCGGTTTTCCGTGGCCGGTCCCGACGAGGCCGGCCCTTACCGGCTGTAATCCCCGGCGGCTTCCGGCTGATACAGGATGTCTTCGATCCGGATCCGGCGCTTTCCGGATGGAACCGGCCATTCGACGACATCGCCCTTGGCGTATCCCAGGATCGCGGTTCCGATGGGGGCGAGAACCGAAATGGAGCCATTGTCGATGTTCGCATCTTTGGGAAACGCGAGCACGTATTCCATCCGTTCGGAAGTGTCCAGATCGAGCAAGGCGACCTTGGAGTTCATGGTCACCACGTCGGGGGGGACGTTTTGGGGAGGAACGATCACCGCCTGCTCCAATTCCGTCACCAGCGACTCGAGATCCTTCCGGGCATGGCTGCCGAACTCCGTGGCCACTCCGGCAAGTTCCATCAGCCGTTTTTTGTCGTGTTCCGTGATGTATAGCGTTCTTGGGGTCATGGGTTTTCCTTTCTATGTCTGTTTCGGATGTTCGTTGCCGCGACGGCGGCGGCTTGTCCATGGATTGTCTGCGCCCGCCTAGGGATTGGTGCATTTTCCCGGCCGGATACGCCGGACCGGCGCGAAGTCGTCGTGGAATTTCTTCGCGACGAGGCTTCGGATTGCGGCGAGCCCCTGCGCGGCGTCGGCGCCCGTGGCGGTCACGGCCAAGTGGGCGCCGCATTCGGCGCCCAAGGCCAGGACTTCCATCAGGTCCTTGGCGTCGGCCGTGCGATCTCCATGGGATATTTCGATTTTCGCGCGGTACTCGCTGGCCAGCTTCACCAGCCGGGCGGCGGGCAGCACGTGCAGGCCGGATGGGTTCTCCAACACGAAATCCGCGCTGATGGACAGCCGCGGAATGGGTCGGCGCGGCGTCCGGGCCAACTGTCGCCGCGACGCTTGCCGCGCGGTTTCGACCGCGCGTTCGAACGCATCGGACTTGTCGAATACGAAATCCGCACCCTCCTCGAAACAGTGCAGCCGCGTTTTCGCATCCGCGCGGCTCGTCAGGACGACGACCATGCAGTAGGGATCCAACGCCATGGCGTGGCGCAGGACTTCCAGCCCGCTCCCGTCCGGGAGATGCAGATCGAGCAGGATGGTCTTGGGCCGCAGCATGTCGAACATGCGGACGGCCTCGGCCACGGAACCGGCCACGGCGACGAGGATGTCGGGAGAAGATTTCCTCAACATCTTGACCAGAAGCCGGCGCATGGGCTTGGAAACGTCCACCAACAACATGCGGGGCGTACCGCTTCCGATGGCGAACGGCTGGCGCGGCCGGCCGCTGTGGGCGCTCGCGGCGACTTGGGGATTCGATTTTCTCGTCATGGCTTCTCCTTTTGGGCGTGGCATTCGGGTTTCGTCCAAGGTCCGGAAGACCGGCGGGTTCAGTACAATTTCCGGCGGAATTCCCGCGGCACCGGATCGCCGCCCTCCCAAACCACCCGGCGGAAGTGATCCGGATCCGTGTTCCCTTCGGTGTTGATGAGCAAGATCTGGGACTCGGGACCGAGCTGCATCTTCCGCTTGAGGTCCGCCAAGCCTTCGTGTTCGGCAACGTACATCAGCGCGCCCAGCGTCACCGCGCCGGATTCGCCGGAGACGATGAACGGATCCCCCGCCACCGGCACGCCATAGACGCGCATGCCTTTGGCGGCGACGAAATCGGGGCACGCCAAAAAATAATCCGCGCACCGGGACAGGACGTCCCACGCCAGCGGACTGGGATCCCCGCAGGCCAGGCCGGCCATGATCGTATCCAAGGTGCCCGCGACGGAATGGGGCCGTCCGTCGTCGCATTTGACGGACTCGAAGAGGCAAGCGGCCTTGTCCGGCTCCACCACGGCCACCGTCGGCCGCCGCTCTCCGAACAACTTCCGGTAATAGCCCGCCACGGAAGCCGCGAGCGCGCCCACGCCGGCCTGCACGAACACGTGCGTGGGCTGGCTGATACCCTGCCCCGCCAGCTGCTCCTGGATTTCGGCCATCAAGGTGGTGTAGCCCTGCATCACCCAGCACGGGATGTCTTCGTAGCCCACCCACGAGGTGTCCGAGATGATCTGCCAGCCGTTGGCGGCGGCATCCCGGGTGATGGCCCGCACGGCATCGTCATAGGTCCCCGGGATCACCTTCACCTCCGCGCTGTATTCCTCGATCGCCTGGATGCGGGGTTTGGACGTTCGCTCGTGGACGTACACAACGCAGCGGAAACCCAGTTCCATCGCCGCCCACGCCACGCCCCGGCCGTGGTTGCCGTCGGTGGCCGTCGCGAAGCAGATGTCGCCGAGCTGGGCGCGCACCTTTTCGGACTTCAACTCGGACACCGTCAGTTCCCGGTCGCGGATGCCCAGCCGCTTGCGGAGAAACTGGTAGATGGCGAAGGAGCCGCCCAGCACTTTGAAGGAATTCAGGCTCAGGCGCTGGGACTCGTCCTTGACCCAGATGCCGCCCACGCCCAGCAGCGCGGCCAGGCCCGACAGGCTTTTCAGCGGGCTCATGTGGTAGCCGTCGAGCTGGCGGTGCAACTGCCGGGCGATTCCCGTGATGCCCGGCGGCAGCAATCGTTCCAGGGCGCGGCAGGTTTCGGCCTGGCTCGTGCGCCGGTTTTCGATCCATTCCAATGGCAGTTTGGCGGGATGTGCATTCATGACTTTTCCTTTACGTGGGAACCAAACCGCATCTTCGGCCATGCAAGAATATATTCAAGCCAAATCCGTTCCCGGCGGGCGGCGCGGACCGTTTGATTTTCCGGCCGGACTGTGATTGAATTGGAGCACTCCGGACATGGAAAAGGAAGCCTCCATCCCGACCCGCAAAACGCTGCTGGGCGTGCCCTACGACCACTATCGGATGGCCGATGGCGCAGATCTGTACGTGACGCCGTTCGGCCGGCCGTTTCTGCGGCACCTGTGGCCGGATAACTGGCTGGAACCGGAGTGGTTCGGCAAAAGCCGCGAAGCGCTGCAGGGAACCAGCACGGTCTACAAGATCAAGACCAAGCCCGTGGCGGGGGCCAGCAAAGACATCGTCGTGAAATGGTGCCGCATGGGTGAAGACGTGCCGATGGACACCTTTACCCGTTCAAAATTCATCGAGACGGATTTCAATTCCCCCTATGAGGAATTCTCCTTGTTGATGGAAATGCGGGCGCGGGCACGCCCGGGCACGATCCGCACCCACAAGCCGCTGGCCATTTTCGTTCCGGCCAAACGCCTGGAACTCTGGCAAACGGGGCGCTCCAAGTCGAAAATCGACTACAAGAAGGCGAAGTACCGGGACGTGGAACTGGACATTTATCGGCAGTACATCCTCATCTACGAGTGGATCAAGGGCGTGGCGAGCACAGAAGCGGCCGCGGCCCAGGCTTCGCAGGCGGCGGGTTATGCCGATGCGAACTCATTTGCCCTGGCCATGCTGGACCGCTCCATCGAGGACATGCAGCAGGCGGGCTTCCACGTGTTGGACGTGAAGCCGCAGCACGTGATCGTCCGGCCTAAACCGAACGGCGGGCTGTTGCAGGACCGCAGCGGGCGGACGGCCTATGCCCTGGTGGATTTCGAGCTGCTGGAGCGAACTCCGGAATACGAGAAACAGGCCAAGCAAGAGCGGCGTCAAACCTATCTCGAACGGCAGCGGGACCGGTTCCAGACCCAGGAACGACCCCGGTCCTTTCCCCCGCACCTGCATCCCGCGCGCATTTTCGGCGTGGACTACGTCCACGGCGACTGCGACAGCACGCGCGGCAAGCTCTGGGTGGTGGGGCGCGATCCGCATCTGTTCGACTATTTCCTGCCCGAGCGCTGGCGGCGCACGCCGCGTCAAAGCCTTTCCGACAGTGCCCAGGTCTACTACACGAAATCGAAGGACGGCATCCAACTCGTCTGGAAGGTGTCCCAGGTGGGCGATCCGGTCAGCGCGGCGGACGTCCCCGGCGCACGGGCCGCCCATGGCTTCAACAGCCCGTTCGAAGAGTTCGCGTTTGCGTTCGATTTGGCCGCGGCCGACGTCCCCACCACCTATCCCCGGGCGATCTACATGCTGGGCCATCACTCGACCTTGCCGCCGGAAGCCCGCGATCTGCGCCGCTACGAAAGCCACCGGGATCACCGCATGCCGGACGGATCCCCCGTGCTGCAGCGCGAGCGCAACTACATCACGATCTGGGGCTTTTGGAACGGAACCGACGACGTGGTGGCCGGCGAAGAAACCCGGCGGAGCCATTGCCGCGGCATCAACGGCTTGCAGGCCTTGGCCGACGGCCGCATCGACGCCGCCCAGTTGGAAGCCGCCACCGCGAAAATGGCGCGGCTGCTGGCCGGCGCGGGAGTCGCCAGCACCGGCCTGCTCGGGACGCACTTCCTGCTGACGCTCTCGCCGGAAGACGAGTTGCTGCGCGAT
>ERZ795051.3596-NODE-3596-length-15600-cov-6.142104_pt1 | contig 15600 bp, 9 predicted proteins | sample MGYA00375135_ERZ795051 | MGnify/ENA primary metagenome ERZ795051 (study PRJEB30180, sample SAMN05720222) | activated sludge metagenome | isolation source: Anaerobic digester | place: Japan | collected 2015-05-26 ... | reverse complement strand
GAATGAAATATTTTTAGAATATCCTTATTGGAAAACAAATGAAGAACAAGAACGTAAAATAAAAGAAGAATTATATAATCTACTTATAAAAAATAAATTAAATACAAAAAAAGTTGTGGAAACTGGAAATAAAGTAATTAATATTTTAAAAAAAAGGTAATAAAATGCAGCAGACAATATACTCTTTTAAAAAAGAAATATTTGGATGGGCACAAGAAATAAATGTAACCCCGAAAGAAATACAATTCAGACATATGAAAAATAAATGGGCAAGTTGTTCTAGTAATGGGCGATTAACATTTTCTTTTGATGTATTAAGGCTATCTACAGAAGAAAGAGCAAATATTATTGTCCATGAACTTCTGCATTTAAAATACCCAAATCATGATAAAATGTTTACTTCTTTATTAAAAACATATTTAAGTAAAAAAAATATTAAATATAATCCAATTCTGCAAAATCCTAATTTTTATTAAAGATTAAAAAAACAAAAAACTATTCATATCTTAATGCCTGGACAGGCTTTAGCTTTGATGCACGATAAGCAGGAATTAAACCAGAGATTACACTTACACCAACTGCTAAAAGAATTCCTTGTAAAGCCACACCAATTGTAAATCCTGCAGAACCATGGAATGTAAGAGTTGAACTTGCAATAATCATTTGCCACAAAACACCATGAAGGAAATAACCCAATGTAACACCAATAGCGCCACCAATTAATCCAAACAATGCAGAGTTCAGAATAAATATTAAAAAAATATCACTATTTTTTGCACCAATAGATTTCATAATACCAATATCTTTTGTTCTTTCAAGAACAGAGGTAAACATGGTGTTTGCAATCCCAACACCACCAACAACTAAAGCAATTACTGCCATAATTGTTAAAAATAAAAGCATAGCATCTGTCATTTGATTTACAACTTCTGCAACATCTTTCATAGCAGTAACTGTAAAATTTTTTGTTTTTTCATTTACATGTCTTGTAAGAAAAAGTTTAGAATTAATTTGTGCAACAACATCATCTACAATATCTTTATTTTCAACCTTAACTAACAAAACATCATATTCCCCTTCTTTGGAATCAGGTAGTATTTCATAAGCTGTATCTAATGGCATAATAACATCCATACTATTATCCATAATGCCTACAACTCTAAAAGATTTATCGTTTATTGAAATAATCATATTTAATGGAATTTCTTTAGAAAAATATTCTTCTGCAATTTTATCTCCAATTAATACAGCATATTTATCACCTTGCTGTAACATTCTTCCACTATCTAACTCAATAGTAGTTAAATGCAGAGATTCCTCTAAAGACATACCCGTAATTCTTCTTGTTAATGACTCTCCTGCAAAATAAATTTCTGCATTTCCAGTAATTTCTTTTCCAACAAGTTTAACACCAGATATAGATTTTAATGCAGAAACATCTTTATCTTCTAGAACAACAGTGCCACTCATACCCCCAAAAGGAATCCCTATTTCTGGTGCTTGTTTTCCATCTGGAGTTCTTAATGCAGCACCAGCTCTAGAATAACCAGGAGTAACTTGTATTAAATCTATTTGCAATTTAGACATGCGTTCATTAATGAAATTTTCCATGCCATTTCCTAATGCAAAAATAGTTACAAAACAACCAATACCAATAACAATACCTAATATTGTAAGCCATGTTCTTAACTTACTATGAAACAAAAGATTTATAGATAAAGAAAATGTTCTATTTAATTTCATTTTTATTTCCTTTTTAATGCAAACAAAAAATGAGAAAAAAATAATTTAACTCATTTTTTTTATTTTTTATAAAACTATTTAGACTGTTTTATTTTTGTGTTTGTGATTTAAAGTTATTATTACTGCTAACAATATTACTGCATAAATAATTAAACTAGTTGTACTTGTCCAAACATTTGTGTTTTTATTTTGTGTTGCGCCATTAGGTATACTTGAAGACAAATCTAAACGTATTTCTTTTTCTATAGAGTTTCGGTACCCTAAAGAATCTGTATATTCTACAATAACTTTAAAATGATCATTTATCTTTTGAGCATTTAGATCTGTAAGAGAAAGCATATAGGTTGCAACTGTATAATCTCCTTTATCTAGATTACCTAACATAACTGAATTTGATCCTTTAATTTTATAACCTTGCTGGTCAGGTATACTTACTAATACAGAATATGCAGGATTATTCCCTACATTTGCAATGGATATAGAAACACCTCTTGTTGCAGAATATTCTGAAAAATTTACTTCAAAATTAGTTTTTCCTCCAACAAATATACCTGCACTTGTATTTAAAATAGATGAATTATAATCTTTTGTTTCAAAGTTTAATGTAAGATTTAGTTTATATAACCCAGGTGCTGAATTAATGTTTGCCATAACATTATAATCAACTAAAATAGATTCGTTTACATCTAAATTTTTAACATATTTTGTATTATCTGAATTTACTGGAAGAATAGTGCCTGTAGGATCTGCCCAAGAAAATAAAATGTTTTTTATTGGAGCATCACCAGTATTTGTAATTAAAAACTGTAAATTTTCAACCTTCCCAAAATCAATATTTGATTTGTTTATTGTTATAACTTGTGCATATTCTTTTCCTTTAACAGAAACATAAGATTTATAGACAGAAATAATATTATTATCAGGTCTAATTAATTTTAAAGAAACCTCATAATCCCCACTTGGGGCGTCTTTATCAACAAACAATTTAAATTTAATAATTTGGGCATTATCAGAAGATTGATATGCAAAAATTTTAGTAATTGTTTTAGAGATGTCTTCTCCTGGAACTGCAGAGAATGGATACGAATAATCTAATAATACATTTAGATCATTTACACTTTCATTACCTCTATTTTGTATACTGAACTTTAATTCCACAATATCTCCTGCTCTTACTGGATCTGGTGTCTGATTTAATAAATCAACATTAAATGCAATCCCATCAACTTTATAATTTACAGTTGAAATTGCCCCAAATACATTTGTGCAAACAACTAAATTAAATAATAAAAAGAATATAGAAAATATTCCTAATTTTTTTTTCATAAATTTTTACCCCCATAATAAAAAGTATTTTTAATTTTTTTTTAAATATAATAGAATTAATCAATTTTTGTAACTATTTTATCAACAACTTTTATTTTATCATGCTTTGTTTCAACTTTCTCAATTTTTCCATCAAGTATATGAATTATTTTGTCACCATATTTTATTAAATCTAAACCATGTGTAACCATAATAATTGTTTTTCCCTGTAAATGTAATTGCTTCAAAAAATTCATAACATATGTTCCTGTTTTGGAATCCAAATTTCCTGTAGGTTCATCTGCTAAAATTATGTCCGGATCTACAGCCAAAGCTCTTGCAATTGCAACTCTTTGTTGTTGCCCACCAGAAAGCTCTTTTGGCAAATGGTACATTCTTTCTTGCAAATCTACAATTTTTAAATTTCTTTCTGCAATTTCTCTTGCTTTTGAAACTGGTACATTCTGAAATTCTAATGGAAGCATAACATTTTGCAATGCATTTAATGTTTGTAATAAATTAAATGATTGAAACACAAAGCCAATTGTTTTTCCTCTAAGTGTAGCTAAATTACTTTCAGATAGTTTTGAGATATTTTGCCCATTTAAAAATATTGAACCTTCACTTGGCACATCTAAACAACCTAACATGTTTAAAAGTGTACTTTTTCCAGATCCACTTGGCCCAACAATTATTATAAATTCACCTTTATTTATTGTTAGATTAATACCATCCAATGCACAAACCTTTACATCACCCATCTTGTAAATTTTTCGAACATTATTTAATTCAATTATTTTTTGAGTTTCCATTTGTTTCACTCTAATTGTTGTTAATTGATAAGCTTAATATAATTTTTTTATAAACTTTAGATTACAGCAAATTATTTAAAATAATTAATATTTTTTTAAAATTTGTTTAAATTAGTATAAAATATATATAAATATATAATAAATAAATATATTTTTAAATGAATCTATTAACAAATACCAAATAAAATTTATAAAATTATAAATAATATTTTGATTTATAAAATAAATTTTGACTAATAATGATATAGTTAAAAACAAAAAAAATAAGTCAAAAATAGTATCTGTAACAAATAACTAAAGATTTTTAATATTTCACTTGGGCTTTTAGTATTAGAAAGCTGAATTGCTCGCAAAAGCTTGCAACTTACACTACTAACCTATCAATCTGGTCTTCTTCCAGAGCCCTCGTGTCATTTCTCAATGACAATGGCTGTCTCGTTTTAGGAATTGCTTCGAGCTTAGATGCTTTCAGCTCTTATCAATTACAGTGTGGCTACCCAACATCACCTTGTCAGATGATTGGTACACTAGTGACTGCGTTCCATCGTTCCTCTCGTACTAAATGGAACTTCCCTTCAAACAACCTACACAACCAATAGATAGGAACCAAACTGTCTCGCAACGTTCTTAACCCAGCTAATGTTCGGCTTTAATGAGTGAACACCTCCACCCTTGGCTACTTGTGCACAGCCAGGATGCCGAAAGCCGACAGCGAGGTAGCAAACCGCAGGGTCGATGTGGACTCTTACCTGCGACAACCCAGTTACCCCCAAGATAAGTTCACTGTCAGTCTAGGCCCCCATTTAAGGGGAAACACTAGAGTTCGCTAAACCCAAGTTTCCTTCCTACGTTTCGTGCTTTTAGAAACATAGTTAAGCCTGCTTTTGGTTTTGTCCTCTACGGATGATTTCTGACCATCCTGAGCAGACCTTAGGACACCCCTGATATCTTTTCAGGGGTGTACCGCCCCAGTCTAACTACCCATCAAATGTTGTCCATCCTTTCGGACGTAAGTTATATTCTCCTTACTAGATGGTGTTACATTGGTGTCTAGTCATTTCCTTGCGAAAATGACATAAGCGACTCCCATCTACGCTCTATAGTAAGAAAAATACAACAACATCAGACTATAGTAAACCTCTGTGGGGTCTTATCCTCCCATTGGTTGTTAGTGGCTTATTCACCACCCAAGCAAGTTCACTAAGATGAAACTAGGGACAGTGATGATCTCGTTACTTCCTTGGTGCAAGTCAACAATTAATTGACAAGGTATTACGCTACCGTGAGAGCCTCAGAGTTAAGCCCGCTCTTTACTGGTGCTTAGATCAGTTGAAACTGATGTTCACATACCAGCAGTGAGCAGAAGTCGGTGACTATACAAACCTTTACAGGCTAGCAGTCACCTGTGTTTTTGATAAACAGTCGGACCATCCTAGTCACTAAGACTTACAGCTTGCTCAGCCGTAAGCACCCCTTATACCTAAGATACAAGGCTAATTTGCCGAATTCCCTTAGTTTCATTCTCTTAATACGCTTTAGCTTACTCAGCTAGGGACACCTTTCTCAGTTCTAGGTACGATCAATAAAACACTATATAGCTTTCTTTTCATGGATCCTTGGCCTCAATAGAAGGTTACCCCCATTCATACCTTTAATCTCTATCTCATTATTATAATTCTCCAGAGATATATAGTATTTAGATGTGTAGACAAACACACTCTACCTTGCCAAAAATGTCAAAAACTATATTTTTGTTACCACAAATGTTTTATTGGTACAGGAATATGAACCTGTTTCCCTTTCAGTATTTTCGAATTACGAAATACTTTAGGTTCGACTTACCCTTAGCTAAAGATTAGTGCTAAGGAACCTGTGCCCTTTCAGCGAAAATGATTCTCACATTTCTTTGTTGTTACTATCGCGAGGATCCATATCTTTGACAGATCCAGTAAATCTTACGACTTACCTTCTGCTCTATCAAAGCACCTATCTACCAGATCACAGTTTTCTGTGCTCTATGATGTCGGTAATAGATTTAGCCCAGTTAATTTTCAGGGCAATCTACCTAGATTGGTGAGCTATTACGCACTCTTTAAAGGATGGCTGCTTCTAAGCCAACCTCCCAATTGTATTAGGTAAATCACTCCTTTTCAGCATAACACTTAATCTATATTTTTGGACCTTAATCATAGTCTGAGTTTTTTCTCTTTTGGAACAGAAGCTTACCCCCTGCCCCCTACTTCGGCCTTCTCTGATGATAACACATTTGGAGTTTGACAAAAAAGCCGGAAATTTCTTTCCAAAACTTTCTAATCAGTATCTCTACCGCGTTATCTATCTCTGGCCAAGCTAACCTTAGAGTTATTTTGATAGGAACCCGCTATCACTGGGTTCGGTTACCTTATCAGTCCTACTCCCAAATTACACAAATAGCTAGACTGACACTGCTTCTGGCCTCCACCAAGCATATACTTGGCTTCACCATATTCAGGAGTTTATCACCCAGTTTCGGGTCATGTCCATGTGACTAATGGCGTATTAACACCACTTTCCTAGGAAATCTTGCGAAAAATTGGTTTCCCTTCGACACCATAACTTCATTATTTTGTCTTGCCACATAAACAAACTCCCTCGCCCGTGCTTCTTGACGGACAGTGTAACTTTGTTCCAATAACTCTTGCTTTTACAATTGCTTGTAATCACTTAAAGTTATCTTCATTCCTTTCAAGCTACACCCGAATTGTTACCAATTAGTTTCAAGTGCTTTTAACTACCCGTTAGGGCTACTTTTCAACTTTCCTTCACAGTACTCGTAGACTATCGGTCTTGTAATATATTTAGAATTAGCAGTAAATGACTGCCATATTTCTACGCAAAATCCAATGCGCAGTACTCTTGGACATCAGCAATCTTCTCAAGCAATATTATATGCACAGGACTATCACCTTCTATGGTGCATTTTTCCAAATGACTTCCACTTAATTGCTAAAGAAGTAACTGAGCCAACTCCACATCTCCTTTATATTACTACAAAGGATTCGGTTTGTTCTGAGCTGCCTTCGGTCGACCCTATTAACAGCATCACTATTGTTTTCTTTTCCTCCAGGTACTATGATGCTTCATTTCCCTGGGTTCCCATTCCAATCTTTCGACAGGAATAATTCGAGGATCTTGGGATCAAAGGTTGCATGCACCTACCCCAAGCTTATCGCAGCTTGCCACGCTCTTCATCAGTTTACAAGCCTAGTTATCCACTAATTGGCATAACAGAAATATTAAGAATCTTTATGAGAACTTACTTGTTACAGATACTACTCTTTCATTCCTATAATTATAAACCAAAAATAGGTCAATACCTGGCTAAAATAACTTAGCAAGGTATATATTATAATGTAGAGCAATATTTAAAAAGAGATATGTTTTATTCTTTAAAATACAACAATAACACCCAACACCCAATATAATATATATATATGTAAAAAAATATAAATATATAATATTTATAAAAAGGTATAAAAAGGTGCACAAAATAAATGCCAAAACCAAAAGTAGAGTTATTTTTTTATAACCAAAACTACACAGGGAGAAACAATAAATTATTTAATATTAAAAAATACGAAATATTTATAATAATATTGGCAATTATATAAATTACAAATACAAACTACAAACAAAATTGAGAAAAATATGGCACTTGAATTTCTTACATATGAAATATGGGGGAACACTCTTAAAAGTTATATACAATTTTTATTACTAATTGTTATTGGATTCATAGTTACAAAATTATTAGTATTTATATCTAAAAGTATAATATTAAAAGTTGTAAAAAGAACAAAAACAAAAATGGATGACATAATCATAGGGGCATTATCAAAACCAAGGCCAATCCAAATTATAATTGTTACAATCTTTACAAATATTGGAATAAACTATTTAACAATATCTGAAAGTTTATCTGCTTTTTTAAAACATGCATTTTTTGCAGTTTATGTATTGGGTGCAACATGGTTTACAATTAACTTTATTATAGGGATTATAACAGAATATTTAGAGAAATATGCAAAAGATTCTGCCTCAAAATATGATGATCAATTAATTCCTCTTTTAAAAACATTAACTAAAATTGTATTAATAATTATTGCAGTAAGTATCGTATTAACAGATTGGGGATATAATGTAACTGCAATACTTGCAGGATTAGGTATCGGGGGATTAGCAGTAGCATTTGCTGCAAAAGATGTTATTGAAAATTTTTTATGTGGTGTAATTATTTTCACAGAAAAACCATTTAAAATGGGGGATTACATAACAATTTCAGATAACAAAATAACAGGAACAGTTGAATCAATAGGGATAAGATCTACAAAAATAAGAACAATTGATGATGTTCTAATAACTATCCCTAACAATAAAATTACAACCACCCACATAGATAATATTTCATTACGAAGAAAAATAAGGTGTGAATTGACATTAGGATTAGTATATGACACATCTATAGAAAAGATAAACAAAGCAAAAAAAATAATTAAAAATATACTTAAACAAAAAAATGAAATTGACCCTGCATACACAATAACATTTGATGATTTCGGAGAGTTTGCATTAAAATTAAAACTAATTTATTATGTAAACAGCCCTGATTGGAATAAATATATTGAAATCAAAGACTATGTAAATGCAGAAATTAAAAAACAATTTGAAAAAGCAAAAATTGAATTTGCATTTCCTACACAAACAATTGAACTTAAAAAATAAAAACAAAAATAAGTTATTTTATGGAAAAACAAATATGGGATATATTGTTACTAGTTATCTTAATACCAATTACTACATCAAACATGTATTCACAAGAGCAATACATGGCAATACAAACAGAAAACTTAAATTTAAATATAAACCCCTCAATTGAAATAAATATTTCAGAGGATTATACAATTAGCCCAAAAGAGATAAAACTACAACATGAAAAAGATATAACAATTGCAAGTGGTGAATCATTCATAATAAGATATGATATTACAAACAAACTAAATCAGACACTTCAAACAAAACTTTTATTTAATATAGACAACAATATTAACCAAGAAACATATGATATTTATTTAGCAAAAGATTCAAAAGAAAAAGAATGCACAAATATTTTAAAATATAATTCAGAAAATATAGAAATATACTATGATTGGCAAAGATATATATTATGTGATTTAAAAGGAAACTACACAATAGAATATGGAACAATCACATTAAATACAATATTAAATCCTGGAATAAACCACATATATTTTTTATTTAAAACAAAACCAAATATACCTACAGGGAACTATCAAATTACAAACACTTTTTTAATTCAAGAAACAAATCAAACAGAAAATAATAATGTGCCAAATAGTGCTACACAACAAGAAGACATAAAAAACACAGAACCAATTTATGAACCAAACTATGATGATGATGTTAATAACTCAACACTTTTGCCTACAATAAATGAAAACATAGACAATAACAAAACACAAATACCAGAAAATGAATTATACCCTGAAGATAATACAAACAAGCCATCTCAAATAAAAGATGAAAATATAGATCTAAACATAGAAACAAATAAAAATAAAATTACAGGAGCATTTACCTTAAAAAAAACAAACAAAATTATACTAATAATTGCATCTTTGTTAATAGTTTCTTTTATAATTTATGGTATTATTGAACAAAAAAAACAAAAAAAAGAAAGATTATAAATTTTAAAGGTAAAGAAAAATTACAAAATATAGGCAAACATAAAAACATTACAATCTAATTTTAGGTAACATTCGCCTATTATTATACTTATGTGTACAAAATAGATTATATAACCAAGAATGTTCTTTTACAAAAAACAAGACAATAAACAAAAATAAATTAATTTAAATATAGTTATATTAAGGTTTATTTAAAAACACAAACCAATTAAAAAGTATATTATAATTACACATTAGATTGTTCTAAAAGTAATTATATTATAAAATTATAAATAAAAACAAAATAATGATCACAAAATGATTAAACCTAAAGAATTAAGGAAAATAAAAATTGAAAACCAAAACAAAAACAATCTTAAAAGAAAAATTGGGCACCCAAGAGAACCAATAGATGGAATAAAAAAAATAATTGACCAGAAAAAAGCAAACATAAATGAATCTTGGCCATCTTTTGGAGACAGTAAAAGGTTTTATAATATATATATAGATGCCTTAAAAGGAAAACCATTAATACATTTAGAAAAAATAAAAAATAAAAATCCACAAATCATGGTGCTTGGTGCAGGTGGAGGGCAAGACATTATACTTTTAAAAGAGTATTTAGAATACAAAAATATTTTTCCAGATATTGATGTATTTTCATTAACAAAAAGTTTGGATAAAAACATTATTGAGACTAACACTGTTAAAAACGATTATTCCTTTGACACACCTTTAGAAAGCATAGATCCAGAGAATCCAAAACATAAAAAAATAATAGATAAACTTATAGGGAAATATGATCTTGTAATGGCACCATTAAGTGTGGGGATGTATACAAAATACCCTGCAGTAAATATTTTCCGTACAGCTTTATTACTCAAAAAAGGAGGAAAAGCATATATAGAAATAGAACCTTTTAATAATACAATGACCCCAACAAAACATATAACGTTTATAACATTTAGAGATACATCTAAAACAAAAGAATACCATTTAGCACATTTAGAAGAAATATTTAATAAAATGGTAAACTATTATAACAAAATAGAAAAGAAAAACAATAAATATATCCTTAAATATATTAGACACGAAAAAGAACCAAATTATTGTTTATATATAGAGATTGAAAGAATAAATTAGTTTAAAAATATTTACATCTTTTAGTTTTATTGGAAAGAATATTTAATAAATAAGAACATATATGACGCATGATTACAAAGAATATGAAAAAAAATGGCAAAATATTTGGGAAAGCCAAAACATAGGAGATGTAGAAAGAGATAAAAATAAACCAAAATATTTTCTAATATGGGCATATCTTACAGTTTCTGGATTTCACCACGTGGGTCATATGAGAGGATATTCATATGCAGATGCAATTGCAAGATATAAAAGAATGAATGGATATAATGTGCTATTATGTGCAGGAGGACATGCATCAGGAAATGCAGCAGTTGCAAAAGCAATGAAAGTAAAAAATAATGATTCAGATCTAATTGAATATTATAAATCCATGGGTTTAACAGCCAAAGACATAGAACAAATAAAAACACCAGAAGGTTTTGTAAATTTTTTCTCTAAAAGATATATTAAAGATTATAAAAGATTTGGATTTATTGGAGATTGGAGAAGATTTACAGTAACAACATACCCAGATTATCAAAAATTTATAGAATGGCAATTTAAGAAGTTAAAAGAAAAAAATTTATTAATACAAAAACCATATTATGCAACATCTTGTATAAGATGCGGGCCAGTAGCAGTTGACCCTTCTGAAATGGATTTACAAAAAGGGGGCAATGCTGAAAAAGTTGAATTTACTATTTTAAAATTAAATTTTGAAAAACAAAATCAATATATTGTTGCAGCAACATTAAGACCAGAAACTATATTTGGAGAAACAAATATCTGGATTGATCCAAACACAACATATGTAAAAATTAAAGTAAATAATGAAATATGGATTGGAACAAAAGAATTTGCAGAAAAACTCAAATATCAAAAAGAAGGAATTGAAATTATTGGAGAAATATCTGGAAAAGAAATGATTGGGAAATATTGCATTGCACCACTTATTAATAAAAAAATAATTATATTACCTAGTAAAATCTGTAACCCAAACATAGGTACAGGAATTGTAACATCTGTGCCTTCTGATGCACCAGTAGACTGGATTGCACTATTTGATCTACAAAAATCAGAAGAGGAATGCAAGAAATATGGATTAAACTATGAGTTAATAAAAAACATAAAACCAATACCTATAATAAAATCAAAAGGATATGGGGAATATCCTGCACAAGAAATTTGCAATAAATTAAATATAAAATCACAAGAAGATAAAGAAAAATTAGAGATTGCAACAAAAGAAATTTACAAAAAAGGTTTTCATACAGGGATAATGAACAACAACTGTGGAAAATATATAAATGAAAAAGTAGAAATTGCAAAAGAGAAAATAAAAAATGAATTGAAAGAAAAAAATTTAGCAGACACATTTTATGATCTATCAGAAGATGTAATTTGTAGATGTGGAGACAAAGTGGTTATTAAAAAAATAGAAGATCAATGGTTTATAAAATATTCTGACAAAAATTTAACAAACAAAACAATTGAACATACAAAAAATATGAATATATTACCACCTGAATTTAAAACAAATTTACCAAACATTTTAAACTGGTTTGATGATAGAGCATGTGCTAGAAAGGGAAAATGGTTAGGTACAAAATTGCCTTTTGATTCAACATATATTATTGAGCCAATTTCAGATAGTACACTATATCCAATTTATTATTTAGTAAGCCTATACGTTAACCAAGGAGATATAAAACCAGAACAATTAACAGAAGAGTTCTTTGATTATATATTCTTTGAAAAAGGTGACATAAACAAAATTGCTGCAGACACGAAAATTTCAAAAGAATTGATTTTAAAAATAAGAAAAGATGTAGAATATTGGTATGCTTTAGATCTAAATATTGGAGGACAAGAACATCAAACTGTTCATTTTCCTACATTCTTAATGAATCACATTGCAATTCTTCCAGAAAAATATTGGCCAAAAGGAATTTTAGTAAACTGGTGGGTTGTTTCTAAAGAAGGGAAAATTGCAAAATCAAAAATCTCAAAATCAAAAGGAGGAGTGAAAAGTCTTGGTGAAGAGGCAAATGTGTATTCTGTAGATGCAATTAGATTATTTTATGCAAACATTGCAAGCCCATATGTAAATATTGAATTTACAGAGAATGATTTATTAAACTATAAACAAAGACTAGAAAAAATATTCACAATTATCGAAGAACTAGTTTATGACAAAAAATTAATTGATAAAAATGAGGATAATATAGATCTGTGGTTATTATCTAAATTTAATAATAGACTAAAAAACATAATATCTAACATGGACAAAATGGAATTTAAAGGAGCAACTGATGATATATATTATAATATTTATAATGATATATTATGGTATAAAAAAAGAGGCGGCACAAATAAAAAAACAATTACGGAAGTATTAAGAAAATGGGTATTAACTTTAGGAATATTTACACCACATTTGGCAGAAGAACTAAATGAAATAATTGGAAACAAATACCTTGTAACAACAAGTAAATTTCCAAATGCAGAAGATAACAAAATAAATGTACAAATAGAAAAAGAAGAAGAAATGATTGATAATTTATCTACAGAAATAAGAAATATTATTAAAATGGCAAATATTGAAAAACCTAAAAAAATAACATTAGTTGCCGCAGATGAGTGGAAATATGACTTTTTAAAAGAACTTTCAGAAAAAATAAATCAAGAAAAAAATGTTGGAATGCTAATTAATTATTTTATTAAAAAATATCCAGAAAATAAAGAAATTGTGTCAAAAACAATTAATAAAGTTATAAAACTACCAATAGTTCCACAAAAAATAAATACACAAAAAAATGAATTGGAAATATTAAATAATGCAAAACAATTTTATGAACAACTATTTGAGTGTACTATAGAAATTGGCATAGAAAAAAACATAAATGATTCAAAAGCCAAAACAACCATGCCTGGAAGAATAGGAATAATTGTAGAATAAAAAAAGAAAAAAGATGATTAAAACAATTATATTTGATTTTGATGGCACAATGATAAATTCAGAAAAATATTTTACACAAGACGAACTAATATTTTATCAAAAAAAAATTAACAAAAACATAACAAAAAAAGAATGGGAAGAAAACATTGGAAGAAGTTTAGAAGATACCTGGAAATATTATAAATCCCATAAAAAAATGCCACTTTCAAAAAAAGAATTTTTTAAAAACTGGAATGAATGGGCAAAAGATATTTATTTATATAAAACAAAACTATTACCTAATTTATTAAATACACTAAAATTTCTTAAAAAACAAAATTATAAAATTGCAATTTGTTCATCTGCACAAATTAAACTTATTAAAATTATTTTAGAAAGATTTGATTTAAACAAATATTTTGATACAATTATATCTGCAGAAGATCTTAAAGGAAAACCTGGAAAACCAAAACCACACATATATAAAATTGCATCAAAAAAAACAAAAACACTACCTAATGAATGCCTAGTATTTGAAGATTCATATAATGGAATTGCTTCTGCAAAAGATGCAGGCATGCTTTGTATAGGCGTAAGAAACGAAGTTAATAAAAATGTTGATTTTTCATTGGCAGATAAAGAAATAAAAAATTATAAAGAAGTTAATCAAAAATTTTTGAAGAAAATAAATCACAATAGTTAATAACCTCAGAAAATAAACAAAATAGAAAAAAAATTAAAAAAAGATGTTCCAAAAGGAACAAAAAAAACTACATGTCCATTGGGGGCATACCACCTGGAGGCATGCCTCCATAACCTTTGTTTTTAGAAGATGCAGCAATTATATCATCTATTCTTAAAATCATTTCTACAACTTCAATAGAAGAAACAATAGCTTGTGTTTTTATATTAAGTGGTTCAATTACATTTAATTTTTTCATATCTGTTATTTTTGAATTGATTACATCTATCCCTACAAATTTGTTTTCTGGGGACTGATGTTTACTTCTTAATGTTACAATTGTATCTATTGCATCCAAACCTGCACTCTCTGCTAATGTTTTAGGGATAACATCTAAAACATCTGCAAAAGTTTCAATTGCCAATTGCTCTCTTCCACCAATAGTCCTTGCAAAATCTCTTAATTTAAGTGCAACTTCAACCTCTGAAGAACCTCCAGCAGCAACATATCTTCCAATTTTTAAACTTGAAATAACAGCACAAACTGCATCATTAATTGTTCTTTCTATTTCTGCCAAAGATTGCTCAGAGCCACCTCTTAATAGAATTGTTACTGCCCCTGGTTCTTTTGTACCTTCAATAAACAACATAGAATCTCCAGCAACCTTTTTTTCATAAACTTGTTTTGCTGAACCTAAATCATCTTTTGAAATATCTTTAATTCTATTTACTATCTTTGCACCAGTTGCTTTTGCTAATAAAGAAATATCTGACTCCTTTAATCTTCTTACTGCTAAAATCTTTGCTTTCGCAAGATAATGTGCTGCAAGATCATCAATTCCTTTTTGACATAATACAACATTTGCGCCAGTTGCTTTTATTGCATCCACCATCTTTTTAAGCAAAGCTTCTTCTTGATCTACAAAAGACATTAATTGCTCTGGAGAAGAAATTTGTATTTTTGCATCAGTCTCTGGTTCTTTAATTTCTAATGCAGAACTTAATATTGCTATTTTTGCATCTTTAACTAACTTTGGCATTTCTGAATGAATAATCTCTTTATCTAAAACAATACCATTAATTAATTGAGTGTCTAAGATACTTGCACCTAATTTCTTTTCTAATTTTATATCTTCCCTATCTAATTCTTTATTAATAGAATATGCTTTCAAAACAGCATCAACAACAATATTTGCCAACTGTGCATTAAAATCATAGGCTTTACCAGTCATTGATGTTCGTGCAATATCTAAAAGTAATTCTTTATCTTTAA
>ERZ795051.3587-NODE-3587-length-15633-cov-5.357941_pt1 | contig 15633 bp, 9 predicted proteins | sample MGYA00375135_ERZ795051 | MGnify/ENA primary metagenome ERZ795051 (study PRJEB30180, sample SAMN05720222) | activated sludge metagenome | isolation source: Anaerobic digester | place: Japan | collected 2015-05-26 ... | reverse complement strand
AGGGCCGGTTCGAGGAGGCGTTCGAGTTCGTCCTTGGGCGGCAGCTCGGCGGCTTCGGCCTTGCAGAGGCGTTCGAAGGACTTGTAGGCGATCTTGGTGAACGGCATGTGGAAGCAGTAGTGGGCGTGGTCGGGCAGGCCGCGTTGGGACGCGGCCTTGTAGCTCTTCCACGCGTCGATGAGGGTGGTCAGGTACATCTTGGTGGAGTACTTGCCGTCGACGAGGGCTTCTTCGCGGTAGTTGGGCCGCCAGAAGTCCATGATGTCCTCGGCATGGAAGCCGGCTTCGGGGTCGAGGGCGAGGATGCGCGGGTGGGCGGAGACGAGCATGGCGACGCCGCCGGCGCCTTGGGTGGGCTCGCCAGGGCTGGCGAGATCGTAGCGGGCGATGTCGGCGGCGAGGACGAGGGCCTTGGTGTGCGGGCGCGCGGCGACCATGGCGGCGGCCATGCGCAGGGACGCGGTGGCGCCGTAGCAGGCTTCCTTGGTCTCGATGCAACGGCAGGTCGAGGGCAAGCCGAGCAGCTTGTGGCAGAACATCGCCGCGGCCTTGGATTGGTCGATGCCGGATTCGGTGGCGAAGATCAGCAGTTCGACGTTTTCGCGGCCGGCCTTTTCGACGACGGGCAGGGCGGCGTTGGCGGCGAGGGTCACGATGTCCTGGTCCGGGGGCACGACGGCCATGCGCTCCTGGCCGATGCCGACGATGAATTTGTCGGGGTCGGCGCCGCGCTTCTCGGCCAGCACGCGCAGGTCGAGGACGTAGGCGGGGGTGTGGAAGGAAATTAAATCAATTCCGATTTTCATGGGCGTCCGAGGAGAAGATCAATATCCAATGTCCAAGTGGGCATTTCTTCGGGTCTTTGTCTGTTCCCTGTGTCCTGATGCCTGTCACCTGACTCCTGGCACTAGAACCTCTTCCAGACGCCGCGGGCGGATTCGCGGGCCTTGGCGCAGATTTCCTTTTCGTCGAGGGTCAGGATCTTGGAATCGCGCATGAGGATCTGGCCGCGGGCGATGGTGGTGTGGACGCGGGCGTAGTTGAGGCCGTAGAGCAGGTGGCCGAGGAAGCGGCCGGGCTCGAGGGGGGTGGTGGGGACGTAGTCGAAGATCGCGACGTCCGCGAGCTGGCCGGGGGCGAGCTGGCCGCGCTTTTCGGGGAAGCAGCGGGCGGCGATCTGCGCGTTCTTGGCGAGGAGCATGTCGCAGGCTTCGCAGAAGGCGACGCGCGGATCGGCGAGGGTAGCGCGCTGGAGCAGGTGGGCGACGCGGGCGGCGGAAATCATGTGCGACGTCATGCCGTCGGTACCGAGGCCGAGCAGGATGCCCTTCTTCAGCAAAGTCAGCATCTTCTGCGTGCCGACGGCGTTGTTCATGTTGGATTCCGGATTATGGACCATCATGGTGCCGGTCTGGGCAATGAGGTCCATTTCCGATTCGTCGAGGTGGATGCCGTGGATGAAGAGGGAGTTCTTGCCGGTCAGGCCGAACTTGTGGAGGCGCTGGATGATGCGCGAGCCGTGCTTGGCGATGCAGTCGGTCTCGTCGGAGAGATCCTCGGCGACGTGGATGTGGACGCCGGCCTTGGTTTCCGAGCAGACGCGGGCGGTCGCCTCGAGCGTGGCGTCGGAGAGGGTCATCTGCGCGTGGAGTCCGAAGAGCGCGGTGACCTGGCCATCGCCGGACGCCTGGGTTTTCTTGATGAAGCGGGTGTTTTCGGCGACGCCGTCGGCGGGGACGTTGCGGTCGGAGGTTTCGTAGCAGAGGCAGCCGGAGAGGCCGGCCTGGCGGAAGGTTTCCTCCATGATATCCAGCGAGCCGTCGGTGCAGGACGGAGAGGCGTGATGGTCGATGACGGTGGTGCAGCCGGTATGGATGGCTTCGAGGAGGGCGACGAGGGAGGAGTAGCGGACGGCCTCGGAGTCGAGCGCGAGGTCGAGCTTCCACCACATGCGCTCGAGGATCTGGACGAAATTGGAGGCGGGTTCGCCGGGCGGGGCGAAGCCGCGGGCGAAGGAAGAGTAGAAGTGGTGGTGGGCGTTGATGAGGCCAGGCATGGCCACCATGCCTTGGGCATCTACGATCTGGGCGCCGACGGGCACCTTGACGGACGGGCCGACGGCGGAAATCTTGGAACCTTCGATAAGGATTTCGCCTTGGGGGAGGATGGTGCCGGCGTCGTCGAGGGTGACGACCAGGGCGTTCTTGATCAGCATGGCGGTCATGGGGGCCTCCGGGATGGATTGTCCTCGCCGTGGAAAACGGAATTCCACGTTGCGGAAGACCTATCTAGCACTTTTCCGCAGGATGGAAAAGCTTTTCGCCGGCCGTCGCGCCCCGCCTCCCGGCGCGCGGCCGTTGAGCGCTCATGCCCGCGCCGATCCTGACCAGCCATCGCCGGGGCCGGCGTTCGAATTCCCGTCCCATGGCCGGCGGGAATGGGCCCTTGCCATCTCGAAATATCGTATGATCATTAATTAATGATCATACGAACTTCCGGATGGGTTGAAAAGTATCAATTGCATCCCATGCAGGATAATGCATGATTTAAATGAAATTTTACCATACGATCATTAATTAATAATCATACGAATTCTTGCGGCCGCGTTGAGGGCGCAGCGGAGAGGGGCGGATGGCTGAAATCTAGCCGGCGACGGCGCGGTCGATGGCGGGCGAAGGGCCTAGGATTACGAGGACGTCGCCAGCCGTCAGGACGGTCTGGGCATCGGGCAGGAGCGTGGCGAGATGGCCGGTTGCGTCGCGGCGCTTCAGCAGCAGCGCGCGGACGCCGAGGACGTCGGGCAGGCGGGCGTCGGCCAGGGTCTGGCCGTGGAAACGAGCGGAGGGCTCCCACTCGGCGAGGGAAAATCCAGGTGCGATTTCGATGCGGTTGCCGGCTATGGCGGACATGCCGCGGGACAGGGCCGGAGCGGAATCGGCCTTGAAGACTTCGTCCTGATAGACGGTCAGGACGTCGGCGTAGGCGAGGGTGCCGAGCAGGCGGCGATCGCCGTCGGCCTGCACGACGGGCAGTTCCTGGAGATTGACCCGGGCGAACTTGGCGAGGGCGGAGGACAGGCTTTCGCCGGGCACGACGGCGGGGACGTCGCGCCGCATGACGTCTTCGGCCATGAGGATGCGGGCGAGGGTCGGCGGGGAGAGCAGGACGCGGCGGGCGTCGCCGAGGGTGATGGCGCCCAGCAGCGCCTCGCGCTCGTCGACGACGTAAAACTGGGCGGCGGTGGACGCCAGGATGCGGTCCATGAGGACGGACGCCGGCTCGCCGGGCCGGATGGTTTCGACCTGCGGCCGCAGATGGTCCGCCACGCGGTGGTCCTGCAGCAGGTCGGGGGAGCGGCCGCGGAACAGGCGGATGCCTTCGCGGTCGAGCTTGAAGGTGTAGATGGACAGATGTCCGGTCAGCCGCGCGACGAGGGCGGTGCTGAGGATGGAGACGAGCATGACCGGCAGGATGATGGAATAGTTGGAGGTGATCTCGAAGACCATCAGGATGGCGGTGATGGGCGCGAGCATCGAGCCCGCCACGAGCCCGCCCATGCCGACGAGGGCGTAGGCGGCCAGGCCGCCGAACCGCGCGCCGAGCGCCGGTTCGGCCAAGCCGCCCAGCCAGGCGCCGAGGAGGGCGCCGATGGCGAGCGCGGGGGAGAACACGCCGCCGGAGCCGCCGGACCCGAGCGTGACGGACGTGGCCAGCATCTTCGCGAAGACGAGCGCGAGCAGCAGAAGGCCGGGGAAGCGGCCGGCGAAGGCGTCGTTGGCGAGCCAATGGCCGTCGCCCAGCACGTGCGGCACGGCCAGGGCCAGCAGGCCGACGAGCAGGCCGCCGAGGGCCGGGCGGAGCGCGGGATGCCAGCCGCGGCGCGCCTCGAAGAACCGGTCGGCGGCATAGTTGAGGCGCAGATAGGCGAAGGAGACGAGCCCGCACAGCAGGCCGAGCAGGGCGTAGGGTACCAGTTCCCAGGCGCTGGCGAAGGTACACGCCGGCGGCGCGAAGACCGGGGCGTTGCCGTGCCAGGTGCGGGTGACGACGGTGGCGACCACGGACGACACGACGATGGGCCCGAACTGGGCCGCGCCGAATTCGCCGAGGATGACCTCCACGGCGAACAGCGCGCCGGCGATGGGCGCGTTGAACGTGGCGGCGATGCCGGCGGCGGCCCCGCAGCCGACGAGCGTGCGCAGGCGGCGCGCGGACATGCCCATGGCCTGGCCGACGCGCGACCCGATGGCCGCGCCGACCTGGATGATGGGACCTTCGCGGCCGGCCGATCCGCCGCTGCCGATCGTGACGGCCGAGGCGATCGTTTTGGCGATCGCGACGCGCCCGCGGATCTTGCCGCCGGCCAGCGCCACGGCCTTGATGACTTCGGGCACGCCGTGGCCCTTGGCCTCGGCTACGAGATAAGTGGTGATGAGCCCGACCAGCAGGCCGCCGAACGCGGGCACGAGCGCGATCTTCCAGGCGGAGACCTGGCGCAGCCAGCCGAGGCCGGGCTCGACGGCGCCCCAGAAGCCGTCCTGGAACAGATGGATGGCGATTTCGAATGCGATGGCGCCGAGACCGCCGAGCAGCCCGATGAACGCCGCGGTGAGGAACAGGAAGACGGTTTCGCCGCCGCGGGCGCGCTCGACCCAGGTGCGGCCGACGCGCCGCAGCCAGCGCGCAAATACGGGCAGGCGCGGGCGCATGGGTTTTTCGTTGGCGGGGTCTGGCGACATGGAAAACCTCAATATCCAATATTCAATATCCAATGTCCAATATCCAATGGGGGCGGAACAGAATGGGCTGGATTGGGCCGGTGGCGGCGGCTAGACTGCGCGCAAATGAATCCGGTTCCGGACAAGCGGGTTGCGGTGGACGCGCGGTGGGTATTTCCCGAACTGAGCGGCATCGGGCGCTACACGCTGGAACTGCTGAAGCAGCTGGGGGAAGACGGCGGAGGCTTCCGCTATTGCGTGCTGGTGCGCAACGCGGAGCGCCGGGCGTTCGTGGAGCGGGAAGCGGGGCTGGCGGGCAAGGCGGATTTCGAGTTCGCGGAACTGCCCTACGGCCCGTTTTCCGTGCGCGGCCAGTTCGCCGCGGCGCGGTTCCTGCAAGAGCGCCGGATCGCGGTGTACCACTCGACGAATTTCATGGTGCCGCTGCCGGCGTTTCCGCGCCGCCAGCCGCACGCGACGAAATGCCTCTGCAACGTCCACGATCTGATCCCGCTGGTGCATCCGGAATTCACCCCGAAGGCGCTGAAAACGAGGTTTTTCCCCGTCTACCGGGCGCTGATGCACGAGATCGCGCGGCGGACGGACGCGGTGGCGACGGGCAGCGAGTCGGCGAAAAACGACATCGTGCGCCTGCTGGGGATTCCGCCGGAGCGGATCGCGGTCATGCCGGACGGCGTGGATCCGCGCTACGTGCCCGGCGGCGAAAAGCCCTCGGCGCGCGGCGGGCCCAAGACGGTGCTCTACGTGGGTCGGAGCGATCCGTACAAGAATCTGCCGGGGCTGGTGGAGGTGTTTGCGCGGCTGGTGCGGGACGGCGGGGTGGATGCGCGCCTGCGCATCGCGGGTTCGCCGGACGCGCGCTATCCGGAGGCGGCCGAGACGGCGCGGCGGCTGGGCGTGGCGGACCGCGTGGAATGGGCCGGCTACCTGGACGACGCGGCGCTCGTGCGGGCCTACCAGGACGCCGACGCGCTGGCGCTGCTGTCGCGCTACGAAGGTTTCGGCCTGCCTGTGCTGGAGGCGATGGCCTGCGGCACGCCGGTGGTGTGTTCGAACGCGGCCAGCCTGCCCGAAGTGGCCGGCGCCGCGGCGCGGCTCGTGGCGCCCGACGACGTCGCCGGCGCGGTGGCCGCGCTCAAGGAAATCCTGACCGATCCGGCCGCGGCCGCGCGCCTGCGCGCGGCGGGGCTGGAACAGGCCCGGAAATTCTCGTGGCGCACGACGGCGGCGGGCGTGCGCAAGCTCTACGCGGAGCTGGCGGAATGAGCCGCGCGCTCCAGGTGGCCTTGGCCCACGACTGGCTCAACGGCATGCGCGGCGGCGAGCGCTGCCTCGACCTGATCTGCCGGGAATTCCCGCAGGCGGAACTCTATACCTTGCTGTTCCGGCCGGAGCTGGTGTCAGACGCGATCCGCAACCGTCCGGTGCACGTGTCGGGCCTGCAGCGCGTGCCGGGCTTCCGCGAGCACTACCGCTGGTTCCTGCCGCTGTTCCCGCGGGCGATGGAAGCGTTCCGCGTGCCGGCGGGCACGGACCTGGTGCTGAGCACGAGCCATTGCGTGGCGAAGGGCCTCGTGCCGCCGCCGGGCGCGAAGCACGTCTGCTACTGCTTCACCCCGATGCGCTACGCTTGGGCGCTGCAGGAGGAATATTTCGGCCGCGGGGGCCTCAAGCGGGCGCTGATCGACCGGATGCTGGCGCGGTTGCGCGACTGGGACCGCGCGGCCAGCGACCGCGTGGACCGGTTCGTGGCGATCAGCCGGCACGTGCAGGCGCGCATCCGGAAGTTCTACGGGCGCGAAGCGACCGTGGTCTATCCGCCGGTGGCGACGGAGTTCTTCACGCCCGACGCGCGCGGCGGGCACGACGGCTACGATCTGGTCGTCTCCGCGCTGGTGCCCTACAAGCGGGTGGATCTGGCCGTGCGGGCCTATGCGCAGTCGGGCTTCCCCCTGAAGATCGCGGGCGTGGGCACGGAACTGGACGTGTTGAAGAAACTCGCCGCGCCCAACGTGGAATTCCTCGGCCGCGTGCCGGACGAAGGCGTCCGCGAACTGTACCGGCGCTGCCGGTTCCTGGTGTTTCCGGGCGAGGAGGATTTCGGGATCGTGCCCCTGGAGGCGCAGGCGTGCGGCAAGCCGGTGCTGGCGTTCGGCAAGGGCGGACTGCTCGAAACCGTGGTGGCGGGACGCACGGGCGTGTTCTTTTCCGAACAGGCGCCGGAGGCGCTGAACGAAGCCGTCGCGCTCGCGGCGCGGACGGATTGGGAGCCGGCGGCCATCCGCGCGCACGCGGAAACGTTCGGCGCGGAGCGGTTTCTTTCCGGGTTGCGCGCGGAAATCGCCGCCGCGCTGGAAGGACGGCGCACGTGACGGCGGCGGTCCACGGTCCGGCGGCGCCGGCGCTGCGGCTGGCGCGCGGGTTTTCGTGCGTGTTTTGGAGCTTGCCGGCGATGGCGGCGGCGCATGCGGCGGCGTTGGGCGGGCTGTTGCCGGCGCGCGAAGCGTCCGCGCTGGTGGCCGCGAGCGTCGCCCCCCTGGCGGTCGGGCTGTGGATGCTGCGCGCGGCCGGCGCGGCTCGGCCGGATTGGCGGGCGCGGCTGGGCCGGCTGGGGTTGCTGGCGCTGGCGACGGCGGGTCTGGGGCCGTTCCTGGCGTGGTGGACGCAGGCGCCGGCGCAGGGCTATTTGGCGGCGAACGCGGCGGCGCATTTCGCGGCGGCGATCGCGCTGCTGGCGGGGATCAACCGGCTTGCGGGAACGGCGGCGCGCGGCCTGGACGACGCGGCGCTGCGCCGGGAAGCGCTGGCGGGGTTGGGCATGGTGCTGTGGCTCAGCGTCTGCACGGTGGGCGCGCTGGCCTGGCTGTTCCACCGCGCGGGCCTGTTGGAAGCGGGGGCGCCGACGGTGCTGGCGCGGCTGGCAGCGTTGCCGGCCGAAGCGCGCGCGCTGTTCCTGCTGCCCTACGCCATGACCGCCTACGTGGCGTGGCGAACCAAGGAAGCGGCGTTCCGCCGCGCGGCCGGCCCCGGCGCGTGAGCGCCGCCGCGGGCTATTCCCACGGGAATTTGCGGGGGGATTTCTCTTTCGGCGCGGGCTCGTCGGGCGGCTCGGTCTGGGCGGGGAACCGCTTCTGGATGTCCGCCAGGAGGGCGAGCCCTTCGGGATCGTCCGGCATCGCGGCCAAATAGGCCCGGATGGGCCTGAGCGCGCGGGCGTATTGCCGCAGGCGCATCATGGCCTTGGCCCACTTCAGCAGGCGCTCGTAGCGATACGGGGCGATTTCTTCCGACTTGCGGAAGCAATCGGTGGCGATGCTCCAGTTGCCCAGCAGGCAATACTGCACCGCCAAATCCTCCCAGAGCAGCGGGTTGCCGGGGTTGCGCTCGATGGCGGTCCGCAGAAGCGCGGCGGCGGCCTCGCCGCCCTCGAGCCGGTGCAGGGCTTCGGCCAGCGCGCCGGCGGCCTCGGAATTCCACGGGTCGCGCTCCCAGGCGTGTTCGAGCCAAGGGCGGGCGGCTTCCGGTTGTTTGCGCTTGAGCAGTTCGCGGCCGACCTCGATGGATTGCGCGACGTCGTAGTAGCCGGCGTCTTCGCCGGGTTCCCGGAGCAGGGCGAGGCCTTCGGCCGCCGGCCGGCCAAGGAGCGCGCGCGCCAATGCCAGCCGCGCGCGGATTTCGAAGCGGTGCGGCCAGCGGGCGAGGGCGGCGGCGGCCGCGGTTTCCGCTGGTTCGCCGGCGTCGGCGTGCAGCAGGCAATCCGCGGCGCGCACGGCCAGCCACGGATCGTCCGGCCGCGCGGCGCGCCGGCGGTCGAAAATGGCGCAGGCGTTCGCGTGCGTGAACGCGGCGGCGCGGGCGTCGGCCTTGTTCTTTTCGGCGGTGATCTGCGCCAGGGTCTCGGCGTTGGTCAGCTGGCGCCGGAAGGGGGGATGGAACTGCTGGTCGAGCGCGGCTTCGAGCTGGGCGGCCGCGCCCCAGGGGTCGTAGAGCAGCTCGGCGGCGACTTCGGCGGCATCGGGCACGGCGCCGGCCGGCGCGGCGTCGAACGCCCGCAGGAATTCCAGGCGGTCGAGGATGGACGCGGCCAGCAGGTGGGCGCCCGCGAACGTGAAATGGACGTGGTCGAGGAACAGCTCGCGGCCGGGAATGCCCTGCGGCGAGCGGACGGCGAACAGGGCTTCGGCGTCGAGCAGCGAAACGCCCGCTTCGTCCGCGTCGGCCCGGATGATGTCGTTGATGCGGGAATCGGCGCGCAGGCGCAGGGCGTCGGCGTCGCGGGCGCGGGAGAAAAGCGCGCCGGCTTCGGCGGTGCGGTTCGCCGCGAGGGCCAGGCGGGCGGCGCGGAAGAGGGCTTCGGCGTGGTTGGGATCGCGCCGGATGGCGTCGGCGTAGAGGCGCGCGGCTTCGCTCCGGTTGGTGGCGGTTTCGGCGGCGATGGCCGCGCGGAGGATTTCGCGGACTTCCTGCGCGGCCGTTTCGTCGTCGAGGAAGCTGGTGGAAAACGGCGCGCAGTCGCGCAGGTTCACGGGCACCGTGCAGGCGACGACCGCGGGCGAAGCGGCGGCCGCCTGGCGGAGGATGGCGGCGAGGTTCTTGCGGAACGAGCGGTAGGCGCTGCGCAGGCGCGGGTCGCGGGGCGACATCCGGCCCCGGAGGCTGATGGATTCCCGGCTGCGCCAGGCCTGGTCGTCGGCGCGCGCGGGATCGAGCCGGTCCAAGGCGGCCGCGCACAGCCGCGACAGGCGCGTGCGCGAGAACAGGACCAGCGCGCGGGCGATCCGCGAGCTGTGGTGGAACCGGCCGAGGCTGGAGGCGGGGCCGTAGGGGCCGGCCACTTCCTCGTTGCCGGTCATGACGACGACCGCCTGGGGCCGCAACCGCTGCAAATCGCGCGCGGCTTCGCGCAGGACGTGGGAATTGCCGCCGGCGAACGCCATCTGGACCACTTCGACGGGGCGGTCGGGATAGCGGTGGCGCAGCAGGATCTCCAGCTGGCGGCCGATGCCGAAGGAAGCGTCGGGAAATCCCATGGCGGAGGCCCCGCCGAGCAGGACCACGCGCAGGGTGTCCGGCGCGGGCGTTTGCGGCACCACGGTGGGCGGCGCCGGCAGGGCCGCCCGGGCGGTCGCGAACCGGTACGGGAAAAACACGTTGTCGATCCAGGCCGGCTGGCCGTTGGCGAGCCCGGCGCGCAGGAACCGGTCCGACCGTTTCGGCAGGAAGGGGATCGCCGCCAGTTCGGCGAGGACCAGCAGCGCCAGCAACGCGCCGCCGCCGACGGCCAGGCGCCGGAGCCAGCGCAGCAGAAAAGCCGCGATAGGCGGAAGATCCCGATGGTCCGGCGTTGAATCCATGGCCTGCAAGTAGGGCGACTATAGGGGAGGAACGGGGGACTTGTAAAGGCGGGGGTTCGCCGCGGCCGGAAATCCGAACGTGAACGGAACGCGAACAGACTTGCGCCCCGCGGCGGCTTGCGGGTAGTGTCGTTTCCGAAAACGACGTGCGCATGCCGGAGTCCCATCTCCAACCGCGGAAGAACGAACCGATCGAGCCCAAGTGGCACGATCTGCTGTCGAACGGGGAACTGCTCCAGATGGCGATCCGGGATCCGCTGACCGGCCTGCTGAACCGCCGCGCTTTCGACGAAGAACTGCGCTGGATCTGGAAACAGGCGAAGGACCACCCGTTTTCGATCGGGCTGCTCGTGGTCGACATCGACCACTTCAAGGCCGTGAACGATTCCTACGGCCACGTCGTCGGCGACCAGGTGCTCAAGGAGTGCGCGGCGCTGGCGCAGGCCAGCGTGCGGGAGTCCGACGTGGTGTGCCGCTACTACGGCGGCGACGAGCTGGTCGTGATCCTGCCGTGGGCGGACGAAGCCGAAACGCGCCGGGTCGCCAACCGCATGATCGAGGCGTTCCGCGGCGCGGTGCTGTGCAAAGGCACCTACGAGCTGCGCGCCACCATATCCGTCGGAGGCAGCACCGTGCTGGCCGGTCCGGGCCACAGCGCGGAAACCTTCCTCATCCAGGCCGATCGGGCCCTCTACCGCGCCAAGCAGACCGGACGCAACAAATTGTGCTTCGCGGACGAAGTGCCGCCGCTGCCCGCCGCCGCCGGCGACGGACTCGCGCCGGCGCCGGCCGGGTTGGCGGACCCCAAGCGCACGGTGCTGGTCGTGGACGACGACGAAGCGCTGTGCCGGCTCTTCGCGCGCATGATTTCGCGCGCGGGCTTTTCCGTGCTGACCGCCCAGACGGCGGCGGATGCCCTGGCCATCGCGGAACGGGAACAGGGCATGGTCGACGTCGCGCTGGTGGACCTGCACATCGGCCCCGACAACGGGCTGGACCTGCTCAAGAAGCTGCGGGCGCTCGACGAATCCACCATCGGCATCGTCATCACCGGGCAGGCCACCCTCGAGGACGCGGTGACGTCGCTGCAGCAGGGCGCCTACGATTTCGTCCAGAAGCCCGTCGCGCCCGCGCAGCTCTCCGCCACGCTGGAGCGCGCCGCCAAATACCGCCGCCTCGTGCTCGAGAACAAGCGCTACCAGGCGCACCTGGAGGACATGGTCCGCGAAAAGAACGCCGCGCTGTCCCGCGCCCTCGACCAGGTCACCGATTCCTACCAGTTCACCCTCGAGGCGATGGCCGACATGCTCGACACGCGCGAAAAGCGCACCGGCGCGCACAGCAAGCGCGTCGCGCGCATGGCCGTGGTGCTCGCGCGCAAGATGGGCGCGTCGCTGGAGGAAATCGAGTTCATCGGCACCGGCGCGCTGCTCCACGACATCGGCAAGGTCGGCATTCCCGATTCCATCCTGCTGAAGGAGGGGCCGCTCACGCCGGAGGAGCGCGAGGTCATGAAGACCCATCCGCACCTGGGCTACAACATCATCAAGGCCGGTCCGGGGCTCGAACCGGCCTCCGAAATCGTCCTGGCCCACCAGGAGCGCTACGACGGCACCGGCTATCCGCGCGGACTCAAGGGCGAAGAGATTTGCCTGGGCGCGCGCATCTTCGCCGTCGTGGACACCTACGACGCCATCCGGTCCGACCGGCCCTATTCCAAAGGCCGCAGCCCCGCGGAAGCGCTGGCGGAAATCGTCCGCAATTCCGGCACCCAGTTCGACCCGGCCGTGGTCGAGGCTCTCCAGAAATGCCAGGCCGACATCGAAGACGTCGGCCAGTGGCCGACGCCCGCCTGAGCGCGCCCGCGCCGGCGCGGTTCGGATTGACGCCGCGCGCCCGCTTGCGTAAGTTGCGCGCCTCATGAAAACCCTTGCGATGCTGAAGTGGATGCTGGCCCTGGCCCTGGCGGCCGGGCTGGCCGGGACCGGCGCGGCGCGCGCCCAGACGGATGAAACGGACGCGGCGGACGCCGCCGCCGCGACGGAACCGGAAGCGCCGGCCGAGCCGGCCGTGCCGGTGGCGGAACCGCCGGCGGAAATCGAGCCGCCGGCCGCGGAACCCGCGACGAACGCCGTGCCGCCCGTCGCGGAAACGCCGCCGGAACCCGAAACGCCCGCCAAACCCGCGAAAACGGAGCCGACCTATCGCGGCGCGGACATGAAAGAAGCTTTCAAGGGCGCGGACAGTTCCGTGTTCGGCGTCTCGGGCCGCGTGAACAAGATGCCCGCCAAGAAGTCCGTGCGGAAGGAAAAGGGCGCGTGGAAACGGTCCATCGAAGCCGGCGTCAGCACCGCCAGCGGCAACAGCGACCAGATGCGCTACGACGGGTCGGCCAGCGCCGCCAAGGAAACCGACGCCAGCTACGTTTTTCTGGAAGCCGCCGGCCGCTACGGGGAGAGCGACGGCGAAACCGACGCCGCCAGCGCCACCGGCGACGCCAAGTATCAGCACAAGCTGACGGAACGGACCTACGCCGCGCTGGACGGCTACGCGAAGCACGACCAGATCGCCGATCTGTCGTATCGCCTGCGCGGCAGCGTGTCGCTGGGGCGCCGGTTCGTCTGGACCGAGCGGGCCGTCCTGAGCGCCGAACTGGGCCCCGGCTACGTCGCGGAAAAGAAAGGCGGCGAACGGGAAGGCTTTTTCGCCGGCCGCGTCGGCCAATACCTGGAAATCCTCGTCGCCGACAACCTCCAGGTCTGGCAGTCGGCGGAATTCGTCCAGAACCTCGAAGACGACGCCGTCTACTTCGTCAACGCCGAGATCGGCCTGGAAACGGTGCTGATGGCCAACTTGAACCTGCGCTTTTCCGTCGAAGACGCCTACGACAGCCAGCCGGCGGAAGGCAAGGAAAGCAACGACGTGATCACCAAGACGACGCTGGTCTGGAAGTTCTAGGGCCGGGCGGCCGGCTTACCAGACGACGGGTTCGTCGAGCGCGGACGAGTTCGCCGGGGCGGGCCGCGCCGGTTTCGCCGGGGCGCGTTTGGGCTGGGCCGCGACCGGCTCCGCGCGACGCGCGGATTCGTCGGGTGCCGAGGCCTTGACCTTGGCGGGGGCCGGGGCCGCCGGTTTCGCGGCCGCGGGAACGGGTTTTTCCGGCGCCGGCTTCGCCGCCGCCGGCGCGTCGTCCAGGTAGGCGAAGCGCACGCCGACGGGGAAATGGTCGCTGTAGCCGCCTTCGTAGTCTTCCTGGCCCTGGAACGTGGGCACGGGCGAACCTTTGTCCCAGCCGTGTTCCTCCACCATGAACGCCGGCTTGTCGACCCACAGGGAGATTTCGCTGCGGCGCCCGCCGGCGTTCTGCAGGAGGGCGCCCGAGGCCATGATCTGGTCGTACATGCGCCATTCCACCTTGCCGTCGAAGGCGTGGAAGAAAGAGCCCTGGCCTTGCTTGGCCTTGCCGGAAGCGAGGTTGTAGATCTTCGCCGAATCGTATTTGCCGGAATCGGAAGGATAGAATTCCACGTCGAGCACGTCGCGGATGGAGCGGTCGGACGGCGTGTCGTTGAAATCGCCGAGGACGACGATGCGAGGCGCCGGTTCGCGCCGGTAGATGCGCTCGATGGCCTTGGCCAGCGTCCGGGCCGCGACCACGCGCTTCATTTCGGACTCCTCGACGCCGCCGCCGCGCGAGGGCCAATGGTTCACCAGCACGTGGAGTTCTTCGCCGTCCCGGTCTTCGAGGACGGCGTGGAGGATGTCGCGGGTTTCGCCCCACTTCAGGGGAACCTTGTAGGCGTGCGACTCGAGCAGGGTGAAGCGGCCGCGGTCGAACAGCATGGCCGTGTCGATGCCGCGGGGGTCGGGGGAGTCCACGTGGACGATGCCGTAGCGCTTGCCCGGGAGGCGCTCGGCCAGGTCGCGCACGACGTCTTCGTTTTCGACTTCCTCGAGGCCGAGGACGTCGGGCCCGGCGCCGCCGTTCATGCCGGAAATCACCTGCGCCAGGTTGTCGAGCTTGGTTTCGTAGCGCACCTGCGTCCAGCGGGTGGTGACGTTGTTCGGCAGGAATTCGTCGTCGCCTTCGTTGTCGGGATCGTCCTCCGTGTCGTAGAGGTTCTCGACGTTCCAGTTGGCGACGAAAAAGGGCGCGGGGGGCGCCGCGGCGGCGCCCGCCGCGGCCGACTTGGCGGCGCCGGTCGCGAAAGCGAGCAGCAGGACGGCGAACAGCGGCAAAATGGAATGCTGTTTCATGGCGGGAATCCTCTCAAATGCGGTCCGGGGTGTCGATGCCGAGCAGGGCGAGGCCGCGGCGGAGCACCTGCGCGACGAGATCGCACAGGCGCACGCGGCTTTCGCGGATGCCCGGATCGGCTTTGAGAAACGGCACGTTCTGGTAAAAGCTGGAATAGGCCTGCGACAGGTCGTAGAGCGCGTCCGCCAGCAGCGAGGGTTTTTCCTGCTCGGCGGCGTCGAGGACGGCGTCGCCGAAGCGCGCGAGGCGCACGGCCAGCCGCCGGGCCTGCGGGGCGTCGAGGACGAGCGGTTCTTTCCGCCAGTCGCACTCCGGAAAGCGCTCCGCGTGCTTGTCGATGACCGACGCGATGCGGGCGTAGGCGTACTGGAGATACGGCGCGGAATTGCCGTCCATCGCCAGCGCCTTTTCCCAGGTGAACGTGACGGCCGACTGCGGATTCTGCGAGAGATCGGCGTACTTGACCGCGCCGATGCCGACGGCGCGGGCGACGGCCTGCTGCTGCTCGGCGGGCATGTCGGGCGAGGCCTGCTTGACGATTTCGAGCGCGCGCTTTTCGGCTTCGTCGAGCAGCAGGTCGAGCTTGATGGCGGTGCCCTTGCGGGTGGAGAGCAGGCCCTCCGGCAGGCGCATCAGGCCGAACCAGATGTGGCGCAGCGGCGTTTTCGCCCCGGCCTTCTTCGCCAGCGCGAAGAACTGGCGGAAGTGCAGCTGCTGGCGCTCGTCGGTGACGTAGACGATCCCGTCGGGATGGAACTCCGCCTCGCGCGAGAACACCGTGGCGACGTCGGTCGTGGCGTAGTTGTACCCCCCGTCGGACTTGCGCACGATGCAGGGCGGCAGCTTCTCGTCCTCGAGGAACGCGACCAGCGCGCCCTCGCTTTCGCGCACGAGGCCGAGGGCCTGGAGTTTCTCGACGACGCCGGGCAGGGCGTCGTTGTAGAACGACTCGCCGCGGACCAGCTCGAACGACACGCCGAGGCGGCCGTAGATGCGGTTGAATTCGATCATCGAAAGGTCGATGAACTTCTGCCAGAGGGCGCGGTTCTCGGGATCGCCGGCCTGCAGCTTGACGAGCTCGGCGCGGGCCTGGTCCTTCCAGGCGGGGTCTTCCTCGCACTTCTGGTGCGAGAGGACGTAGACGCGCTGGAGTTCGTCGACGGGCGAAGTTTCGAGCGCGGCGGCATCGAGGAAGTTCCGGTAGCCCATGATCAGGATGCCGAACTGGGTGCCCCAGTCGCCGAGGTGGTTGTCGCCGAGCACCTCGTAGCCCAGCGCGCGG
>ERZ795051.3586-NODE-3586-length-15636-cov-5.644503_pt1 | contig 15636 bp, 20 predicted proteins | sample MGYA00375135_ERZ795051 | MGnify/ENA primary metagenome ERZ795051 (study PRJEB30180, sample SAMN05720222) | activated sludge metagenome | isolation source: Anaerobic digester | place: Japan | collected 2015-05-26 ... | reverse complement strand
CGTTCGCCGCAAAAGACAAACTCGCCGGGGGCGTAGAGCGTTCGCAGTAGGGCAAGCGCATCCTCCCGCCCCGGTTCCCAGTCAATGCGGATGGGCGAAGCCTCCCACCAGTCGCTTTCTTCCGCGCCGTCGCCTCTGCGGATGAACGCTTTTGCGGTCTGCGGTAGCGGCTTCGGCCTTGGCGCGGAATACTTGCGCGGGGTGTAGTCGGCTCCCGGCGCATATTCCGAAAACGCTTTGCGGATCGCCGTCGCCACCTCTGACGCTGGCGACGGGGGGCGGGTCATGGCGCGGACGATTTCCGCCTCCGCATCCGTCGCCGGAATCCCGGCGATGGCGGCAAGGTTCGCCACGGCCATCAGCCAGCTATGGACTCCGCCCCCACTATGCGGACAACGGCGGATTTCCTCCGCGTAGCGTTCGGCGGCGCGGGTGTTGCGGGTGTTGGTGCTCATTGGCAAAGCCCTCCCTCCCGCTCAATCTCGTCCGCCCTCTTTGCATGGCTGGCGGCGCGGTTGCGAAGTTCGGCGGCGCAAGCCCGGATTTCCGTTTCGTCCGCGTGGCGCGTTGCCTTCAACCCGCCCACGGTGGAGTTGAAGATTACCCGCCCGTGTGAGTGTTCGGCTTGCAAGCGCAAGGTGCGCTCGTCAATGCCAAGACTGCCGCAAAGGTAGATGCGCCCCCACCATCCGGGGCGGGCTTCGAGATAATCCACAAGCGGCCCGTCCTCGCGTTCGGGCGGCGGCGGGAATCCGTCAAAGATCATCTGCGCCGCTTGCGTTCCGCATCGGCACGGATTACATTTGCAAGCGTGATTCGTGCTGGTGGGCTTGTTCGTCGCGGGGCAAGCCTGCCCTTTTTTGTGTTCGTGCTTCATGTCGCGCCCCCTTACTTCGCCATGAGCGCATCAAGGTCGCTCTTGCGATACCGGACGCAACCGGGGGAAAGGCGTTTGCAGGGAATCACTCCCCGCGCCTTCAATCGGGCGAAGTGCCGGGGGCTGATGGATAGATATTTCGCGCCTTGCTTTGCATCCAGATATGCGCCGAATTGGGCGGGGGTCATGTTTTCGGTTGCCATTGTACTTCTCCAAGAACCGATTCAGTCACTCCCAAAAGGGTATCGGGCTATGCTGGTCGGTTGTTGGCGAGTACCGTCCGAAAATGGCGTTGCGCGTAGAATTGAAGGGCTCCGCGCAAAAATGAAAACCCCGCCAAGCAAGCCATTGGCGGGGGTATTTGTGACTGCATTTTGCGCGGAATTGGGAACATCCCGCGCAAATGCGGCGCGTGATTATGTTGTTTTGCGTCGTGCGCGTTTCAGCCGACGCCTCTTTTCCTCGGCGTACCATCGGCGGATTGTGCCGGGTTTAATCTTCAAGTCTTTGAGATGGGAAAACAATTTTTTCCAAACGTGGTCGGAGGCGGGAATCTGCTTCATGCGCTTATCCGGCGCGGCCTCGTCCACAAGCTCAAACATCATATCAGTCGCCGCCCATTTCCGATCTGCTGACGCATTTTCCTTGCGCCTGTTGGCCTTTTGCTTCTGGCGTTCTCTGATTGCAAGGTTGTTTCCTTTTCTCGCATTCTCCCGTTGCGCTTCGGGGCTGGTCTGTTCGACAACCTTTCGCAAGTCGGCATCGGCCCCAACCTCTGCGCCCATCAGAAAAGCCTCTTGGATGAAGCTCAAATCTTCAAAAGCTCCCTCCCGCATCTGCCGATCAAAGCCAATGATTCTCGCTTGTAAGTGTCGCTTACTTGGATCGTTGGTCATGGCAACCAAGCGCACAAGCAATTCGTGGAGTTGAATGGCCTTTGAGTCAGCAACCGCAAAAGCTTCAGCCATGCGGTCAACCCCGCCCTTCTTCAATGTTTTAAGCTCCCGGCGCACCATTTCGCTGTGTTTGGCCTTTGAGTGATTAGCATTGAACAGGAGGTTGATCCGTTTGCTTTCCTTGCGCTCTCTATCGCTCATTTTCCAATCTTTCGGTTTGTTCTGGCTCATGTTCAAGCTCCCTTCGTGACAATCGTGGGTTGCTCGTCCTGCTTCGCGGCATCGGCGGGGGCAATCGCCCAAAACCGTGCCGCCTGTTCTGGTGTGGCAAGCCCCTTGTAGTGCTTCTCCAAAACCCCGCTTGCCCCGGTGTGGCCCATCTGCGCGGCCAGCTTGTCGCGGTTCTGGTGATGGGCAAAGAACATCGTTGCAAAGGTGTGGCGCGGCCAGTCGGGAATCCATTTTTCCATCTTCAACGCTTTCATGACGGCGGCGCGATGGCGGCGGATTGTGACGGGGGTGGGGGAGACTGGCCCCCTGCCCCGGTAGTACCGCAAGAGCCAGGTTGCCAGATTAGGCGAGATTTCCACCAGACGGGCGCGGCGGGTCTTGCTCGTCTCCGGGCGCACACGGATCACGCCATCCCGCAAGTTTACATCTTCCCATTGAAGCCCACCAATCACGCCATCCACGGCCCGCTTGCGGTCTTGCTCGGCAAGGGCGGTTTGCAGGGCTTCCCGCGCCTCTGCAAGGCTTCGCTTCGCCGCGCTGATCGTCCGGGGCTTCCCGCGCTTCTCGGCGTTCGCAAGCGTTTCGTTGGCGTTCTCTACGGCCTTCTTCGCAATCGTGACGGCCTCGGCCTCAATGCCGTACTGCCCATGAATCTCAACGGGGCGCAATCCGGCAAAGAACGCAACGGCAAAGGCGGGAACGCTGTCCGGGTGGAGTTCGGCCAGCTTGTGCATGAAGCTTTGCGCCTGCTTGTCGGTCATGAAGTCGGGCATCCGATCATCCAGCTTGGCGGGTTTGATCTTGGCAACGGGGTTTGCCTCCATGATTTCCCGATCAACGCAATACTGGAAGAAAGCCCGGATGCACCGCCGCACCCCGTTGCGGGTGATGGGGGCGCAATTCAGCCCTTCCAGATAGTCTTTCAAGGCTTGGGTGGTGATGCTGACGCAAGGCGCATCCTTGCCCATCTCCTGCATCAGCCCATCCAGCCGTTGACGGTTCAGCTTGATTGTGCCGGGGCGCATCCCGTTTTTGGCCTGTTCCGCCAGCCATGCGGACACCATCTCTTGAAGGGTTGCGCTTGTGCCGTCCGGGTGATGCTTCATCCAGAAGTTGACCGCTTGCGCTATCGTCGCCCGCCCCGCAAGGTCGCGGTAGGCTTGCAAGGCTTCCTCCCGCTGTAGGGTGGTCAAGGCGGTTGCCCCGGCCCCCTGCTCGTTGTACTCGGCTTGCTTGCCGACAATGTACCCCTTCGCCGCTTCTTCGCTCTGGTGGTAGTGCCGCTCCCGCTTCTTGGTCAGCTTCCCGGTGCGCTCGTCCTTGTGCCAAAACTTGCCCATGTTGTCGGACTGCCAAACGTCCTCGGCAACGCGCCGAATCTTCCAGCCCTTGTAGTCAATGGCGGGTTGCTTCCGGGGCTTCTTGCGGGGTTTCTTGGTGGGGTTGCTCGTTGTCATTGTTGGCCTCCTGTTGACTGACAATGACAGGATATGACGAAACGGCGATTCTGTCAATATTCTGGCAAGCTATTTTTCAAGATAGTTTTAATAAGTTATGGGATAATCAGTTATGATAAATTGAGCGGAATCCTTTTAAGCTTGTGGTCGCGGGTTCGAGCCCCGCCCGTCTCACCATTTTTCCCTGTTTTTCAATAAACAGGGCTTTTTATTTCGGACCGGTCGGACGCGCCGGATTTTCCGGCATCATGTAAGTTGACAGATACTATAATATATGTATTGTAACTGTCAATGCATGAATAAGCGGCCGGACATCGGAACGTGGGCGGAGGAATTCGGCGGCGTCTTCACGCTGGGGGATTTGCGCGCGCTGAACGGGAACTTAAGCGAGGCCGGGGTCTACAAAAAGCTGGAGCGGATGATCGCCCGGGGGGAACTGGTGAAAGTGAAGCGGGGGTTCTATGCGCTGCCGTCGGCTTCGCTGGCGGCCATCAGCGCGCGCATCGAGCCGACGGCCTACGTTTCGACGGGCACGGCGTTGAGCCGGCATCTGCGGATCGGCTCGGTTCCGGTCCGGCGGCTGCAGGCGGTCAAGATCGGCGTTCCGCGCACCTATGCCTGTCCGCTGGGCACGATCGAACACCTGAGCATTGCTCCCCGGTTGTTTTTCGGTTTTTCCGTAGAAAACGGAATCCGGATGGCGACGCCCGAAAAAGCCTGGCTGGATGCCTGCTACTATGCCTACAAGGGGCGGACCTTTTCCTTCGATCTGGACACGGACGTGGACCGGTCCGGCCTGGACGGGACTTTGCTTGCCGAGTATCTGGATCTCTTCGATCCGCGCTTTCGCGCCGCCTATGAACGCCTTTGGGGAAAACCATGATGGACGAACAGCAACGCCTGTTGGCCGAGGTCCTCGATCTGTTTGCGCAGCGGTTCGACCGCCGCGCCGTGCTGCGCGGCGGCATGGTGCTGCGCATCCTCGGTTGCGAGCGGCTGACCAACGATCTGGATTACGTCTTCGTGCCCTACCGGTCCAAGAAGGATGTCGTGGACGACGTGCTGTTGGCCTTGCGAACGCTGCCCGGCGTGAAGGTGAGCCATGCGCTCAATTCCAAGTGCTTGCGGGTGACGGTGGACCGCGGCTCCGCGGCAATCCAGGTGGAGGCCAAGACGGCGCTGCAGGTGGCCGCCCAGACGTTGTCCACCGGCAGTTTGGCGCGCCCGTTCAACCTGCCGCCCCGGTTGATCCGGGTGGTGGATTATCCGGTGGCGCTGGCCGACAAGATGGCGGCCTGGAATGAGCGGCGCCTGATGCGCGACCTCTACGACATCTGGTTCTTTCTGCGCATGGGGGTCCGGCCGGACGAGGCGGTTCTGGCGCGCCGCCTGAGGAAACCGGAGTATTCCCGCCTGGTGAAGGCCGCGGACCATTTCCGGGGCTCGTCGGTGGCGGATTTCCGCGACTTTCTGCTGGCCCGCGTCCAGCAATTGACCGATGCCGGTTTGGCCGCCGAACTCAAGGACTACCTGCGGCCCGACGAACTGGCCGGCCTGAGCATGCGCATCCGGGCCGAATTCGCGAAATGGTGAAAGGTGCCGGTTCCGGCAGTCCGTTCAAGCCGGCGGCGGAACGATGCGAGTGCGGCGGCCGGCCAAGGCGTTGAGGATCTCCATCATCCGCGGCCGGCGTTTGTTTTGGAGACAGAGACTTTCCAGATAGGCCTGCCACTCCGCCTGTTTCCCGATGCGTGCGGCGACTTGTTCGATGTTGCGCAGGTAGGCGCCGGCATTTTGGTAGCCGGCGAGATTGGCGGTTTTCGTTTCCGCGGCGACGAAGTTCTTCCAGATGGCGATGGCCTCGTCCGGATGTGTGCCGGCAATGGCTTGCGCCACTTTTTCGCCGTCGCGGTCATAGAGCCGGTCGCCGGGGTGTCGTTGTCGGCGATACCAGCGCAAGGCGTCGTCGGGACGTTTTTCGTGGATGGCGATGGCGATCAGCGTCGATAGGTCCGGGAACGTCGATGCGCCGTACCGGCCGATGGTCTCCGGAAGCCCGGTGGGCGGCAAGGGCCAAACGGCCGCATCGTTCGGGGGCTTGTCCATCCGTTTGCCGTCGGGCCTGGTCCGGTCCGGCCGCCGGCCGGTTTCCAGGAACTCCAGGGTGGATTCCCGGATTTGAGGCCAGACCCGGGCCCGGGTGGCCGCGGCTTGCAGGTGGAGAAACGACTCCAGCGAAGGGCCCGCGAAAAACTCCCAGGCCCGGAAGGCGGCAACCAAAGCAAGATCGTTTTCAAGCTCCGCCAGGCGGCGGAGTTCGTTTTCCAGTTGCGCGGCAATGCCGGGAAATTCCTTGATCGTGGCGGCGACGCCCTTGAGGGCCCAGGCGCGCGCTTCGGGGCGGCGCCGTTCCCGGACAAGGCGCTGAACCAACTCGACGTAGCAGTCGGTTTGCTGCGTTTCGCGTTCGAGAACGGGGACGATTTCGGTTTTCCGTCCCGCTCTTTCCAGGGCCAGCAGCAACCATCGCATGAGGCTTTTTCGCTCGAAGGCGGCGAAAAAATCGTCGGACTTGCCGGTGCGCTTCGGGAAAGCGTCGAGCCGGGCGGCCAGTTCGTCGGCGACTGGGCTCCAGACTTCGGCGGGACCGTTGCGCAAGCGTTCGAGCGGCCCCTGGACGCCATCGAGAAAGCCGCACGAATCCAGCAGGCGCGCATCGACGTCCCACAGGATTTGCCGGCCCGGCGAGAGAGTCGAGCGCGGCAGGGCTTGATAGATCACCCGCAGGGCTTCGACGAGCTGATGGCCGGTTTCCCCTTCGTCGTTCGACTGGTTGGCCTGCGCCATGCCGCGTTTGAGCAGTTCGGTTCCCAAATCGATCACGGCATCGGCGTGGCCGGCGGCCAGCAGGGCGGCCAGGCGTTGCGCCACGGGCGCATAATCCGGGGTGAAGCCTTCGCCGTTCCAATGGTTTCGCCAGCCGGGTTCCCGGCAGGCGCGCCGGATTTCCTTGCGGATGGCGGTGACCAGATGGGCCAGCTCATTTTCGTCCGGTTTCTCGTGGCCCGCGAGCTTCAGTTTGAATTCGGAAACGACGTTGCGGCCTTCCAGCAGCATGTCCACCAGCTCGGTTTTGGGCAGCCGGGCCAGATGCTGCCGGACAACGTCGTCGGCGGGCAGGTTGCTCCGGGAAAGCGCGGCCTTTTCATTCTCGTCCAGTTCGTCGCAATCGGCCAGTTCGTCGAACCGTTCGTCGTTTTCAGGGGCCAGCGGCGGCGGCCGTTGCCGCTGGAAGCAATCGAGAAAGCAAAGGATGGTGGCCACGGCATGCTTGCAGGCGGAACCGTACGGACAGGTACAGGTGGATGAGAGTTTCCCCGTGGCGGTGCACCGCACGCGAGTGGCATAGCGGTCCCCGCCTTCCACCCATGCCAGCAAGGCGCCATCGGAGGTGCGCGCGAGATCCTCAACCCGGGATTTGTAGGATTTGCCGCGCCGAACCACGCGGTCGCCGGCCCAATCCCGGAGGTCTTCCCAGGTCAACTTCTCGAAGGGGGAGAGGCTGGCGGCTTCCATGATATACCCGCGCGGCGGTCCGGGATTCTATTTTTCAGGGCGCGAGCAGCTCGAAGCCGGTGGCGGGATCGGGCAGCCGCCGGGCGGTCGAGCCGACCAGCTCGGTCAGGACGACCTCGAGCACGTGCCAGACCTTCACTCCCGTGCGGATGCAGCCGGTGACGGTTTTCTCCCCGCGGCCGCAGGCCAGATGCACGTGGAGAATGGGCGCGCCGTGCTCGTCGGGAAAAATCGTGCCGAGGCCGACGACTTCGTGGGCGTGGTCCAAGGTCGCCGTTTGCGGCGCGATGGGCGGCGGACAGCGGTCTTCGCGCGGGCCCGTCACCAGCACGCTGCCGGCGTCGGCCCCGCCGTGGAGCGTCAGCACCGCGCGCGCGATGCCGTTTTCCGCGGCGAACCGCTCGAGGCATTCATGGACGATCTCGCCGTCCTCCAGGCGGAGGACGAACGTGCGGCCGGGCTGGGCGGAACTGGATTTCATGGCGACCTCCGGGGCTGGATCAGTAATGGTAGCGGGCCTGGGCGATCAGGATGCGGTCGGCTTCGACCGCATACACCAACCGATGCTCGTCGGTGATGCGCCGGGACCAGAAGCCGGCCAAATCGTGGCGCAACGGCTCCGGTTTGCCCAAACCGGCGAAGGGTTCGCGCCGGATGTCGGCGATGAGGCGCACGATGCGCGCCGCGACTTTCCGGTCCTGTTCGAGCCAGAACGCGAAATCTTCCCAGGCGCCGTCGGCGAAAACGATTTTCATTCCAGGTTCGGCAACGGCCGTTCTTTGCCTCGTCCGCGGCGGAGCTGGTCGATGGCTTCGCGCAGGCGCGTGGCGTTGCGGGGACTGCGCAGCAGATAGGCCGTTTCTTCCAGCGCCTCGTAATCCTGCAAGGACATCATGACGACGGCCTGGTCGCGCCGGCGGGTGATAACGACCGGCGCGCGGTCTTCGCACACGCGCTGGATGGTGTCCGCCAGGTTTTCCCGGGCGGCCGTATACGTGATCGCTTTCATATGGACAGTATCCTGTACGTTTGCGGCGAAAGCAAGCGCGTCGGCGAACTTTTCCGGCCGGCGCAACGCCGGCGTTCCGTGCGGCGCCGCGGAAAACGGCCGTCCCGGCTCCCTTACGGCACGAGGTGCGTGCCGTTCTTGCCGGCGATGGCTTCTTCGAGCAGGAAGGGCTGGGTGATGATCACTTCCTTGCCACCGTGCTCCAGGAAGTCGATGGCCGCTTCGATCTTGGGACCCATGCTGCCGGCCGGGAACTGGCCTTCGGCGAGGTACTTCTTGGCCTCGGCGACGGTCAGCCGGTCGAGCTCGCGCTGCGTCGGCTTCTTGAAATCGACGGCGACCTTGTCGACGCCGGTGGAAATGATGAACAGGTCCGCCTTCAGGTTCTTGGCGAGCAGGCAGGAGGCCAGATCCTTGTCGATCACGGCCGCGCAGCCTTCGAGTTCGCCCTGTTCGTTTTCGCGCACGGGAATGCCGCCGCCGCCGACGGCGATCACAACCACGTCCTGCTCGAGCAGCAGGCGGATGGTGTCTTCCTCGACGATGCGCAGGGGCTTGGGCGAGGCGACGACGCGCCGCCAGCCGCGGCCGGCGTCTTCCTTGAGCGTCCAGCCGCTTTCGGCCTTGTGCTTCTGCGCTTCTTCCTCGGTGTAGAAGGAGCCGATCGGCTTGGTGGGATTGGCGAAGGCCGGATCGCGGTTGTCCACGAGGACCTGGGTGACGACCGTGGCGATGGGCTTCTGGATGCCCTGGCGCTTGAGTTCGTTGGCGAGCGTCTGGCCGATCTGGTAGCCGAGGGCGCCCTGGGTGTCGGCGACGCAGCTGTCGAGCGGCACCTGGTGGAGCACGTTGCGGGCCAGGTCGGAGCGCAGCAGGATGAACCCGACCTGCGGACCGTTGCCGTGCGTGATCACCACGCGGTAGCCCGCGGCGACGAGCGCGGCGATGTGGTGCGCCGTTTCGCTGGCCGCCTGGTACTGGTCCTTCACGGTGATTTTCTTGCTGTCGAGGATGAGGGAGTTGCCGCCGATGGCGATGACCGCGAGGGGACTTTTCATGGGGAACGCTCCTGGGTGGGGTTTAATGGCTGTGGGGACATCCGCCGCCGGCGCAACCCATGCCCCGCGCGGGGCAGCTGCCGGTTCCGCAGGGCGGCGGGGCAAAGGATTTCGGCGCGGCGACGCTCGCGCTGAACGTGGACAACTGTTTCTCCATCTTTTTCGAGCCGCAGTTCGGGCAAACGGGCTTGCGCGTTCCGCTCACCAGCAGTTCGGCGATTTCGCCGCAGGACCGGCAGATGTATTCGAACAGCGGCATGGGCGGGTCTATTTCGCCGCGCGCAGCGCGTCCACCAGCACGTTGGCCTGGCGCAGGCCGACGAAATCGGCGGCTTTCTGGCCGTTCTTGAAGATCACGAGATAGGGGATGGTGTTGACGCCGAACTGCGCGGCGAGCTCGCCGTGGTCGTCGACGTTGATCTTGCCGATCTTGACCTCCGGCACTTGCCGCGCGACCTCGTCGAGGATGGGAATCTGCATGCGGCACGGCCCGCACCAGGGCGCCCAGAAATCCACCAGCGCCAAGCCGGAAGCGACGAAGTCGGGAAACGTCTGCGAAGTCAGTTCGGTGCTCATCCAAATTCTCCTCGGAAAACGACGACGAATTTGTATCACGCCGGCCGAAGCCGGGACAATCCGCATTTTGCGCAAACGCGCGCGCCCGCCGAAGCGTTCTACGATCCCAGCAGCCGCCGCAGCGCCGCGGCGTCGAGCGTGCCCGCGCCCGTGCCGGCCGCGGGCGCCGGCGAAAGCGCCGCGACCAGCGCGGCCCGCGCCTGCGCCGCCGTCGCGCCCGGATGCCGGTTCAGATACTGCGCCAGCGCGTTGGCCACCACCGCCGACGAAATCGACGTGCCCACGTAGCTGCCCGCCGGCAGCGTGGCCGTCGCCACCGCGGTCAGATCCACGAACGCGCCGGTATTGGAATCTTTCCAAAGTTGGCCGTCGGCCGTCGTGCCGCCGACGGCGATCACCTCCGGATAGGCGGCCGGATAGACCGGCCGCCCGGTGGGTTCGTTGCCGGCGGCGGCGACGAGCAGCAAGCCCTGCCGGGCGGCAGTCTGCACCGCGGCGCGCAGGAATTCGCTGTCGGTGCCGGAACCCCAGCTCATGTTGACGACCTTGGCGCCGGCCTGCGCGGCGTAGGCCAGCGCCTGCAGGATCGCAAAGTTGGAGGTCTTGCCCTCTTCGTCGAACGCGCGCACGCTCACCAGCGGTACCGCCGCGTCGGCCGCCGCCAAACCGTCGGCCGCGAGCAGCCCGGAAGCCAGGATGGCCATCTGCGTGCCGTGGCCGTCGGGATCCGCCAGTGCGCGGTCGGGCGCGACGGCGTCCCAGCCGGCGGTCACCACCGGGCCCAGTCCCGCGGCCGGATCGAGCCCGCTGTCGAGCACCGCGACGGGAATGGACCCGTCCGCCGGCGGCGACACCGCCGGCAGCGCCGCGCGCCCGGACGCGAATCCCGCCGGCAGGCGCGCCACGTAGTTCAGTTCGGCCTGCGCGACGAGGGGATTGCGCGCCAGTTGCGCCAAAAGCGCCTCGACGTTCGTCCCCGGCGGAAAACGGATCAAATAGACCCCCGTGGCGGCGTCCGCCTCCACGATCATGCCCCCGATTTCGTCGAGCAGGCTCTGGAATTGCGCATAGGTGGTGCCCGGGCGCACGCCCACGAGCAATTCGTCCTTCACGAATTCGGGCGCGCCACCCCCCACGCCGCGCGTAACCTCGAATTTGGACGATTTTTTGGGCCGCGGCTTGGCCTCGGCGGCATGTCCGGGCAGAAAAACCTGGATTTCCTTCAATTTGGGCACGCGCCCGAGCGGTCCGCGCAACACTTTCCAGGTCAACAGGTAATCATAGCCATCCAGCAGGGCTTCCAGGGCTTCGTCGAGGTCGCCGCCGCGGATGGCGCCCGTGACGCTCGATTGGACGGACGGATCGAGCCGAACTTCGACCCCGACGCGCGAAAACTGGTCCAAAACCTCCGAAAGCGGCGTTTCGCGGGCTTGGAGCCACAACCGGTCGCCTTCCAGGCGGAAAAACAGGGCTTCGGCGGGCGCGGCGGCCCAAAAAACGGCCCAAAAGGCCAAAAACAGAGGTTTCAGGAGGTTTTTTCGCACAAAACGGCTTGGTAATCGAGCCAATCGTAGTAGTCGGGGGCGTCCAACGGGGCTCCGTGAGCCCGGGAAGGCCGCGCGGAGGCCTGCGGAGGCTCCGCCAGGAAGGTCAGACCGTCCATTTTTGAGGTTTTGTGCGATTTTTCGGCAAAAAATTCGATTTCGATGCCCTCTGGCGCCTCGGAAGAGCGCCGGAAGCCGCGGGGGACGAGCACGCGGACGGGTTTGTCGGCCGGGAAGGTCCCGGAGCGCAGTTTTTCGGCCGTTTCGGCCGGCAGGAACCCTTGGATTTTGCCGTTCTTGTCGCGGGTCCAGAGCAGCGCCGCCAGGCAGCGGGCTTCCGGCGTTTCGGGGGCGTCGGCAAACCGATACACGCCGCGGAAAACCCGGATCCACTTGCCGTTCTTCATGTGGTAGAGGTGCACGCTGTCGGCATAGCCGGTTTCGACCGCCTGCGCCGCGGTGAAGCAGCCGTGCTGCTTCGCGGCCAGCGCCCGCAATTTCCGCGCGAGTTCTTTCGAGGACGTACCCATCTTCCGTTTTCCGCCTTGCCGGCTCGGAATGAGCTTGGTGCATAAGAAAACACGGAATCGGGCTCCCGGCAAGCGGATTGTCCGCGAAAAACCTCAAATCCGCGGAAAACCGGCCGGCCGGCCCGGCCGGTCCCCGCGCGCCCGGCCGGGGGCGGCGCGCAAAAATAACGACGGCAAATCACTTGCCAAAAGGTAAACGGAATGGTTTAATGAAATCATGATGAAGCGTAAAACCACCGCCCAATGGCGCACCGCTTTCAACGCCGCCGGCTTGCGCCTGACCCGCCAGCGGCTGTTGATTTGCCGCGAGCTGGAGGGGCGCTGCGACCATCCGGACGTCGACCGGCTCTACCGCGCCGTCAAGCCGCGGATGAAGCAGATTTCCGTCTTCACCGTGTACCGCACGATGAACGCGCTCGAAAACGCCGGCCTCGCCTGGCGCGTGGCGACGTGGCGCGGCCACGCGCGCTACGACGGCAACGTGGAAACCCACGGCCATTTCCTGTGCGAAGAATGCGGCCGGATCGACGATCTGGCGGCCGGCAGCATCGGCGCGGGCGCCGTCGCCTTCGCCGCCGCCAAGGGCGAAGTGCGCCGCGTCGAAGTCATGCTCTCCGGCACGTGCGACGACTGCCTCGCCGCGCGCGAGCAGCGGCAAGACGCCTGAGCCCTTTTCAGGGCGCGGCTTTCGGGGCGGGGATTTCCAGCCGCGGCGCGGCGGGTTTCGGATCCAGCCGCGTCAGGGTCTCGGCATAGACGCGCGCCAGCGCTTCCCGGTCCGCCTCGTTCTTCAGCCGTTCGCGTCCCCGTTCGTAGAGCGCATGCGCCAGCGCCGGATCGCGCAGATCGACCAGCGCGATTTCGACCATGGCCAGGTGCGGACGGACTTCGCCCGGATGCGCCGCCAGGATCGTTTCGTATTCCGCGAGGGCTTCCCCGAACCGGCCCTTGGCGCGCTGCGCCTGCGGAATGCCGTACATCGGCTGCGGCTTGTCGTAGTAGGATTTCGACCAGATCAGCCGGTCCCACAGCAGCGCGCCTAGTTCGGCCAGCGGCACGGCCAGGCACAGCGCGCCCACCACGCAGCAGGCCAGGCCCAGGATCAGATCGAGCACCTGGCCTTCCGCCGCCCGCATCAGCAGCGCGGAACCGGCCGCCAGCGCCGCCGCGGCCGGCGCCAGCCGCCGGACCAGCCCCCACAGCAAGGTTTTCAGGACGAGATTCATGGTCGCCCCGGAACTCTACCGCACGCCCGCGCGCGCGGCGATGCGGAAATGGATTTGCCAAACGCTCCGCCGGCGCGGAAAATGCCGGGCAAGCGATAACTCCGGAGGTTCCCATGCGCTCTCGCAGGTTTTGGATCGGTCTCGGTTCCGTTGCGTTGCTCGCGTGCGCGGCGGGCTGCGCCACGTGGCCGCGGACGGCCGCGCCGGAATTGCGGCTGCAAACCGGCCGCTACGGCCACGCCGTCGTCGCCGCGGACGGAAAACTCTATGTCGTCGGCGGCAGCGGAGCCGCAGGCCTGCTGGGGGATATCGAAGTCCTCGATCCGCGCACCGGAACGTCCGCCACCGTCGCCACCAACCTGATACCGCGCCGCTACCATTCCGCCGTGCTCGTCGGTCGAAAGATTTACGTCGTGGGCGGAGAAAGCGAAATGGGCCCCGAGCCGGCCGTCGAGATTTTCGATCTGGATGCCCGGACCGTTTCGCTGGGCGCGCCGCTGCCCACGCCGCGGCGCTTGTCCAAGGCCGCGTGGCTGGATGGCTCCATCTACGTCGTCGGCGGCCAGGACCACGCCAACCGCTTCGCCGAAACCGGCACCCGCGTCGTCGAAGCCTACGACGTCGCGAAAAACGCCTGGCGGCGCGTCGCCGATCTGCCCACGGCGCGCGAATGCGCCGTCGTCGCCGCGCAAGGCAAGCTCTGGGCGCTCGGCGGCTACGACGGCGACGCCCGCGTGCTGGCGACCGTCGAAACCTACGATCCGCGCACCGACCGCTGGACGGCCCAACCGGACATGGCGTCCCTCACCAGCGCCCACTCCGCGCTGGCGACCCGGCGCGAGCTCTTCACCTTCGGCGACTACCGCATGCTCGACCGCGTGGCCCGGCTCGACCTGCGGACGGGAGCCTGGACGGAACTGGACGTGCCCTTCGTCGCCCGCCGCCACAACGCCTGCGCCGAACTGGACGGGGACGTCTACGTCGTCGGCGGCAACGTCGCCTCGACCGGCTCGCACCTCGACGTCGTCCAGCGCTTTTCCGTGCGAGCCCTGCGCGCGGCCCCGGCGCGGCCGCGCGGCGCCGCGGAAGAACGCGGCTTCCTCGAACCGACCGCCTTCGCCGGCATGTTGCGGGCCAATCCGCGCACGGCGCGCGCGGCCGACCGCGCGGATTCCGCCGTCCAGACCGTCGTGCTCCGGGCGGACGGCGTGGAAATCGCGCGCGATTCCCGCGCGACGTTCCGCCTGCATCTCGACCGGATCCCCGCGCTCGTGCGCGTCGCCGCCGACGTCTGGCATCCCGGCACCGCCCGGGAACCCCAGCTCCTCGTCAACGGCGACGCGGTCGACGACCTGCAGTTCGCCTGGCCCAGCCTGCGCGAACGCAACTACGTCGCGTTCCTGTGGGACGGCGACGGCGAAGTCCGCGCCGCCTTCGACTACCAGGGCTGGCTGCCCGCCGCCGCCTTCATCGACGGCGACCGCCTGCGCCTCGGCGAAAACGAAATCGCCCTCGAAACCGGCTCCGACCAGATCAAGGTCCGCGCCGTGCGCGCGGAACTGCTCTACGCCCTCGACGGCGACGACACGATCTACGACCTGCGCCGCGAAACCCGCGACCGGCCGAACCCCCTCCGGCCCGGCGAAAAATAGCCGCAAAGAACGCAAAGATCGCATAGAGGATCCATCGATCTCTGTGATCTTTGCGTTCTTTGTGGCTAATCTGCCCGGATTATCTCGGATGCCCGCAGCGCAGGCATTCCTTCCGGTGCACGCACAGCGTCGCGCCGCAGCCGGGGCAGGCCCACTTCTTCTTTTCCCGCGCGACGAATTTCCGGATGCCGAGCGCCCGGATCGCCTCGAGGTTCGCGATCATGCTCATGCCGTACTTCGTCCGGTAGCGGTGGTCCAGTTGCCGCAGGCGGCGGCAGGGGAAGGCCGCGCAGTCGCCGCAGAACCGGTTGGCCTGGCCTTGCTCCGTGCAGTTGCGCAGGCGGCATTGCCGGCAGTAGGTAGAACTCGTCGCGCGCTTCAGGTCGTTGCAGCCCGGACACCGGTTCTTGTCCCGCAGATGCCCGATGCACAGCGCGCAATTCATCCCGCACGGCGCGATCATCCGCGCCTGGATGGCGCGTACGGGAAAGCCGGCTTCGGTGCGGGTGTTTTTCATGGGGCTCGCCGTTTGGGTTTCTTCGGTTTGGGCGCGGGCAGGTCGCGCGCCGTGATCCGGATCAGCTCGGAAATCCATTCGCGGTCCTCGAAGGCGTCCTCGATCAGAAACGAATTCTTCGCCCCCGGATAGGCCGGCGCTTCGACCGGCGCGCCGATGAACGCGCGCCCCGCCGCGGTCGGCTTCACGAAGAGCTGGTTGTCGCACACCAGCGCGACGACCTTCCCGCCCAGATAGACCGCGTATTCCCCGAACATCTTGCGGTACGAAATCTCCCCCGCGCCCGCCATCTGGTCCGCGAGGAACTCCATGAATTCCAGGTGCGTCGCCATGGGAAAAGCCTAGCCCAACCGGCCCGGAAGCGACAGGACGAAATCGGCGGCAAAGCCGGAACAGCCTTTTCAACTACGAATCACGCGAATGGCGCGAATGGGGAGAAAAACCAACCACGGATGGACACCGATGGACACGGATGTTGGATCGGTTG
>ERZ795051.3575-NODE-3575-length-15683-cov-4.250064_pt1 | contig 15683 bp, 13 predicted proteins | sample MGYA00375135_ERZ795051 | MGnify/ENA primary metagenome ERZ795051 (study PRJEB30180, sample SAMN05720222) | activated sludge metagenome | isolation source: Anaerobic digester | place: Japan | collected 2015-05-26 ... | reverse complement strand
AAAGTTGTTAATATATCTTTAATTAATTAAATAATATATTTTAATAACTTTAATTAATTAGAAAATTTATCAAAGAAAATTATTTAATTAAAAAAAGTTTTAATATAAAAGGGCTTTTTATAAGAATAAATTGGCAGATAATCTTTAATAAATTATTTATTAATAAAATCAATAAAAAGCTTCTTGATAATATATAAAATTCTGTTAAAAGAATTAAAGAGGATTAAGCAAATAAAATGTCAAATATTGATAATAATAATGTTTATTCTGTAAAAGAGATAACTTTAAGAATTAAGTTAAAACTCGAATCTGAAGAGTTTTCAAATATTGCTGTAAGTGGCGAGGTTTCAAATTGTTCTACTTCTCAATCAGGTCATCTTTTTTTTAACTTAAAGGAAATTAATCAACAGACAAATGAACAATATTTATTAAAAGCAGTTATATGGAAAAATTCATTAAAATACTTAAAAATGAATTTGAAAGATGGAGATAAAGTCATATGTAAAGGAAGGATTAATCTTTATGCTCCAGCAGGTGAATATAGATTAATAATAGACAGCATTGAATTGAGTGGAGAAGGGGAGTTCTGGAAAAAATTTCTAGAACTTAAGGAAAAGTTAATTAAAGAAGGTCTTTTTGAACAAGCAAGAAAAAAGCCTATACCTAAATATCCGCAAAAAGTTGGTATTATTACTTCTGAAACAGGAGCAGCTCTTCAGGATATATTGAATACCATTAAAAGTAGGGCAAATAATATAGATATATATGTTTTCCCTGTATTGGTTCAGGGAGAAGGTGCAGCTGAAATGATTAAAAACGCCATTAAATATGCTAATCAAAACTATTCAGGATTATTGGACATCATTATATTGGCAAGAGGTGGCGGTTCAATTGAAGATTTATGGCCATTTAACGAAGAAGTTGTTGCAAGAGCGATAGCTGAGTCATCAATACCAATTATAAGTGGGGTTGGTCATGAAACTGATTTTACAATAGCTGATTTTGTTTCTGATTTTAGAGCGCCTACACCAACGGGAGCAGCTACCATTGTCTGTCAGGGATATCTGAATGCAAAAGAAATTTTATCTAAATCCAGGCAAAGGCTTCAAAATAATATTGTCAGAATTTTATCATATTATTCCGATAAAATATCTATTGCTCCATTGAAAAAAAGACTTTTATTAATTTTGCAAAATAAAATTGATAATTATAAGATAAGAGTAGATTTTAATATTTCAAAATTGACATCATCTTTCAATTCGACTTTTTCGAACAATAAACAAAGACTAAATAGTGCTACAAAATTGATACAGAATTTATCACCACTTAATATTCTTTCTAAAGGATATTCTATAACAAAAAAACAAGATGGAACAGTCATAAAAAATAGTAATGAAATTAATAATAATGAACTGATAGAGACAATTTTATATAAAGGAAAGATAGTTTCAAGTGTAATAGAGAAAAAAAATTAAAAAGGGAAAAATCATGGAAAAGAAAAAATCTAATGAATATGCTAATAGAAGTTTTGAAGAAAATTTAACTAAACTTGAAGAAATAGTTTCTAAGATGGAAAGACATGATGTGAGTTTAGATGAAGCAATAAAACTTTATGAGGAAGGATTAAATCTTTCTATCTATTTAAATGATGTTTTAACAAAGTATGAAGGAAAGATTAAAATTTTAGATAAAAATTTTGAAGAAGGAAAGATTTCTGAAAAAGAATTAGAAGAAAAAGTCAAAGAAGAATTGGATAAAGAAATGTTAGAAGATGATGAAGAAGAAATAGTAAATAAAGAAACAAAAGATGAAAATCAAAATAAAGAAGAAGATGCAAAAAAAAATAAAAAAGAAAAAAATAATAAAAATAAAATAAATAAAGATTTAGAAAAAGATGAATTTGAACTAAAAGAAAATGAAGAAAAAGAAGATAATGAAAATGACCAATTATTTTTTTAAAATATATATACCCATTAGAAAAAGAAGATCAGATAATCTGTTTAAAAATTGAACAATTTTACTATCTTTACTTAAATATTTTTTCATTCTCACCACAAGTCTTTCTGCTTTTCTTGTTAGTGTTCTTGCGTAATTTAAATATGCTTCAATTTCATTTTCACCAGGAATTATGAATGAATTTAGTTTTCCTATTTCTTTTTCAATTTCATAGCAAATAATTTCTATGGCAAAAATATCATCATTTGAAATTCTATTCTTACAAAATTTATTTAAATTTTCCTTTTTTACTGCAAGCTCAGACATAAGAGTAATTAATTTTTTTTGAAATAAGTAGATTAAAGAATCAAAGTAGATTATTTCTTTTTCAGAAACAATAGATATATATTCGGGATAATCTTTTAATAGATTATTGAAATCAGATTTAATATAAACTTTTTCATTATTTATTAAATAATTTTTAAGTTTGAATCTAATAATACCAAGAAAAGAGAAAAGTTCATCTATTGTTCCATATGTTTCGGGTCTTATGCTTGATTTTAGTACTTTTGTTCCATCGAATAATCTTGTATAACCTTGATCTCCTTTTTTGGTGATTATTGACATTGATCATCCTCTCTAATGATATTAGCACCAAGCTTATTTAACCTTTCATCTATTTTTTCATAGCCTCTATCTATCTGTCTTATATTGTAAATTTTTGATTCCCCATCTGCAAGCATTGTAGCTATAAGTAATGCCATACCCGCTCTTATATCTGGAGAAGTAACTGTCACTGGATTCATCTTCGTTGGTCCAGATATAACAACTCTATGAGGATCACACAAAACAAGTTTTGCTCCACAGGCTACAAGTTTATCTGTAAAGAAAAGTCTGCTATCGAAAAGTTTTTCAAAAATTAATACTGTTCCATTTACCTGGGTTGCCATAACAACTGTTATAGATGTTAAATCTGATGGAAAACCAGGCCAGATCATATCTGTAATGACTGGAATACCTTCTCCTATATCTGCATGAACAGTTAATTCTTGATTAGCAGGTACTACTATGGAATTATGTTCAAACTTAAAGTCTACACCAAGTTTGTTATAATACATTTTTATTATATGGTAATGCTCGGGGTAAATATCGGGTATAGTAACTTCGGAATGGGTAATAGCGGCTAAACCAATTATCGATCCTACCTCTATATGATCAGAAATTATTTTCCAACTGCCACCTTTTAAATTTTTTACACCGGTAATTGTTAATTTATTGGTTCCAATACCTTCGATTTGAGCACCAATCGAATTTAAGAAGTTACATAAATCCTGCACATGAGGTTCACATGCAGCATTATATATTATAGAGATTCCATCTGCGCAAACAGCACCCATTATTGCATTTTCTGTACCTGTAACAGATGCTTCATCAAGATAAATGTATGCACCTTTTAGTTTTTTTGCCTCTATTTCAAAAGAAGAATTTACTTTAATTTGAGCTCCTAAACTTGATAAAGCTTGAAAATGAGTGTCTATTCTTCTTCTTCCAATGCTATCACCACCTGGTTTTGGTAAAACTGCTTTACCTGTTCTAAGTAAAAGCGCAGGGGCAAAAAGCATCGCAGTCCGAATAAGTCCCCCAAGTTTAGGATCAATAATAGAATTTTTTATTTCCTTTGCTTCGATAATATATTTATGTGGTTCAGGATGTTCAACTTTTGCACCAAGCATTTTGGCTATTTCAATCATTACTTTAACATCTTCTATTTCTGGAACATTTGTTAAAGTAATACTTTGATCTGTTAAAAAACATGCAGCAATTATTGGTAATGCTGCATTTTTACTTCCATTTGGAACAAATGTACCTTTTATCTTTGTTGGTCCTTTAACTCTAAAATATTCCATATCACCCTCTTGCAAAAATATGCAAATAAAATAATTTTAATCAAGACAAATAATATTAATCTTTAAAATTAATATTTTGAAAAAAATATTTCATAAGTATTTTATCATAAATCTAATTTCGTTTTTTATTATAATCTTTTCAAAATTATTGCGAAGCAGTATTCTAATGTCAGTTTTCTGAAAAATATATTTACTTAAAAATATTCTTATTGATAAAAAAATTAAAAATAGAATAAAAAAAGATTATAAATAAATTATAAACAAATATAAAAAAGGATTATATATGGACTACTTTAATCTTGAAAATTATGATTTTCCCATAACTGAAGATAGAATAAGGAAGTATCCATTAAAGGAAAGAGAAAGTTCTAAACTTTTAGTTGTAGATAAAAAAGGTAATATTATTAAAGATACAATTTTTGATAAAATTATAGACTTTATCGAGCCCGAAACTCTTATTGTATTTAATGATTCAAAGGTTATCAAAAGTAGAGTATTTGGAATAAGAGAAAAAAATAATAAATTAATTGAAATAATGATAATAAAAAAAATCGAATCAAATCTATATCTTTCTTTGGTCAAGAATCAAAAGACATTTAAGGAAAATGAAAAAATTCATATAGTAAAAAAAGAAGAAAATAAAATCGATGAAGTCGAATATGAAATTACTGTAAAAGGGAAAGAAAAAGAAGGATTATTAATCTCATTCAATAAAAATATCGATTTTGAAACAATAGAGGAATTTGGAAAACTGCCAATCCCTCCATATTTAAAAAGAGAAGCTGAAGAAATTGATGAAATTTATTACCAAAATATCTTTTCAAAAAACAAGGGCTCTGTTGCTTCACCAACAGCTGGTCTTCATTTTACTGAAAGTATACTCTCAAGATTAAAAGAAAAAAATATAGATATAGCCTATATAACTCTTCATGTTGGTTGGGGGACTTTTGCACCAATAAGAACCGAAGATATAAGAAATCATGAAATGCATAAAGAATGGTATTCTATTTCTGAAGAAACAGCAAGAAAAATAAATGAAAAAAAAGAAAAGGATAAAAAAATTGTTGCTTGCGGAACTACAAGTTTGAGAACTTTAGAAGGTTGCTATAAAGATAATGGCAAAATAGAAAAAATAGAAGGCGAGACCTCGATTTTTATTTATCCACCTTATGAATTTAAAATAGTTGATGGTTTAATCACGAATTTTCATACACCTAAATCTTCTCTTTTGCTACTTGTTTCAGCATTTGCAGGATATGAAAATATAAGAAAATATTATAATTATGCTCTTGAAAATAACTATATGTTTTTTTCTTATGGAGATGCGATGTTTATAGTTCCATAAAAATGAAAATTTAATTGTAATTATATTAATAATTGTTATATTTGTATTGATAAAATTGATTAAGGGGGAATAGAAGATGAGTAATGGTGTATTTAAAATACCTCAACCAATTAATGAACCTATAAAAGAATATAGAAAAGGATCACCTGAAAAAATAGAACTTAAGAAAAAATTAGCCGAACTAAGAGAACAAACAATTGAAATTCCATTAATTATTGGTGGAAAGGAGATAAGAACTGGAATAACCGGAAATTGTATTTTGCCCCATGATCATAGCAAGGTCATAGGAATTTACCATAAAGCAACAGCTAAGGAGATTTCCCTTGCTATTGATGCAGCATTAAAAGCAAAGAAAGATTGGGAAAATATGAGTTGGGAGCATCGAGCAGCCATATTTTTGAAAGCTGCAGATTTGCTATCTGGTCCTTATAGAGCCTTAGTAAATGCAGCTACAATGCTTAATCTTTCCAAAACAATTTTCCAGGCTGAAATAGATTCTGCCTGCGAACTTTCTGATTTTTTCAGATTTAATGCGTATTATCTTTCAAAAATATATGAGGATCAACCTTATTCGCCCAAATTAAACTGGAATAGAATGGAATATAGACCACTTGAAGGTTTTATATTTGCAGTAACTCCTTTTAACTTCTTATCAATTGGTGGAAATTTACCTTCAACACCTGCAATTGTTGGAAATACAGTTTTATGGAAACCTGCTTCTTCAGCTGTTTATCCCGCATATTTTGTTATGAAAATACTTATGGAAGCTGGACTTCCCGCTGGAGTTATTAATTTTATACCTGCAAATGGATCTGAAATTGGCGATATTGTTTTTAGTTCACCCGATTTTGCGGGTGTTCATTTTACCGGTTCTACAAAGACATTTCAATCCATGTGGAAGACTATAGGTTCAAATATTGCAAATTATAAATCATATCCAAGAATTGTTGGTGAAACTGGGGGAAAGGATTTTGTCTTTGTCCATAATAGTGCTGATCCATGTGAAGTAGCAACAGCCTGTGTTAGAGGAGCTTATGAATATCAGGGCCAAAAATGTTCAGCTGCTTCAAGGGCATATTTCCCTTCATCTATAGCTGATAAAATTATTGAAATAATGAAAGAGCAAATATCAAGAATTAAAATGGGTGATCCTGAGGATTTTAGAAATTTCATGACAGCAGTTATAGATGAATCTGCTTTTAATACAATCTCTTCATATATAGAGATCGCTAAAAATGATGAAAATACATATAAGTTTATAACTGGTGGAAAATGTGATAAATCCAAAGGTTATTTCATAGAACCTACATTAATAGAAACAAAAGATCCAAAAGCAAAGTTGATGCAGGAAGAGATATTTGGTCCAGTTTTAACTTATTATATCTATGATGATGCTGATTATGAAAAAACTGTTGAATTATGTGATCAAACATCAGGTTATGGGCTTACAGGAGCTATTTTTGCTAAAGATAGAAATGTGATTGCCGAACTTGAAAGAAAACTAAGACATTCTGCTGGTAATTTTTATATAAATGACAAACCAACAGGTGCAGTCGTGGGACAGCAGCCTTTTGGTGGAGCAAGAGCATCTGGTACAAATGATAAAGCTGGATCTTATTTAAATCTATTAAGATGGATTAGTGCAAGAAGTATAAAAGAAAATTTTATTCCTCCTAAAGATTTTATTTATCCATTTATGGAAGAAGAATAGAAAGTTTAAAATATAAATTTTACATTCAAAAATATTAAACTATACTTGATATGAGGGAGCAGAAGGATGAATATCTTAATCTATGAGCAAATATCACCTTCAATAATAGAAAAAATAAAATCGCTTGGACATGAAGTTTATGATATAAGTAATGATAGATCAAAAGAAACTGAATATCTTCCAATTTGTGAAACTATAATTGTTAAATCTAAAACATTTGTTAACAAGGATTTGATTGATAAAGCAAAAAAATTGAAATATATAATTAAAGGTGGAGTAGGGATTGATAAAATTGATGCAGATTATGCACATAATCTTGGCATTCATGTTTTAAATACTCCTGATGCTCCTATCATATCTGTTGCTGAATATGTTTTTGGTCTTATTATCTGTCTTACCAGAAATATTTCTCAATCAGATTTAGCCTTTAAAAATGGTGAAACAGATTTTGAAAAATTTAAGGGATATGAATTATATGGTAAAACTTTGGGAGTTGTAGGCTTTGGTAGAATAGGTAGAGAAGTAGCAAAACGAGCATTGGCTTTTGGTCTTAATGTTATTGCTTGTGATAAATATCTTTCCATGTCTCCAATGCCTTCTGTAAAACTTTATCCTTTAAATCAACTATTAGCAGAATCAGATATAATTACATTTCATCTTACATTTGACCCCAAAAAAGATAAACCTATCATTGAAGAAGAACATTTTAGTATGATGAAAGATAACGTATTTTTAATTAACTGTGCAAAAAATGGTATAATTAATGAAGTTGCTTTAATTCAAGCTTTAAATAGAGGTAAAATTGGTGGAATAGCCATTGATGTTTTAGGCATGGATTCTTCATTGATACCACTATTAAAGAACAATCCTAAAATAATTGCTACACCAAATCTTGCATCCAAAACTTTTGAAACTGATCAAAGAATATCAGAACATATTTTTACCATTATTAGAGGATTTGAACAAAAGTAAATGAAAAATTGGGAAAAGGTCAATGTCTGATTCTATTTATCATTCAAGGAACTATAATTTGTCAGTTGAAGAAAGATTAGAACTTCTTAAAAAATTAGATAATCTTCAAATTTTTAATAGTATTGATGATGTGAATGATATAATATCTACTGAAGAACAGGAATCTTTTTTTTCTCATTTTAATCTATCATTTTTTGATACTATTATTGCTTTTTTTAGACAGATTTTCCTTGGTGAAGAGATCAAAGATTATATATTAAAAAAGCAATAAAAAATGAGATTTCATATTTATCACATTTAAATCCTCCAATATTAGATAAAAATGGAACTTTTATTCAAATCTATTTTATTAATTTTTTATATGATGCTGGAAAGATTTCGACTGAATATTCTGAGTTTTTTAAGTTCTGGAAGAAAACAATTGCATCAAAAAATAATTTAATTTCATATTCCCTTTATTTTTTTGATAAAATACAAAAGAACAATGATAAATCTTTATTTGAAATTTTTCATGAGAAAAATCTTATCGATCTAATCAAAGAGAATAAAGATTATAAAAAGGTCTTAGCTGAACATTATTCTACAATAAGAAAACATATTAGAAATCATGTTGAAGATTTGTTAAAACAACTAAATAAATTATATAACTTAATAATCTTTTTTACTTATGATTTTGTTCATCTTTTTAAACTTTTATATCCTGTGCGTTTTGACAACTTTAATATTGACTTTTATCAAAATCAATTTTCTGAAGTTCATATAGACAAATTTGCAAATATTATAAGAACCATCAGCAGACTTTTTATGGTCTATCCATATTTTAATGAATTTTTAGAAGATGATCTTAAATTTTTTTTAGATTATTATAATGAAATTTTCCCTGATATTCAAATAGATAAAACTGTTTTTTTTAAAAAATTGTCTGATTTTTCAGAGCAGATTCAATATTATGCTGCTAAAGATATTGTTAATAGATTATATAGAATAATATATAAAAATCCTATGCTAAAAGTTCCTTTCTATACTATAAATCTTGATTTAAAAACATCTTTTGAAAAAAACGTAGAGCAACTACTTGAAGAAAAGGTAAAAGAAGCAGAATCTGTTGTTGAAAATATGCTTTTTCAGGATTTTTATAAAGTATTAAAAGAAGAAGGAGCAGATAAGGTCAAACCTTTAGATGCAAATGAATCACTTGAATTACTTTTAAATAAATTTGAGTTATCATCCTTACAATATTTAAAAAGTTATCTTATTTTTTACTCTTTTTATAAAGGCATCTGGCTAACAAAGATTTCAAATAAAGTTTCTCACTTTATAGAATTTAAGTATTATTTTTTTACACAAAGTGATTTAAAATCTATTAAAAATATACTTGAAGAACTGAATCAAACTCTAATCGATTTTGATTTAATAGATAAACTTGCCAATAATATAAAAATTGAGATGATGAAATTCGAAAAAAAATTACCGACAAAAGATGATTTTTTAAAATTAACTCTTCTGGTTTCAAATCTTGATTCAAAAATGAAACAAACTCTTGTTTTTAGCATAACAAATATCTTAAAATTAAAAAATTATTTTAAAATAGATAATTCTGATAATGAATTATTATCGATAAAGGAACAATTAAATAGATTTACTGATGTGTTTCAAAGAATTTGTCCTTATGATAAATAACTATAAATATTAAAAGTTGTTATTCTCTTTCTATATTTTACACAAACATTTAACAATAATAAACTTGACATAAAATTTAATTTTGTTATTAATTATTTTGCAATAGACGCGAGGTAGAGCAGCTTGGCAGCTCGTTGGGCTCATAACCCAAAGGTCGTAGGTTCAAATCCTACCCTCGCAAATAGTTATGGAGCTATTTAATAGCTCCTTTTTTATTTTTAAATTTTTTTATTATTTTACAATCATAAAGTTAGGTATTAGATTTTTAATCCCGTTTTCTGATTTTTTTAATAAGAATAAAGATGATTCTTTATCTTTCACGACAAAATAATCACTACTTAATTTAATATTTAAACTACTTAAATCATAACCATTAGAAAGTTTGTATAATGTATTTCTATCTAATTCTATAATTCTATCATCTTTAGCATAATCAATACTTCCCCAAAGAGGCACAATTCCATGTTTTTCAATTTTAGCAATAGCTTGTCCAATCAAAACTGAATTGTCAAAAAGAGCTTTTATTACTTGTGGTTTAGAAAAGATAAAAATTATATTATCTTTTAAAAATAGATATCCCGAATTAATAATTTTTTCTATGTCAAAGTAGGAATTTTTAGATAATGTCTTTATCAATATTTTATTCTGATTTTCAATAAACTCATCTTTTTTATTATTATTATAAGTATTAACCTTCTTACTTAAAATCGCGCTATAACCACCCGCACAATTGTCTTTATGAGGCCATAATCTTTTTTCTTCAATAATCGAAAGTTTGTTTTCCCTTAAAAATTCAACAATATCTTCATTTTCTTCTTTTGAAAAGGTGCATGTAGAATATATAAAATATGAGTTTTCATTTAATATCTTGATTAAATCAGAGCATATTTTTTTTTGCCTTTTTGCATTAAAAATAACTTCATTATAATTCCAATCTTTAATAGATGACTTTTTTTTATATATTAAACTTTCGCCACTGCAGGGAAGATCAGCAAGTATAATATCAAATTTTAAATCTAATTTATCAAAAAATTCAAAATTTTTATTTAATAATATAACATTTTTTAATTTACTTCTAATAAGATTGGAATATATTGCATCAATTCTACCTTTTATAACTTCATTTGCAACTATTATTGAATCAGGAAAATAATCTGCAAGTTGAGTGGTTTTTCCACCAGGACTTGCAGCATAGTCAAGTATATAATTTATATCCAGAATATTTGAAATATTTTTTCTTATTCTTGCCACAGGATACATAGAAGAAGCATCCTGAATATAGAAATCTCCTCTTATATAATCCAATGATTTTGAAGGCTTTGAACTGGATGAAAGATAAAAACCATCATCTGTCCATTCGACTTTTTCTTCTATAGAATAAAAATCATCATTATATCCAATCCTTTTCTTATGATCCTTTGCATAGCTAAAAAATCTTATAGATTTTCTGAAAGTTAAATAACAGGAATTTTCAAATTCATTTATCTCATTTTCTGGTAAAATTTCGCTAATATGTTTTATGAAATTGTTCATCTGCACAATTAATAATTTTAATTATTCCCATTCTATTGTGGAAGGTGGTTTAGAGGTAATATCAAAAACGACTCTATTTATCCCTTTTACCTCATTAACAATTCTAGATGATATTTTTTCTAAGATATCGTAAGGTATTTTATACCAATCAGCAGTCATTCCATCTACACTTTCTACAGCCCTAATAGCCACAAGTTCATTATATGTTCTATTATCTCCCATAACTCCTACTGTTTTTACTCCGGTTAATACAGCAAAATATTGCCAGATTTTCTTATCTAAACCTGCCTTTTTAATCTCATCTCTTAATATAAAGTCTGCTTCTTTTAAGATATCAAGTCTTTCTTCAGTTATTGATCCAATTATTCTAATTGCAAGTCCTGGTCCTGGAAATGGTTGTCTAAATACACTTTCATCAGAAAGTCCAAGTTTTTTTCCAAGAATCCTGACTTCATCTTTAAAAAGATATTTCAAAGGTTCAATTAACTTGAAGTTTAAGTTTTTAGGTAATCCTCCAACATTATGATGACTTTTTATTGTAGCGCTTGTTTTAGTACCACTTTCAACAATATCCGGATAAATTGTTCCCTGAACTAAATAATTAATACCTTTATGTTTTTTTGCTTCTTTTGTAAAAGTTTCTATAAAAACTTTTCCAATGATTTTTCTTTTCTTCTCCGGATCTACCACATTTTTTAATTTATTTAAAAAATCTTTTTTAGCATCAATCGCAATAAAATTTAAATCTTTTCTATTTGAAAAGTTTTGAATAACTTCTTCTTTTTCTCCTTTTCGAAGTAAACCATGATCTACAAAGACACAGAAAAGATTTTTACCAATGGCTTTTGCAACAAGATTTGCAGCAACTGTAGAGTCGACCCCACCAGATAATGCACATATTACCTTTTCATCTTTTACTTCTTTTTTTATATCTTCAATCTGCTTTTCAAGATAAGATTGGATAGACCAGTTCCCTTTACAATCAGCAATTTTATAAAGAAAATTTTTGATAATTTCAAAACCATATTCTGTATGATATACCTCGGGATGAAATTGAAGAGCATATATTTTTTTTTCTTTATTTTCAAAAGATGAATTAGGGCATGACTGTGTGAATGAAGTATTAATAAAATCAGAAGGAAGTAAGTCAACAAAATCAGTATGACTCATCCAGACATTAAAATTATCAGGAATATTTTCATAAATTAATGAATTTTTTATATTTATATTGACCTTTCCATATTCTCTAATATCTGATTTTTTAACATTTCCGCCTAATAATTTAGCGATTAGCTGAGCCCCATAACATATTCCTAAAATAGGTATATTTAAATCAAAAATCTTTTTATCAATAGTTGGGGCATCTTTTTCATATACACTGGAAGGACCTCCAGAAAAAACAATTGCAGAAGGTTTTTTTTCAATAATTTTATCTAATGGAACATCATATGGTAAAATTTCAGAGTAGATATTTGCCTCTCTAATTCTTCTTGCGATAAGCTGGCTATATTGACCACCAAAATCTATTACCAATACTTTTTCCAGATTCATCTATTATCCTTTTAATTTTTTTAAAAATATAAATTTTATTAATAAAAATTTCTTATAAACACAGTAAATTTCTAGTAACATTATAAAATTTTTAGTATAATTTTTGAAATTATTATTTGCCTTATCAAAATTGATTAGGTGAATAATTAGGAGATTCTTTAATTATCTGGATATCATGAGGGTGACTCTCTCTTAGACCATTTGAAGTTTGAACAACAAACTTCGCATTTTTTCTAAGTTCTTCGATATTTCTTGTTCCACAATATCCCATACCTGCTCTCAAACCTCCTATAAGTTGAAAAATGACATCTGAAACAGAACCTTTGTATGGGACTCTACCTTCTACACCTTCTGGTACAAGTTTTGTCGACTCACTTTGGAAATATCTATCTGAAGAACCTTTTTGCATAGCACCAATAGAACCCATTCCTCTATAAACTTTAAACCTTCTTCCCTGATATATTTCTTCTTCTCCGGGTGATTCTTCACAACCTGCAAATAAAGATCCTATCATTACGGCTTTAGCACCCGCACCAATAGCCTTAACAATATCTCCCGAATATTTTATTCCACCATCAGCTATTATAGACTTTCCATGCTTTTCTGCTTCTTCAGAGCAGTCGCATATCGCAGTAAATTGAGGAACTCCAACACCCGCAACAACTCTAGTAGTGCAAATAGAACCAGGACCAATTCCAACTTTTATTATATCAGCTCCAGCTAATATTAAGTCTCTTACACCTTCGGCAGTAGCAACATTTCCACCAATTATTGTCAAAGATGGGTATTTTTCTTTAATTTTTTCAATAGCTTTCAAAACACTTTTAGAATGACCATGAGCAGAATCTAAAACTATGCAATCAACCTTTGAATTTATTAAAAGCTCCACTCTCTTTTCTAAGTCACTGGAAACACCAACTGCTGCAGCTACCAATAATCTTCCACTTGAATCTTTGGCTGCATTTGGATATTTGGTATTTTTTTCAATGTCTTTTATTGTTATAAGTCCTTTTAATGCCCCGTTAGAGTCAACTAAAGGAAGTTTTTCGATCTTATGTTTTTTTAAAATTTCCTGTGCCTGCTCTAATGTCGTTCCAACTTTAGCTGTTATAAGATTATCTTTAGTCATTAACTCTATTATTTTCCTTTTGTGATTACTTTCAAATCTTATGTCTCTATTTGTAATAATTCCTACAAGTTTTTCATTTTCAACAATCGGAATTCCAGAAATTTTGTACTTATCCATTAATTTAATAGCTTCATCAACTGTATTTTCAGGAGATAGGAAAAATGGGTCTGTAATCACACCATGTTCCCATCTTTTAACTTTGTCCACTTCTTCAGCTTGAGACTCTGGACTCATGTTTTTATGAATAACACCCATGCCACCTTCCCTTGCTATAGCGATAGCAAGTTTAGCTTCTGTGACAGTATCCATACCAGCTGATAATAAAGGTATGTTAAGTTTTATATTATTTGATAAAACAGTAGAAACATCTACTTCTTTAGGTAAAATATCAGATTTCTGTGGGACAAGTAAAACATCATCAAATGTATATGCTACTTTTTTAATTTCAACCATAATCAAACCTTATAAATTTATTGCTTTTAACTAAACTAAAAAAAATTAAAGTCAAGAGTAAAAACGAATAAATCTTTAACTTGAAAATTTTATAAAAATATTTAGAGATTTAGCAGTAAATCAATTTTCTGTATATATTTTTTCTATATATAATTTACAAAACTTATATTAAAAAAATTGAATATGAGTTTAGTATGTTTTTCAGAATTTGATTTATTTGAGAACTTAAATTATCTTCTGGAACTTTATGATTGTTGGGAAAATTCTTTTAAGTCATTAAAAAGCTTTCTAAATATTGATTGTAAGAGTTTTTGTAGTAAATGTTGCAATACAAATATTAAAAATATACAGTCGACAATCTTCGAAATGCTTCCAGCTGCAATATTCTTTTATAAAATTATTTTTGAATTAAATGATAAAAACAATAAATATAATAATGATCTTTCCATTGAAAATTTTTTAAGCAAAAAAATTTCTACAAATAAAAAAATTACTGCAAATAATACTATTTCATTTAATGAAATAAAAAATTTTGTACATTCAAAAATATTTCAAAAAGATAAAATAATTAATAATGTATATAGTTTACTTTTCAAGAACAAGATCTTTACAAAGTGTGTTTTTTATACTAAAAGCAATGAAGATTGGGGTTGCTCTATTTATGAATTTAGACCTGCGATTTGTAGACTTTTTGGATTTTCATTAAAAAGAAATAAAAAGAATAATTTGATTTTTTCGCCATGTAAAGAGCTGAAAGAGGAAGGTTATAAAAAAAGTATTTTTGAAGATGAAGATCTTTTGTTAAAGAATTTAAAAGATCAAATGTTGTCAGTAATTGGAAATTCATTTAAAAATCTAAGTTTTCAAATACCTATATATGATAGATTATATTTTAATCTCTTAAGTTTAAATTATTCTTATACCAAAGAATTTTATGATTTGAATACTGCCTTTAAGAAGGCATTTGAAATTGTTTATCTTAAATTAAATTTTAACAATAAAAAAATCTCTTAATAAATAAAAAAAATAAAAAAACCTCCGAAAAATCTATTTTCGGAGGTCATAAAATTAATAAAACTAATTTAATTAGAAGATTATTAAAATAAAATTACACCTATAGATAATCTACAAATGAAATTTGATAAAATAATATTAAATAAATAAATTTAATGAACTTGTAGCAGCAGCCTCCATATAAGTTGCGACTCCACCTATTTTTACATTATCTAAAAGTTCTTCTTTTTTTACACCCATTATATCCATAGACATCTGACATGCCACAAATACAATACCAGCATCGATTGCCTGCTGTATCATTTTATCAAGTTGATCTACATTTTTCTGTTTCATCCTCATCTTCATCATCATAGGTCCCATATTCAACATATTAAGCTTTGAAAGATGAAGTTTACCCGAATGTTTTGGTAACATTAGTGAAAACATTTTCCCCATGAAATCTTTTTTAAC
>ERZ795051.3571-NODE-3571-length-15695-cov-4.167775_pt1 | contig 15695 bp, 11 predicted proteins | sample MGYA00375135_ERZ795051 | MGnify/ENA primary metagenome ERZ795051 (study PRJEB30180, sample SAMN05720222) | activated sludge metagenome | isolation source: Anaerobic digester | place: Japan | collected 2015-05-26 ... | reverse complement strand
TATCGGAAATCCCCTTCCTAAAAATTAATTCTTTTTGCATGTATTATTTATAAAATATATTTATTTTTTTTCAAATATTTAATTTAATAATTGAAAATTTATTTTTTATATTCATAAGAATACGCCAATATTCTATTAAAAATAAAAATCTCTATCCCGTTTGCATTTTTAAATAATTTATTTTTTCTTAATGTTAAAATAGTCGCTTCTGAAATTTTTTCCTTAATAATTTCTTGATAAGAAAGAAATAGTGAACTGGAATCATTAGAAAGAATTATTTTAATTTTTTTATCTATAAAATAAACATTATCAATTTCTATTTGTTGAAAATAATCTTTTTTAAATTTTTTAACATCTATAGGACCTGAAAAATAGAATTTGACCAATTGAAGCATATTATATTTTGATGGTAAAATTTGAGTCTCACCTTCTATTGATAAATATGATGTTAGATAGTAAAATTTTGTTTTTTCTTTACCAAAATAATTAAAAAAAAGTGTTGTTAAGAAGAAAAATACTATTAAAACAAAAAATATTTTCAATAATTTATTGTAATTTTTTAAATCCTTCACTTGTAGTATACTCCTTTATAAATTGTTCTATTCCTAAACTTATCGAAAAACCAAGTAAGTTTAAGTAATTATCTGAAAGCATTAATTTTAAGTCATTTGGATTAGTAATATATCCCATTTCAATAAGTACTGAGGGCATTTCAGAATATGCTAATACATAAAATGGAGCTCCTTTTACAAAAGATGCATTAATATCTTTAACATTATTCTTTATTTGATTGAAACAGAAATTTGCCAATTTAGAAGATTCGAATATCAATTGTTCATTTAATAATCTATTAATTATATTATTTAATAAATTAGTTTCTGACTCTTTATTTTCATATTTTACTAAATCTTTTATCTTTTCATCAATTACATCATAATCTAAATAATATACTTCTATTCCACTCTTTTTGCTTGAATATGGATTTGCATTAGCGTGTAATGAGATAAAAATACCTGTTTTAGTTTCTGATAAGTATTTGTTTGCAAATTTTACCCTATCTTCTAAAGTAAGTTTTACATCTTTATCTCTTGTAAGGTAAATTGAAAGATATGGAAATTTTGAACTTAAAATATTTTTTAATTTTAAAGCCATTTTTAAGTTAATATCTTTCTCATAAATATTATTACTAACTGCTCCTGGATCTTCCCCACCATGCCCTGCATCTATTACTATAAAAGATATGACTTTAAAATCAACCATTTTTGCTTGTGCATATGAGTAAAAAGTCTCTTTTTCTTTTGCAATTGGAGTTGAATTATCGTCTGTAGTATTTTTGTCTTCTTTTTTACTATCTTTATTTTCCTTATTATCTTTTTGATCTTCATCTTTATTTATTTTTTCTTCGTTATCCTTTTTTTCTTCTTTCTGTTTATTACTTTCATCTAAATTTTCTAAGTTTTTTTTATATTGTTGATACCAGTTATCGTAAATTTCTTTATTTTTTATTGGAATAAAAAATATATTATAAAAATAAAATACTAATTGTTCTGGAATAATTAGTTTTCCATTAATTGATGCTATTTTTTTTGAAACATTTACAATATTATATTTATAAAGACATATTCCAGAACTATCAAAAATAAGCTTATCATTTATATTTAATTTACTAAAGATATAATTATCCAATATATAATCGTATGAAATAATAATCCCAAAATCCTCATAAAGTATATTTTGAAAAAAAGTTAATTCAGTCGAACCAAATAAATTATTTGAAAAAAACAAGGTAATTATTATAGTTAAAAATATAGCAAAAAATAAATTATATTTAAATTTATTTCTTATATGCATATATTTCACATATATCTCCGAAAAAGATTAGTTTAGATATTTTTTCATATATTTTTTTCCCAATTATTTTAGATAAAAAAGTAGAAGCATTTTTAAATCTTTCAAAATGGATATTTGGGATAGATATTTTATAAACTTTAAATCCATTTTTTTCTAAAAATCGTCTAAAACTATATGGATTAAAATCATAAAAATGATCCTCAGGCCTTGTTTTAAAGTAAATATCTCGATTTTTCTTAAAATAAAACATTGGTCCAAATTGTGAAGGAAAACTTAAAGATAATATTCCATAAGGACAGAGCAAATCATGAGCTTTTTTGATTATTTTATCAAAATCTTTTATATGTTCTATACAAAACCAAAAAGAAATAAGGTTAAAAGAATTTTTTAAGTTTTCTTCTAATTTATCAATAGAATTATAAGAATTATAACCTTTTTTGTTACAAAAATCTAAGGCATAAGAATTATTTTCAATAATATATCCTTCAATATCTTTATTATTTAAATTTAATTCTTCTTTTAAATCATCCAAAAAAAATCCCAATGCGCCACCAAAGTCAATGGCTTTAATCTTATTATTATTTAAATTTATTAAAATAGGTAAAATATTCTTTAATCTTTTTTGATTTAATTTCTTAATATTTTCTCTATCTTCAAAATATGTTTTCCCATAAGTATTTAAATATTCATCTATATAATAGCTTTCTTTTAAATCTTCATTCATTTTTTCATAATTTATACTTTCTTTAATTATGGTTTTGCAATTTTGACAGATAAGAAGGTGATATTTTTCTGCCATCCCGATAATCTTCGTTTTTGTGTTTTTACAAACAGGACAGATAATATCTTTTTTTTCAAAATTTTCTTTATTGAATTTCAATAATTCATCAATTAAATTAGAAATTAAGTTTTTATTTGATATTTCAAATTGATTTGAAAGAAATTTATTATTCTTTTCATTCTTAATATTATCATTAGAAAATTTCGAACTTTCAACTTCATTTATATTAATATTATTTTGATTGACTAGATTTGATAATAAAGAAATAAATTTTTTAGAATTTATTTTTTTATATTTGGTGATATGATAATTATTAAAATATTTATTTGCTAGTTTTTCATGATATTTAGTTGGAGAGACTATGATGCACTTTTTTTTAAGTTTAATAGATTCAAAAAGGAATAATCCAAAATGAGTAATCACAATTTTCGAATTTAGGACATAATATTTATATTTTTCATTACCCGCATCAAGAATTTCAAAATCAGAAAAGACTGATTTATTTTTATTATTTTTAATATTGCTATAAATGTTTTTAGGCAAAATAAATAACATGGATTTAAAATCTACTATATTTTTGATTTCTGGATTATCTTTATTTTTGATTAAAAAATTGGCTACTTTAATTGAAAGATTAGATGGATCAAGATTTCCAAAATTTACTATAATATCATATTGACTTAACTTTTTTGCATTATTTTCAATTTTCTCAATTTTTTCTTTTTCTTCTTTATCTTCTTTTTCATTTATTTTTTCTTTTTCATTAAAATCGTTTAATATTAGATAAGATAAACTTGTTATATTCCCATAATTATCTAATGATGGTATTGAATTCCAGTAAAATCTATAACCTCGATATATCTTTGGTAAATAATGATCGTCAAAGCAAATTAGTTTTTTACTTCCAAAAAATCTATCTATTTTTTCATTTGAATCTCTAAAATCATTAAAAAAGATATCATATGAACTTAAATCTACCTTAAAAATATCTTTTTTTTCTTCTATAGTTAAAATGTCTGAATTTATACCAATATTATTCAAAATTTCTTTTATAATATTCTGCCGTGTTAAATGACCAGATCCAAATTTTTTTCCAAATCCTGCTATTTGTAATATTTTCATATTTATCACTTTTAATATTTAATAAACTATTTAAATTTAAGTATATAATTTACATCATATATTATGTACCATGTACCCAATATATTATCTTCTATCCTATCTTATATCATAACTTATATCCTAATTTTATCATCTATCACCTTTATTCTATATCCTATATCCTATATCCTAATATCTTATATCCTATTATCTTATATCTTATATGCTATTATCCTATATCTTATATGCTATATACTATTTCCTATATTAGGATAGATTATATTATTTGGAAATTTATTAAATTATTATATTTTATTGTATTGTTTTATTATTCTTTATAATTTTTTTGTATTACATCAATATTTAACTCTAATAATTCTTTATTCTTCAAGTATATTTTTTCTATATCATCGATATCAATAAGATAATAAGGTTTATCTATGTCATTAAAATTATTTATAATATTTTGAACTACAATATAGTCTTTTTCAGTATCGACAGTTAATCTAAGATTTGATATTTTATTAAAATAATTGAATGGTTTTCTCAAAATATAAAATTTATTTTCATTTTCATATATATAAGGGCTAACATGCTCAAAATGATAGGATTTAGAAGCATTTTGATAATTTTCCCAGAAAGCTTCTTTTTTGATAAATTCAGTTTGGGTACCCAAAGGTAAATTTTCTCTTACAAAGTAATCAGGTAATTTACCATGGGTTTTATTGATAGAATTTAAATATTCAATATTATCTTTTAATACAATTAAAGAAGTAAATGGGTTGTCACATGTTGCTCTTATAAGATAATCTGCATCAAATTTATTATAAATAATAGCAAATCTTTCAAGAACATTTTTCTCGCTTCCACCTTCAAGTTTAAAGCCTGAAATTAACAATTTAGAGAAAATATTAATTTCATTTTCAGGAACTGCTAGTATAAAATTATCTATTAGATTTGATAATGTTATTAATCTTTTCTGGATAAACTTAACTATTTCATCCTGACCTATTTTTTTTAAGACTTTTTCTTTTAATCTTGTTGACTTAAGCCTTGCCTGTAAAATTAATGTAAATTTTATATTATTCATTAGAAGAAATAGGTATAAAACTCATTACATTTTTCGCACAATGGATTATATGATTTATTGCAGTGCATTTCAAAATATTTTCTATAGGAATTTATTATTTGTTCAAAATTATCATCAATTGTTAAATTTAATAATTCTCCATTAAAATCAGAATAGCATAATGAAATTTTTCCATCAGAAAGAATAAATAATTCTCTTCGAAGATGATAACAAGGAAATCTTTCAACAGGAGTCAAGTCTGCAACCTCAAGATTTTCAAGTTGTAATGAATAAGAATTGTATTTTCTAAATATGATATTTTTTTCAAATTTTTGAAAATTAGAGTAGAAAGTTTCAATTTCATCATCATTATGAATAGTTCTTAAGTAAGAAACATAAACATTGTCAGGATATTTTTCTAAAAGAGTCATAGTAGTTTTTAATAAAATTGGTAAAATCATTTTTTTACCAAGTTTTTTATAAGTTATTTCATTAATTGCATCAATACTTATAATTAAAAATATATTATCGGGATTCTCGAAATTATCAAAAAAATCAGTATTTAAAAAAGATCCGTTGGTTTCTATATATACTTTGTTATTTTTACAAAGAAAATTTATAATTTGATAAAAATCTTTATGCATAAATGGTTCACCAAAACCACCAATTATAAATTTTGCATCATTAAAATAAAGACTATTTGAATTTATAAATGAGAACAACTTTTCTTTGTTTAAAAATTCAGAATCTCTTTTTAAACCCTTAGGATATGGGCAATGAATACATGAAAAATTACATTTACTTGAAAGTTCGATTATAAATGTTTTAGGAAATGTATAAAGATTTTCTAAAATTTTTAATTTACCTTCTATCTTTTCCCATTCAATATATTTTGGGTTATCATTTATTTCTTCTTTAAAAAAACTTAAATTAGATATAGACTCTAATTTTACATTTTTATCGGTTTTTTTATTCTCAACAGTTTCAAATTGGTCAATATTAGATTTTAATATATTATAAATCAAAGGAATAGAAGTGAAATCAGAAAGAGAAAGGGAAACTCTGTATGGAAGATAATAATCGAAACCTTCCAGTAAATCAATATCAAATAAGCTTATGTTTTTTAAAAGAATATCAAATATAATATTTTGACGATATGTTTCTTTTTCATTAGAAAGTTTTATTATTTCATCTATAATAGAGTTTTTAAAAACTTCTCCAACGATTCCTTCTGGAAAATTTTCACCATAATAATAGTCAACAAGATATTTTTCAGCATCTTCTATTAAAAATATATTTTTAGAAAAAGAGAATAAGGGATAGGAAGAAGATAAAAGTAGAGTAAAATTATTTTCATTTTTTAAACTATTATTTTGTAAAATTTCATTATATGAGATTAAAAAAGACTTGAAATGACCATCATAAACAATAATATTTTCATCTGGGAAGAATTCTTTGATAAAATCTCTTTTATTTTCTTGAATGGCAATGAAAAGATTTAGTTTTGATATCTTTAGAAAATCATCTATTTTTTTCTTAAAAAATTGAAAATAGTTTTGAAGTCCTTCTTTTTTATACAGATTAAATAAAGAAGGTTCAAAAATCAAAACTAAATTATTTTTCATTTAACTACCTATTTCTATTACCTATCCGGTATCTTTTTATAAAAATTTATTTTAAAGCTAAAATTAAAAGGAATTAGAATTTTTAACTAAATTACCTTAAAACTCACCTCTTTAATATCATCAGATCCAAAAGAAAGAATATCTCCTCTATTTATTGGACCCACTCCTTCACATGTCCCTGTTAAAATAATATCGCCAACAGTTAATGTAAAATGTTTAGAAATAAAAGAAATAAGATTTGGAATACTGAATATCATAAATGAAGAATCAGATTTTTGTACAATATTTCCGTTTTTTTTCAAATAAAACGGTTTTTTAAGAAGATCTTCCAAGTTTTTAAATGGATAAATAGGAGTAATTGGACTACTTGTGTCAAAACCTTTAGAAATAAGCCACGGACCCCCATTTTTTTTTGCTTCTGTTTGTAAGTCTCTACATGTTAAATCAAGAGCAATTGCATATCCTCCAATTATCTTCGAAACTTCTTCTTCACTAATGTTCTTACATTCTTTTGAAATATAGATAGCAATTTCAACTTCATGGTGAACAAGTTCGGAAAATTCGGGATAGATTATATTTTCACCTTCTTCAATAATTGCTGTTGGTGGTTTTGCGAAAATCAAGGGTTTTCCTATATTAATTGATTTTAGTTCTTCAATATGTTTTACATAGTTTTGTCCAACACAATAAATAGTTGAAACTGGTAATAATCTACCATCAATAGCATGAATACATTTTTTTAAGTAATCTTTAGGATCAATTTCGAAAAAATAATTCTTATCAATTTTATGTTCCATTATAATTATTTCCTTATATAAATTATTACTTATTACCTTCTTAAATAAATTATTACCTTTTTAAAAATCATACCCTTTATAAATTATATAAAAATTTTCTTTATCTTTTTTAAGTATTTAATTAAATAAAAATCTTTAATTAATTTTTCAATATTTAATTTAATTAAAAATATAAATATCGTTATAAATTAAATTAATTTCAAGTAAGCCCTTCTTCTTTTATGTTGTCTTGCTTCAAAATACTTCCAGTGCCCCTGTACTTTTTCATTGACTTCTAGCTCTGGATTAGATTCAGCTGAAATAATACCTGCTTCCATAGCAGACCTTGTTAATTCTGTCATCATTAATGCATCTACGCCCTTTCCCTGATATTCTGGTAAAACAGCACCTAAAAGTAAATCCAGATACTTAGGCTTTTTTAAAGCTAAAAGAAGATGTATAAAACCAAAAGGGAATAATCTTCCCTTTGCTTTTTGAAGAGCTCTATTCAATGATGGTATTCCAACCACCATACCTACTATTTTATCTTCTTCATTAAAAACAAGTTTTACAAATTTAGGAGATAAAAAAGAGAAGTATGTTTTTATATAATATTGTATCTGTCTTTCTGTTAATTCTGTAACACCATATAGATTCTTATATGCTTTTTCTATTACTTCAAATACTTCTCTTCCATATTTTTTGACTATTAAATTAATATTTTTAATATCTTTTACATGAAGATGAAAACGCTCTTTTACAATTTTAGAGAGTTTTTCGGCTTTTTCTGGAATTGATTTTGGTACTTTTATTTCAAATTCAACCCAGTCAGCATCTTTTTTTAAACCAAGTTTTTCATAATGTTCAACATAATAAGGGTAATTATAAAGAGTTGCCATTGTATTTAATTCTTCAAATCCCTCTATTAAGAGTCCTTCATAGTCTAAATCAGTAAATCCAAGTGGTCCATTTAAACCTACCATACCTTTTGATTTTGCCCACTCGGTAACTTTATCAAAAAGCGCTTTTGAGACTTCAAAATCATCTATAAAATCAAACCAACCGAATCTCGCATATTTGTTACCCCATTTTTTGATATAGTTATGCTGAATTATACCCGCAATTCTTCCAACCATTTTATTATCTTTCCATGATGTATAATAAACTGCTTCACAAATATCAAATGCGGGATTAACATCTTTTCTTAAAGTGTTTAATTCATCTGAAAAAAGTGGAGGTACCCAATATTTGTTATTTTTATAAAGATCAAATTCAAATTTAATGAATTGTTTTAACTCTTTTAAGGTTTTAACTTCTCTAATTTCAATCTTTTTCTCTTCCATCACTACCTCTTTTTTTGATTTTTATTTTATTTTTATTATTTTCTAAGTTCATAACCTTCTTTTTCCATAGTAGAAACTATTTTTTTAATAATATTTTGTTCATCTTCGGAGTTTAAAGTCCTTTCAAAGGAATTAACTGTAATATTAAATGCTATTGACTTTTTATCAGCTGGTAAGTTTCCACCCTGAAAAATGTCAAATAATTCAACTTTTCTTATGTTTTTATCAACATTTTTGATAAGTTTTATAATTTCTCCAACATATGTTTTTATAGGAACAACAAAAGCCAGGTCAAAATTTATATCGGGAAATTTTGAAATAGGAGAAAATTTTTTAATATTCCCCTTGAATTTTATAAAAGAATCAAGGTAACAACTGAAGATAGAAACTCTATTTTTTATATCAAAAAATTTGGCAATATCGGGATGAATTTCTCCAAATAATCCAATAAAGTTGTTTTCATAATATATGACTCCACTTTTATAAGGATGCAAAAATTCAGGGATATTATTTGTTTCTATAGAAAGATCTTCTATGTTAAAAAATTTGCAGAGTTCCAATATTGTATCCCTTGCATCTATTATAGAAAGATTAAAATCACTATAAACCAGAGCTCCTGCAATTTCAACAGGCTCGGAAATAACACCATCTTTATCTTGAATAAATACATGTTCAACTTCATAAATCTTAAATTCTTTAAAATACCTTAAGTTTGTTTTGACATTGTTTAAGATATTTGGAAGTAATGTTTTTGTTAAATAAGGCTTTTCTGAATCCAATGGATTTTTTATTTGGACTAGCGGTTCTTCAAAGCCAAATAATTTATTTAATTCAATTGTAGTAAATGGATAATTTAATACTTCTGTAAAATTTAAATTGTTTGATAAAAATTCCTTTACCTTCCTTTTATAAGCTGGCATATCGATTTGCGGGGCTATATCAAGTTTTACATTTGGAGCCTGTGGCAAAATGTTATCATAACCATAAATCCTGCCCACTTCTTCTACAATATCTTCTGGTATCTTTATATCTTTTGTAGATCTAAAAGTTGGAACAGTTATATTTAATATCCCGTTTTCCAGGTTGACATCAAATTCAAGATTTTTTAAGATCTTTAAAATTATTTGTTCATCTACAACTGTTCCAAGTCTTCTATTTATTAAATCTATTGGCATTATAATTTTATTTCTTTTTGGTTGTTTCTCAAAAACAATTTTTTTACCGTTAATTTCAATAGTGGAATCAATTAGTTTCAAAGTATAAACAAATTTATTTATAGCCTGATCTATAAAAGAAGGATCAAGAGATTTTTCAAATCTATTGGAAGCTTCAGTTCTTATTCCAGCAATAAGTGAACTTTTTCTAATTAAAGATGGCTCAAAATTAGCAACTTCTAAAAGAATTTCATCTGTGTTATCATCAATTTCACTATTTTTTAATCCCATTACTCCCGCAATTGCTATAGGTTCATCTTTGTTATTACAAATCAATAAATTATTATTATTACAGGTTCTTTCAACTTCATCTAATGTGATAACTTTTTCATTATCTTTGGCTCTTCTTATTTTTATAGAAGGTTTCTTAATTTTAGCAAGATCAAATGCATGGCATGGTTCTCCAAGATCAAACATTATATAATTTGTCAGGTCAACCAATAAAGATATAGGTCTTTGATTTAATTTAAATAATTTTCTTTTTAGCCAGAATGGAGAATCTTTTTTAGATATATTTTTAACATGCAATACTCCATACATAGGAGTATCTTCGAATGACTCTACTTCTATTTCAAGAGTTTCATCTTCTTCTATTTCTATTTTTTGTGGTATATATGGTTTTAATGGTTTATCATAAATAGCTGCAACTTCTCTAGCTATACCATAATGCCCCCAGAGATCGGGTCTATGAGAAATACTGGAATTATCAATAAAAAAAATGACATCATTTAAATTTAATGCTTCTGATATTGGTATTCCTACCTTTGTTTTTTCATCAAGTATCATTATTCCACTATGATCATTATCAATTTTTAATTCATATGGGGAACAAAGCATCCCTTCAGAGATTATACCTTTAAAATCAACATACTCAATTTCTTTTTGATTAATTGGAATTATAGCGCCTTTTAATGCTAATGGAACAATTGCTCCAACAAAAATGTTTTGAGCTCCAGTAACAATGGTATAATTTTTATCGTTTGTTTCGCATTTAGCGACCAATAGTTTATCTGCATTTGGATGTTTTTTTATTTCAGTAATTTTTGCTGTGACTATTGATTTATACAGTTCTTTTTCTAAAATTACTTCTTCAATCATTACCACTTTTTTGGTAAAATTATTTGCAAATTCATAAGGATTATCGATTTTAATATCCACATATTCCAATAACCAGTCTAATGAAACATACATAAATTTTCCCTTATCTTTTTATTAATAAAGTATTTTGAATCTTCTAATTTATATTATTTTAATTTTATTTTAATATTTTAATTTTTTTTTAATATTTTTAATTTTGTTCTAATATTTTATTATTATATTAATTTTATAATATCTTTTTTAAGGTTTCCTTAAATTTTTATTGAAAATATTTACAAAATTAATCATTATAATTTATATTAGTAATTTATATTAAAAATTAGTAAATGATAATTATTTAATATTTTAACTTTATAAAGATACTAATTAAAATTATAAATTAAAATTTCAATTCAACTAAAACTGATAAAAAAATCTTAAATCTCCTGATTCAAACCATCTGATATCGTCAATAGCCAATTTCATCATGACAAGTCTATTTAATCCAAGACCAAATGCAAAGGCTGACCATTTTTCAGGATCAACACCACCTTCCTTCAAAACTTCGGGGTGACTTAAACCACATCCAACCAATTCTACCCAACCAACATGTTTGCATACAGGGCAACCCTTTCCATGGCAGATAAGACACTCAAAATCAAGTTCAAATCCAGGTTCAACAAAAGGGAAATATCCAGGTCGAAGTCTAACCTTAACATCTGTCTCAAAAAGCTCGGACAACATTATCTTCATAAAATATGTAAGATTTGCAACAGAAATATCCCTATCTATCATCAACCCTTCGATTTGATAAAAAGTATTTTCATGAGAAGCATCTGTTGCTTCATTTCTAAATACTCTTCCTGGAGCTATTAGTTTTAAAGGTACGGGTAATTTTTGCATCATTCTAATTTCGATTGGGGATGTATGTGTTCTTAATAACATTCCATTTGTCATCCAAAAAGTATCCTGTAAATCTCTTGCAGGATGATTTTCTGGTATATTTAAAGCTGTAAAATTATAATAATCATTTTCAAGTTGAGGACCATCAGCTATTGTAAAACCCATAGATAGAAATATATCTTGAATTTTATGAATAAAAGAGGAAATTGGGCTCAAGTGCCCTTTAAATAAAGGTCTGGTTTTAAAATAATCCGAAGGTATTGTTATATCAAGCCATTCATTTTGTAATATAGTTTCCTGTTCTTTTTTGTAAAAATCCTGCTCAATTTTTTCTATTTGTTCTTTGATTTTACTTTCTAAAGATTGAATTAATTGTCCAGCAATTTTTTTTTCTTCTATAGATAAATCTTTTAATATTTTATAAAGTTCTGAAATTTCTCCTTTTTTACCAAGATATTGTGTTTTTATTTTATTAAGGATCTCTTTCGAATTTACATTACTTAATAATAGATTTGAAGATTTTTCTATTTCAGATATCTTTATTTTTAAGTTTTCTAACATCTTTACATAATCCTATTAAACTATTTTCAGCAAATTACAACAAAAAAAAATATTTGCAATTATTAAATAATAGTCGATATTTTGATTACAGGAAAAAATGTTTTATTATTTAATCAGGCATGTCTAAAAATGAAGAAAAGAAGTATAAAAATAAGTGAAAATGCAAAAAACTCTTACTTCATATCCTTTCTTTTCTTATTATTATTTATTTTTACTTTTTCATTTTCTTTTACTATTCAGGCGCAAAACTTAAAAGTCAAATATTTTGAAGTATGGAATAAATATACACTTTTACAGTTTTATAATGAAATTCCAAAAGAAAATTTAAAATCCTATAATTTCTATTATGTTGTGACTTATGATTTCAAAGGTAGAGTATTAAAATTTGAATATATTGTCAATAATAATATAGATTTTGCAGGAGAAGTAGCTTTTTTTGATGATAATCATGCAAATCTCACTTTAAAAAAGCTTGAAACCCAATTGATGTCAAGTCAACCAGTCCTTGTGCCATATTTGATGTATGAAATGGTTGTAAATGATGGTCTTATCACCTATTATACTTTGAATAAAGTTTCTCCTAATCTTGAAAAACCAGTAAAAATAGGTGAAGCAAGATTTACCTATAAAGAGAATTTAACAATTATTGAAAATATATTCAATAATAAAGTTATAATGAGAATAGAAATAAAGCAAGATCTACAGAATATTTATGAAGTTCTGATCTTTAATGATAAAAATTTACTTATAGAAAAACGAATTTTCAATGAAAACAAACTTTCACAAAGAATTGTTTATAAATATGATTCAAATGGTAAATTAATTCAGGTAATAACCTATGATGCTTATGGCCAAGTAATATCAACAGAAAATTATTAAAATACTAATTTAATGAGAATTAAAAATGATAAAAAATTTTTTAACAGACACAGCAAAAGATAAAATTTCATTTGATAGGATAACTTCAATATCATTTGAAGCAAGTCAATTTAAAAATAAAAATCCAGAGAAAGAAATTATTAATGGTACTATTGGTATGTTTTATGATGAAGATGAAAAACCTTATGTTTTTGAGCTTATAAAATCAATTTATAATTCTTTTTCTATTCAGGATATTTCTTCGTATGGTTTTCTATATCCAACAAATAGTTTTACAAAAGGTGTATTTAACCTTTTGATTTTAAATGAAGAATATAGAAAAAATTGTGTTTGTTTTCCATGTTCGGGTGGTTTAAACGCCATTCATCATTTTACCCATAACTTTATAGATAGTAGCACATCTATTTTTTCATTAAACCCATATTGGGGTCCTTATGAAAACATTTTAGGAGAACTTGGATATAAAATCAAATCAATTAACATTAATCCTTCACCCCAATTTTTTATTGATGAAAACTTGTTCTTTGAGACTATTAAAAAAGATGAAAATGAAAAAACTATAATTTTGCTAAATATCCCCTGTCAAAATCCTACAGGTTATACTCCATCTTTAAGTGAATTAAAAAACATAAAAGATGCTATATTAAAACTTGAAAAGATTGAGAAAAAAACTTTAATTTTCTTTGATCTAGTTTATTTAAACTATTCAAAATTTAATATCAATGATATTTTTGATATTTTTTCAGATTTACCATTTTTCTTTAATTTTTCTTCTTCTAAAACCCTTTCTTTATATGGATTTAGAACGGGTGCTATCTGTCTATATTCCTATGATAAAGAAGATAAAGAGATTTTTAATGAAAAAATGGCATTTTCAGCTAGAGCATCGACTGGATCTATAAATAATTTGGGATACAAGATAATCGAGAAATTTGAAGATAATCTATACTTAGAACAAATAAAAAACAACTGGAACTTTGTAAAAGAAAGATTGGATAATCGAGCAAAAAAATTCATAAAAATATTGGAAAAATATGATTTTGATTATTATAGATATGATGAAGGATTTTTTATATCTTTTTTTCATAAAAACTTTGATATTCAAAAATTAACGAATAAATTAAAAGAAAATGGTATCTTTTTTGTACCACAGAAAGATTCGATTAGAGTAGCTATATCTTCTATTCCATTAAAAAAAATAGAAGAATTAGAGTCAAGATTGAAAAAAATACTTTAATAAAATACTATTTTAAACTATTAAGATAAATTATTTTCAAAATCTGTTTCTTCTTACCCATCACCAGCCCCGACCGCCCGCCCCATAATAACTTAAGTTTAATTAAAAGGGAAAACATTAAAAAAAGGGGGATAGTTAGAAATCCCCCTTTTCATTAATTCAATTTAATTTTCCCAATAAACTATCTTACATAATTTAATAAGCCACCTGCTTTTAAGATATTTATAAATCTTCCAGAAGTGTCTACTTTTAATTTATATGTAAGATTTTTTGTTTTATTTATAGCAGTGACATAACCAGTATCAAGTTCATTTTTAATATTATTCATTTCAAGAATGTCACCTTGAGAAATGGTATCATAATCTGAAGGATTATCGAAAACAAGTGGAACTATACCAAAATTTATCAAATTGGCTTTGTGTATTCTTGCAAATTTTTTAGCAATAACTGCTTTAATTCCAAGATACATAGGAGCCAAAGCAGCATGTTCTCTTGAAGATCCCTGTCCATAGTTATCACCGCCAACAATAAAACCAATTCCTTCTTCTTTTGCTCTTTTGTAAAAATCAGGGTCGACTCTTTCGAAAACATATTTTGAAATTTCAGGAACATTTGATCTTAATGGCAAAATCTTAGCTCCAGCGGGCATGATATCATCGGTTGTTATATTATCACCTGTTTTAAGTAAAACTTTAGCAGTAATAGAATCTGGCAATGCAGTATTTGAAGGACATGGTTTGATATTTGGACCTCTTATTATTTCAACTTTTTTTCTTTCTTCATCAGAAAGAGGTTTTATGATTAAGTTTTCAGTAACTGTATATTTTTCAGGAAGACTATAGAATTTTACATCTTTTGCTTTTCTTGGGTCAGAAATTTTACCCATTATAGCTGAGTAAGCTGCTACTTCTGGTGATACAAGATAAACTTCGGCATCATCGGTTCCCGATCTTCCTTTAAAATTTCTATTGAATGTTCTTAGAGTTCTTCCTTTTGAATTAGGAGCAAATCCCATACCTATACATGGGCCACATGCTGATTCTAGGAGTCTAAAACCTGCATTTGTAATCTTTTCAAGAGCACCAAGTTTTATTGCATCTAAAATTACATTTTTTGAACCAGGTGCCAATGCTGCTTCAACATTTTCAGCAACAGTTTTTCCATCAACTATTGAAGCTACCGCTAAAATATCTTTTAATGAGGAATTGGTACAAGAACCTATAGCAACCTGATCTATTGGTAAACCTTCAATTTCACTAATCTTGACAACCTGATCTG
>ERZ795051.3558-NODE-3558-length-15736-cov-9.050379_pt1 | contig 15736 bp, 15 predicted proteins | sample MGYA00375135_ERZ795051 | MGnify/ENA primary metagenome ERZ795051 (study PRJEB30180, sample SAMN05720222) | activated sludge metagenome | isolation source: Anaerobic digester | place: Japan | collected 2015-05-26 ... | reverse complement strand
TTGAAGACCTCAAGGAATCGCTCCCACCGGGATTTCTTTCTCGTCATCTCCCGATACCAGTTCTCCTCGAACTTGGAGAAGAACTCCGATAGGCGCTTGACGTTGGCCTCGACATCGGCCCGCTGAAACTCTTGGGCCTTCGTCAGCAGGTAGCGGTCCAGTTCGTGGCCGCTGTCGAACTGCCTCCCCCTGCTGATCTCGTCGTAGACATAGATCATGGCCTGATCGACGTTCACCTGTGGGATTCCCTTGGCAAGAAGCCACTTGATCTGCCCCTCCGGTGTCCTTCCGTTCTCAGTATACGGCTCGATGAGTTTGTGGAAATCCATGTCATGCCTCCTAGGCCGCCCTCAGTCGGGTCGTGGTCGTGGAGTTGTCCGTCAGCATGGAGTTGACGGAGAACGCCGGGGTAGTCGAGTCGTCCTTATAGATGACCGTATTTCCGTTGGCGTCCGCGACCTCGACCTTGTTTCGCAGAATCCAACACAGAATCCTGATCCTGTCGAGCAGACCGTTGGAGGTCAGGCTCGTGGAATCAGTAAACGCCGCATCGAGGGCGTCAAAGACCTCGCTCTGGACCTCGGCGTCCCAGGCGGAGTTCCATGGGATACCAGTCAGGTTTGACCCGTTGGACCCGATCAGCTCAGTCACCGCAGTCACCGGCGTAATATGCAGGGGCCGAAAGACGACATTCGCCGTGGTGCTCTTGGGAGTAATGACCAGATAGTCGGCATTTGTTTCGCTTTGCGTCAGGTTGAAATAGTACGTTCCCGGATGATTAGTAGCATCTAACTCAGTCGGGTTCGTATCGTCCGTCGCGGCGGAGGTGCCAAAGTCCTTGCTGATCTGCGCGGTGATGTTATTGGCATCTCCCGTCTTCGGAGCACCAGCTGCCGCATCCCAGGCATAAACAGCAACTTTCTGTCCTGCTACGTTCTTAAACATTTATGCCTCCCATGGTGCTGGGGGTTCATCAATTCGTGTCATCTGGAAGGTTAGTTTCAGAGCTCTGTCTAGTACAAGTGAATCCACTACCTGTGTTTTATAACCGGCCTTTGACAATGTAATCTTCCATGGGCCGAGATACACTTCAGTCGTAGGAGCCGTTGATGCATAATAACTACGAGAAACTACTTGCTGCGCGATGTCCCCATTACTATCCGTTGTAACTTCAAATCCATAACGGGTTTCTGCATCATTCGTGTAGTACCCGCTACCATTCTCCATTCTTACGGTAACCCCTGCAAGAGCATTTCCGTTATTATCCTTTACATTAATGTCTACGGAATAGCGCCGGTATAGTTTAAAGTTAATGGTGTCTCCGATCATTGAATGATTCCAAGTATTACAATCGGCGTTTATAACACCGCAGTATGTATTCTGAACATGATAGGTCAGGAAACCGGCGGAGCATCCTCTAGCATACACATTCCATAATTCTATTGCTTGGGACCCCGAAACAAAGTAACCCGCGTAAGTTCCAGCATTTACGTAAACCCTGTCGAACGTCATTGTACTTGAAGGACCACGAAGCCCATATTTTGCATTTAAATAAGTGTTGTTGTAATAATCTGCTGCTCCGCATTCAGAAACACAAAATACTCCGCCAAAAGAACAATTCCATACTTTTGTGTCTGATGTTGCCGATCCAAAATTTAAGTTAAAGTCTGCTGCTGTTTCTCCATCTCTCTGGTGTGACCCAAAACTAGACCCATATAATTTTATAGCTCCGCCATTTACGGTAAACACTCCGTAGGGGGTACTACTACCATTTACGGTCACACCAAAAACAAGAACCCCGTCGGAAGTTATATGATTACTCGCAGAGTATCCCAATTGAAATACGCCATTAGCCTGTACTGAAAGCATTATTCTGGAATTTCCAGATGCATAACCGCCAGCTCCTCCTAATATGTCAGCAATCAATACGCCCTTGCGCTGTGTAAAATAAGTTGCAGTAGAGCCATCACCTATGTAAAGTCCACAGGTCCATTTCCAGACATCACTTATCGCTGTTCCTAGTTTCCATAACACACCCCAAATATCTTGCGTGACCGCAATAGTTCCATCAGCCCAAACTGTCCCACCCCCCGCCGGATTGTCCGAACAATCAATGTTGGTGATAGTGGCCCATCGTTTCGTTGATGTGTATGTTCCGTTTCCTGCCGACACATCAATCGATTCCGTCTGCGCTGCGCCCCACGCATCGGTGCCCGTGATGAACAGGTAGTCGGTTTCGGCAGTTTTCGAGGCAACAATAAACTTTACCGGAATGGCTCGATACTCAACTGGACGTACCTGATAGGTCAGGGTAACCGAAGATCCGGGGGCAGTAGCGGCAAGCAGGGATGTTCCAGTACCTGCGTCATCAGCCGCCTTAAAGCTCGCAAAATCAGCAGGACTTCCAGAAGTGCCTCCCGTGACGACTACCTTATTGGTTGTCGCGGTGTATGTAAAAGTTCCGGGCATAGTCTACACCTTCGGCTGAGTCCAGTTAATGAAATCGAGCTTCCCGTCAAGCAGGACCTTTGCGTCGTTGATGATCTTGCGAACCTGCGCCCCCGCTGTCTTGATCTCAGCATCGACCGTGGTAAACTTCGCCGAAGCAATCAGCTCATCCATTTTGGCGACTTCCTCCGCCATAACCATATAGCAATTCTGAGCCGCAGCTCGAAACTGGAATACAGCCTCGGCCTGTTCTTTGGTCACCCAAGCAGTGTTGAGCTTCTCTGTAATTGCCATTTCTTACCTCCTGATTTCGTACATGCACGTTACGGTGCAAGCCTTAGTCCAGCCGGAACAGCGGGTGCGGCAGGCCTTGCGAACGTAAAAACCGCCTCCGCTGATTCCAACCTCCCCCAGACAGGATCGTTCTTGTAGGCCTTGACCTTGAGAGTGTGATTGCCGCTCGTTACTGCACCAACGTCAAACTTGAAACGGACGGTGGATGCAGTGACAGGGTCAGCCGGACTTTCCACCACAGCCCCACCATCCAAAGAAACAAGAAAGCCGTCAGGCTGCACAGCATCAGAGGCATAAGGGTCGCTGACCACAAATGGGGATGCCTGCACTTCGAGGTTAAAAACAAAGAACGCCACAACCAGGACCAGAAAAAATACGATCTTTTTCATGGTTCACCTCTTCCTCATTTTGCTAAGGGTTTTCGCCAATGCGGCCTGACGCTTGGTTCTGGTAGATGCCTTCGATCCTTTCTTCAGCACCTTGCTTGCGTAGGCTGACACGCTCATCCCGGCGGCCTTGGCCTTCTTCTTGAACGCCCCCGGACGCTTGATTGCCTTCTGAATCCACTTTGCCATGGCTTCCTCCTCTGTCATGGTGTCATGCGTGTTTCCCTTAATGCTTCTTGCTTCGCTTCAGTCTTTATCTTTTTGATTCCGCGGCTGAGTCTATTCGCTTCAAGTTCTGCCTCCAATATGCTCTTCTTCCACGGTGCTGCCTCTGTCGATATTGTCATGGGAGACATTAGTCGCTGCCATGGTGAGCCGTGTCGCTCTGCCGGGAACTCAAGCCCACGGACATTCGCTCCGGGTTTGTAGGGAAGCTTCGTAGAATAGTACGGTATTCTGGACTGAATCGCATCCCACGGCGTTTTCACTTCTCTGAGAAGCGGGTCGTAGAACGCCGCACCCCTTGCCACAACGGCAGGGACGACAGACCCGGCAGTCTTTGCAATCCATTCCCCTCCATACCGCTCAGGGTCGGATATGGCATCAAGAACACTAGATATGCCTTCCATGAACGTCTTGGATGCAATGTTTCTTGAGAAAGATACCGCTATCCTTCCCGCCTTCTCATTGATTTCAGAATCACTTTTTGCCTCGTTGACGAAGTCTGCTGTCATGCCGATGACGGAACCCAGCGGTTCAAGCCTGTTATAGCTGTAATACTTGTCACCAATTTTGATTGAGTACGGCTGCCACCCTTGAGCGTATAGCAACTCACGTTCTTTCTTGTTCTTCGGAGGCCCACCCGTAATGCTACCATTCAAAACTCCAATGGTGGTTGCCCCGGCAAGCATAGAACCAACTATTGGCTTTGCAAGCTCTTGCGAAAGTTCATCTCTGGATAGTTTCCCGAGCTTGTAATCCATGGCAATTTTGGCGAAGTTAAACGGCGTCCTCTCGAGCGCGAACTTTGCGATATTGGTCGGGGTCCGCATGAACGGTACGACGTACCTCAGGCCAGGAACCTTCTCCCTTGTCCGCATCAAAAGTCGTCCGGCTTCTCCGAGCGGTTTATTGAAGGTACGATACAGGGCGTCTTCGTGAGCCTTATCGTGAATCATCTTAAACGTCGCGCTGTCAGGGCTATTGAGGATTTCTGCAATCCTGTTTCTCAGTTTATCTCCCTTCAGCCCTTCCTTTTCAGCAGCGAGGTATGCCTGTCTGTGTAATTCTGTCCTGTATGCCACAGACTTAAAGAACTCATCGGCTGCCGTCAATGCCCGTGTTGGTATTCTGATATTTTCCCCAAGCTTGCCTGGAATTGCATTCATGTGCGTCATTTCGAGCTTAGAGAACATATCAGATGGCATACCTGTTTTGTACGCCTTGACTGCTGCGCGAACACCATCCATGATCCCCTGCAAGGCACCGTAAGTCTCTGCCCGTAGTTCACCTATGGGGCTTTTCCCTTTTAGCATTCTGGAAACTGCACTCTCGGGAATCTTTGTTGCCATGGTCAGTGAGTTGCCGATGATGTTCGCAAAATGGGTAGGCGGCGCAGAGAGAAGGCCGTTGATCCACGCCTCGTAGATCATATCGGGAACCGACGCTTTGTAATACTTCTGGATCAATTCCCTGACGGCCTTGGGGTCTTTGAAGTCAACCTTTTGAAGCTCCCTGATCATCTCGTCAGTTAGTTCTCGCCCGCCCATGCTGTCCATCATGGATTCTATCATTTTTCTTCGATATGCGTCGGCGGCGAACTCTGGATTCTCGGCAATCATCTTCCTGTAGATATTCAGCGACCTCCCGGCCTCAGTGGCGACCCGCGATGTAGTCTTGGCAACCTCGAGATAATTGTTTATCTTGTCGAGCAACGCAAGACGCATATCATCTGTCCGCTTTAGCGGGTCAGCCGGTATGTTGCGGAGCGTGTTGTTCAAGTCTTCAATGGCGTTGAGATGCAGTTGCCTTGCCGCAAAGTGTTCTGCGGACGTGAATCCGCCTTTCTTTTTGTGTTGCCTAATAAGCTCCTTTGTATCCCATCCAAGTTCATTGGCTAATTTTTCCGTTTCTTCCCAGGATACCCTTTTCTTCCCGATCTCGCCTTCAATTTTCTTCGTCAGGGAGTTTAGTAGCTGCTTCACATCCTGCGTCGTGTCTAACTTTTCAAGGTTAATAGCCGATCCTTCCGCATATTTCGGCAGATCGCCTATCCTCCCTCCCTTGACCATCGCCTCCAGATTCAGGGGGTCGATATTTCTCGCTATCTTCGCGGCCCCCTTTACGCCAGCCTTGGCAATATCGGTAGCCCCGCCCGTGAGGTATCCGGCAGATTCCTCTACTCCCTTAATAACCTTCGCCGCAAGACCACCAGCGGCCTTTACAGCCCCGGCAACTCCCGCACCGACAGCCATTTCTGGAGATTGCAGAAAAGGAACCTCAGCCGATTCCGGTACGTTGACCTGAAGCTTACCGTCAACCGTCTGCACCTCCGGCTTCACGTTGCGGTAGTCAGGGAAATGTCCGGTCAGGAAATCGGCGACCTTCACCCACATGGGACGGTCAGTCTCTTCGGCTGTCCCCATAGTGGCAGATATAGCCGGATCAACGCCTTCAGGGGGACGAACAATCTTCTTCCTGAACGTGGCGTTCAGGTCCAGCGGGTCGAGATTGATACCGAGAGGGTCAAGGCTCATTTGATTTTCCCCATCGCCTTTGCCTTTTTCACATAGTCCTCTATGTATTTATCATCCGCCCCTGCTGACTTCAAATAGTTTCTTAGCCCCGCTTCCGTATCGAGCGGCGTCTGTTGAGGATTCGCCTTCGGCGAAGGGGGTGCTTCCGCAGGCAAGTAATCCTTTGTCAAAGCTCCACGCTTAACGGCTCCCTTTACGGCTTCGTTTGTAAGTTCTGCCACCTTACTGACAAAGAAATTGTGCGCCTCTGGATGGTTAGGAAATGCGTACTGTGGTTTCCCGTCAGGGCCGATTTGAATCGTCGGTTGCAGGTTGTATTTCAGGGATGCCTCTTTTGATGCCCGATTCATGGCCTGCCCTACCAACGATGCGTAGTAGCGATCCATCTTGATAGCATTGTTAAGTTCAGCCGAACCACTCCCGGTAGGTTCTTTCACTATCTGCCTGATTTTCCCTTTGTTGCTTTTCTGAACCAATACACCTTTATGAAGGTAAGGCTCTCCCCAGGTTTCCTCCTCTTTCTCTCCAACGCCAAACGCCTTTTGGGCTGGCTGCGTCATGTGGGAGGCGACAACGGGCTTCTCTTCCTCAGGAACATTTTTGTAGAGCAATGGCGCACTTTCTGCCTTGAGCGTGCGCCCCATTTCTTGCAGCCGCTTAATGTCGGATTCATCAACGACCTTACCGAGGGCCTTCCCTATCGTGTCGTTTATCTTTTGATAGTATAGCTCTACGGGAAGAGCATTCGTCGTGGCACCTGTCTTCTTTGCGTCCTCAAGGCTCTGTCTGTAAAGTCTCGTCCATCCGTCTAGCTCTTCCAGAGTTTTGGACACCACGTCGTTGCCGAAATCTTCCGGCTTTAGCTGAGGAATGTCGTGGGTAATAACCCCACGCTCCTTGCCCCTCTGAAGAGATGGAAGGACGAAGTTGTTGTAAATAAACGCCTGCTGCTCAGGACGATTCTTAAACTGCCCCATGAGCGAGATTCCATATTGGAACCTCTGCATGGCAAGGGAATCCTGTTTCATCTCCGCTTCCTGTTGCAGGGCTTGCGCTCTCTGAATCAGGTTCGGAAGCTGCTGTGTCGTATGGGAAAGCCCCTGAAGGAATGCACCCCAATCAGCCATGTCTCAACCCTCCATTAAGGCCCGTATCCGCCGTATGCATAGGGGCCGGAACCCATAAGCCCACGCGACGCCAGAATACCTGCCGCCGCCGCAGGGCCTCCGAAGTACGACGCACCGGCCATGAGACCCGTGCCGAGGAGCGACCCGAGCCCGGCCATCATGCCGGACTTGCTCTGCTGATTGGCGAGCTGCGCCTGCATCTGCATTTGCCTGTCGAACATCCACGGCTGCTGCGCTGCACCCGCCCCTGACATAAGCCCCTGGCTCCACGCAAACGGTGACGTGGCGTATCCGGCGCTGGCCCCTCTCATCCCGCCGAGCAAACCGGCCTGCGCCTGGTTGATTCCTTCCAATGCCCCGAGCCTTCCATACTGCTGCTCCTCCCGCAAGGCGTTCGCTTTCGCGTTAAACTCAGCCAAGGCCTGCACTCCGGGAGTAGTCTGACGCCAATTCGGGCCGAGCTTTCTGGACATGTAGTCATTCAGCTGCTGGCCCTGCTTTGCGATCTCCTGCTCCACGGCCTGCGAAAGCGGAAGTTCGCCCTTGAGGGCCTGCATGGATCGCTGCGAGGCGAGCTTTGAGAGGTCATACTGCATCCTCTCTTCTTCCGTCATCCCGGCGAGGCGTTCCTGTTCCGACATGGGGACGATGTTCCCGGCCTCGTCCATCTTCATCCCTGCCTGTCGAAGGACATAGGGGGTCAGCTGCTCGCGAAGCTGCTTCTGGTACTTCGCTTCATCGAGCTGCATTTGCCGCAACTCGATTTCCTGCGGCGAGGGCGGAGGTGCGGATGTGCCTCCCTTGCAGTGTACGCAGAACGGAACCCCTGAGACTTCGCCCGTCACCTCGTTAAACAGAGGCTTCTGCTGCTTGAAAACGTCTAAGCCTGCGTATTCCATAGCCACACCTCACCAAATAATAGCTCGCACCGCCGACGACCGCATAGGGTCTGTCGGCCCCGAGGAACCTGAGCATTTTCCTGAAAAATCCCTTCTTCCCGATGACCTCGGCGATATACAGCTCATGGCCTTCGCTTGCTATCTCCTGCTCGAATCTGTTTACGATGTCAAGCCATACCCATGATTTCCTGCTCGCCGGATATACCATTGCATGCGTGATGTACGGCAGGCCATTCTCCATCCTGTATGATATGAACCCGTCTTCAGTTTCGACAATCCTGTCTTTCGTGACGGTGATTTCGTCGTCCGTCAGACCCTCGTCCTTCAGCAGCCTGACCTTTTCATCCATGCCTACCATTCCACCACATTCGACACGCCGCACTTGTACTGTATGAGAATCCCGAACAGTCTCGCATCCTCTGTCATGTTGTCTGTCCCGCCTACGTTCCTCGACACCCTTACGGCAATCATGGAGTTAAGGCCCGGAGTCCCGCCGACCGTAATCTCCGGCGTAGCGCTAGTGATTTGCAGGTCTGTACCATTGTCAGCCGTGACAGCGTCGGAGATGACCTGCGATGTGTAGCTGTGCGAACCGATCACTTCATCGTCATTGATAGCCGTAGCGGATATTTCCCACTCAACCGTGTCTGCGGCAGAACATCCCGTTGAACCGGCCCACACCGCCTTCGCCTTGATTGTGCCGGCGAGCCAGGATGGGTCGAACTGAATCATGGCGAATGCCGTTTCTTCCGTAGCCCCGTCGAATGCCAGGTAGGGAAGCGTAAGGTTGTTCGTTCCGTTCGCAGACGACCCCTCTGCTGGTCCGTTGCTAGCCGCAGGAGTCATCTCGTTGGCCGGAATCCATATTGTCTTGAGAGGAGGAAGGTACCAATACTCCCTTCCGTGCAGCTGCTGCACCATGTACCTGAGGCGCTGTATTTCACCAAGAAGGTCTACGGGCTTATTGATCGCACCGCCAGAATACGGGTCGGCGGTGGCGCGCATTGCCACGTCGGTTGCAGACGCATCATCAACGCCGGACGGGGTCAGGTTGTTCAGAATATTGTCGAACTCTGCGTTTATGTCAGAGGCGTACAGATATTCCGCATCAATCCACGTCTTGACCCTGCTAAATGTTGCGCCCATTCGCGACCTCGTCTATCTTGGCCCTTGCGATGGCCTTGAGATTGTTCATTTTCTCTTTTTTGTCGGGTCGGACAGCGGCCCTGTAAGACTGGATATACTCCGGTTTCGGGATGGACTTCTTGATCGTCTCTACAACCTCCCCCGGATAGAAGCTCCTTGGCAGGCCGACGGTCACTTGCTTCGTCGGCCAGGGGGCCGGAGTCAGCGCCGACACGTCGTGAATCTCCATGAAGGCGTCGATGAAGCTGTCCATGCCGTGCTCTGTCATGTATAGATCGACGGCCTTCACCTCCTCTTCGGACGGGTTCAGCACGATGATTTCGTCGGGGCCGTCCGGGTCGAAGTCAGGAAACGGATGCGGAAGGCGTGCCGGATCGCTCCCATTGCCGAAGCATGGATGGTCAGGGGCTGACCAGATGGATTTCACTTCCTTGGTGGCTTTGTCGCGCAGGATGAAGTACCAGTAGACCTCACCGGATGACGTGACGTAACGCTGCTTGGCATATTTGTAATAGCCTGGCTCTCCAGACAAGTGAATATTTGTCGAATATGATGTTGAGGCAAGATTATCTCCAACTTTGAAAGTCGCTGGATACGACGCATTACCTGCCTTTGTCTGTGGATAAAATCCATATTCTCCGCCAGGCAGGGTTAAATTACTGCTATAGGCAGTCGTGGAAATTTCCCCCTCCGATGTCTTGAGCATGGACTGCGTGACTTTCGCAGACCCGATGGTCGTGGTCCATCCACTCGATGACACGTCACCGGACAGATTCGCCGTGGCAAGCTGACGCGAACCATTTGTGCCGAGAAGCTGCGACACGTTCTGAGAGGAAAGCGTGACGGTCGAACTCACGGTGAGCGTTCCCGTGATGTCCGTGTTGCCGGTAATGGAAGTTGCGCCGGTAATCTCTACGGCGTTTCCGGTGGCGTTGCCTGACGCGAGTTGGAGCTTCCCTTCCCCTGTCGAATGCTCGTTTCCGTACAGCCGGACGTAGGCCCCCCTGTCTCGGCTCGCATCGCCGCCGCCGCAGATGTCGAGATACCTGTTATCAGAGCCGTCGCTCGTCCCCTGCTTGATTTGCAGACTGGAGTTGAATGTAATGCCCGTGTCGTAGATGTCGATGCCTAGCGTCTCCCGCGCCTCCTCCGCAGAGTCGTCGTCAAGGACCGTCGCCATGAAGGCGGACACCCCGGACAGGTTCCCGACCGAGAAGTTGTTGATGATGTTGTCGAATTCGGCGTTCAAATCAACCGAATACAGCGTGTCGCCATCGACAAGGTATTTAACCCTTCGTAAGGCCATATCTTCCTCAGTCCGAAGACGCTCCCATGTTCTTGCAGTCGATCAACAGCTGCGAAATAAAGAAATCCTGTGCGGCAACGCTATTGTAGAGCTCCAGTTGCACCCGCTTCCCGATCTTGCCGATGGGGAATGAGCTGTCGAGCAGTTGCGCCCCGCCCAGGACATCCTTCCCCAAAACGAAAGCCCCGAGAACGGCACCCTGTCCGGCAAGCGATACCGTTGTGCTTGGCACCGTCTGCCCGTCAATCCAGATGTTCACGTTCATTTCATATAGCCCAGAAGGACGATACACCACCCTCCCCTGGTTGAACATCTTCGTGGTGCGCGGGTTCTCTATGTTCAGCGGGGGTGTCTTGAACCCGGCATAATATCCGTTCCCCGCGTCGCTCCTCGTGGCTTCGTTCAGCTTCCAGACATATCCATCGGCGCACCCCGTATATACCCTGTAGACCCCGGTTGACTCCTCCACGATGGCCGACGAGTACGCCCTGTACCCCGAGTCGTAGGACTGATTGTCATGCACGACCCACGCCTCGTTCGGCTGACGGTCAATGAAATACACCAGGGCCATACTGACATTCGTGTCGCCGCTCCTGACCATGAAGAAATAGATGCACCGCAGAACGGGGTCGTAGCAGGCGTGGAACTTGTCAATTTGTGCCATGTTGACGTTTTCATTGATCCAAATGTCGATGTGCGCCGGTCTTGTCAGGGAGGCGGCCTTGTAATCACCGTACTGCTCCGCCGCGACAACGGAATAGATCGTCCCGTCGTCTGCCATGCACACGATGTCGTTCGGGGTTCTGACAATCAGCCTGTGGTGCGCGACACCGCCGAACCACTGTGTCGCGCTATATCCCCACTCCGACGTAGTCGTCGATGTATCGTCTATGATATACGCCTGACGCTTCCCGAAGACGATTAACCGATCCCCGAACTCCACACCCCCGACAATCCCATATCCGTCCCCGGTGTAGATTCGCAAGTTAACGACGTGGGCATCGGAGAAATCGTCGAGGTCGTCATTGTATGACGCGTAAACACTGCCGTCCGCGAACCCTAGCGCCCACATTCTCTGAGAAGCCCCGGCCCCATGAAACACGAACTGCTTGGGGAAGTTCGTACCCACCCAGTCCGAGGGGATGTTCGTCATCGCAGACGCAGACGCGGCGACCCCATCCCATGTCATGGGAGCGTCTTCTCCGTTGGTAATGAACAGCATGTCGCCTGCGCTTGCCATGCTGTAATACTTACCTGCGGTCAGGCCGGTGGCGATGGTCGTCGTGTAGTTCTTCCATATCCTCCCGTCAGACGTGGCCAGCACAAGAAACTTAGCGCCCGAGGACAGCTTGTAGTCGCACATCCCGACAACGGACGGCGAGCCGCTGATGGCAGACCCGTTCACCTTGTCAGTTCCGCCACGCTTCCTTCTGCCGCCCTCATGCAGGTTGATGTTGCGAGACGGGACGACGAAATTCGTCGGAGGGATGGCGTCAATGTTGTAGCTGTGGTCCAGCCCGCCGCTCGCGCAATTGATAGCGTATATAGTCCCCTTGTATGCCATTATTCGTACACCACCCGGATGAGAGAAGACGGGTCGCTGATCATGTAGCTGTCGCGTGCCTTCAGTTGCTTTAACATGGAATCGTATATCTGGAACTCCCTTTCATATCGGTCATCGTCTTCACCCAGCGTCCAGACGTACACTCCCTGCGTCAGGACGGATGCCCACCGGCGCAGGATTGTTGAATACAGGCTGCTGGACGTATCCACCCTTCTCAGGTCCGCGAAGTAGGTATACTTTAGGCCATATATTCCATCGGGAACCGGCCGCAGCTCAACGTACCCGTAGGTGGCATCGGCATAGGGATAGAACTGCCTCGGCACGCCCTTGTCCCCGTAATAAGAATAATCGCTGCGCCTGTAGCTCGGGTCATACTCGAGTCGGCCAAACTTGTTGATGATGAGATACCCGTCTCCGACAATCGGGGCAGTTGAGTATGCCTCGGCCCCGGTAGCGACTTTCGTCGATGTGTTGTAAGCAGTAATCTGCACGGCCTGGTTTGCGCCCGTCCCCGATGAGATCAGCAGCAGTTTTCCTTCCACATCATCCGTGCCGGCGTCTTCGTCGGCGGCGAGGGTGTAGAGCTTGCTCGCGTTGTCCACGCCGGTCAGAAGCCCGGAGTGGTCATACTCGAGAAGCTCAATCGAAATATGCTGCTCAAGGTCTGTCGGGTTGGTGTACTTGCTGACGCCTTCGTCTGTCACGGTGTAATAGGTCTGCGTCAGCGGCCTCCACGTCGTGTTGACCATCATAATGTCTCTCTTGACCTTTTCCAGGCCGTAATCAATCGCCCTCGTCACGTCAGTAGTGGAGGGAGAAGCCCCGTTGAGCTTCATCTTCAGCGCTTCCGTGCAGATGAGCGTCGGTGTCGGTTGCGTCGGGATCGCCATGTATCACTCCTGTCGTCTGCTGTCGTAGAATCGCCCAACAGCCTCGATGATCTTCGTCGGCTTGATGTTCGTAATGCAAGCCGGTCGCTTCAGGATATTCGTTTGCGGACAGTCCTCAACGTTGTGGATCAGCCTGTGGCACGGCCAGCATTTGATCTCCTCAGGGGCATGGAGGCTCACGCAGTTCTTCCAGTATTTCGAGATGTTCTCCTCTGTCGAGTGAGACAGCAGCAAGACCTTCGGCGTATCGAAACACCCTGCCGCGTTCATGATCCCCGTCTCAGGCCCGATTACCATATTGACATATTTCGTCATGACTAGGGTCTTTCGTATCGACCACTCTCCGCAGGTATTGACCGTGTCCTTGCCTTCCCACTCAATCAGCCTCGCAAACGTGTCGCCCACCGTGATGAAGGCGAGGTCTTTATTCCGCTTTCTCAATTCCTCGACCGTGATCTCGCTCCACGGATACGCTTTGTGCGGGGAGGAACCGGCAAGCACCCACATGATCACGAACTTGCCACGGAACCTCCGCATGAACTTCTTCGCAATCCTGTCCTCCTCTTCGCTGATGAATATCTCCCCGTTTCTCCCCCTCGCGCTGAACCCCGCCTTCTCCAACGTGTAATCGTAGTAATTCTTGTTGCATTTCGCGTGTCTCTCTTCCTTCGGGGCGTGAAAGAGCTTTTCGTGCACCGTGGGAAGAAGGTCAACTTCAATGGAATGTGTCAGATTGATAAATCGGTCATACATCTGGTCGAGTTCCCACCAGATCGACTCGACCTCACTCCATTGCAGCTTTCTGTCGTGGTGGACTATGTAATTGTCAATGAACGGGTTGTTCCTGGTAACTTCCACGCCCCTCCGGTTCGTGTGGTAGGTTACCTCGTATCCTTCCTTCTTCAGTAGCCGGAATATCGGGGTGGCGAATATGTGGTCACCTATCGCCCCCCATCGGCATACAACGGCCCTCACTTGTATCCCTTCTTATGCCACTTTTGCGAACCCTTCACGCCCTTGTTCATCATGGCGTAGAAGACCTCTTCCCCCTTACGCTCTCCATACTCCTGCTTCAGCTTGCGTAAGACCGCCTCTCCTCGCTTTGTTAGCGGCATCTTTCCACCTCTCGTATACCTTTTCGATCTGTTCCAGCACCCTGTGCGGCGGATGGCCTTCGCTCATGCAGACCGGGAAGCCGTATTCCTTGTCAACCTCGCAGTGTTTCGTGTCATGGACAAGCCTGTGGCACGGGGCGCACGGGGCAATGGATTCGATGGAATAATCGTTGAGGAAATACTTCGTGATGTTCTCAATGCTCGAATGGGTCAGCAGCCCGATCTTCGGGGTGTCAAACGCCCCGGCTGCGTTCAGAACCCCCGTCTCGGGAGAGACAACAAGGTCAACATACTTCGGCATGACAAGCGACTGCCGCATGGTCCATACGCCCAGCTTGTTGATAACCATGGGCGAATACCAGTCCTGCACCATGCTCACTTCCGGGCCGCCGGACAGGTAGACCTTGATGTCATCATGCCGGTCCTGAAGTTCTTCAATCACATACTCGGCCCACGGGTAGAGCTTGTGGACAGAAGACCCCGTAAGCTGCCATTGGATGACGAAGCATCCGCGATTCTTCTTCCTGAACACCCCTCCAAGAAAGTCCTCGTTTTCTGTCGGGTAGATTTCCGGCCTCAGCCCGGTGACATCAAACCCGGCCATGCGGAGGTTATTGTCATAATAATTCACGTTTGTCAGTTTGTGCCGCTCCTCTTTGCTCAGGAAGAACTTGTCCTCGTCCCTTGCCTCAAGGAGAAGCGACCGCTCCACGCTTTCACACAGATTGATGACGCGCTTGAATTGCTTTTCGAGTTCCGCATGGTACTCATGGAGCTTTGAATTGTTCAGCGAACCCCTCTGCACAAGCATGATGTCATCGACATTGGGGTTGTTGATAAGCGGAGCCGTTGACCCAGGGATGGTCAGCACAACCACGCGCTCCCCCTGTTCCTTCAGGAGCCTGAGCAGCGGGGTGATGACAATTATGTCGCCTACGGCCCCGTAACGGATCACCAATACGCTGTCCCGGTTGTCTCTCTCAATGACGTTTTCTCTAGGGACTGCGGTCTTTTTGATAATCAATTCAAAGCTATATTCGTTGTCGTCTGGATAGGTCTTGTTCCTGAGAACCTCAAAATCGGTGAATTCCTTCAGGGCGAACAAAATGTCGCTGGGAACGAAGTCGTGCTTATGGTCCGGGTTCGCACCATATTGCCCTATATTCGGGTAGAGTTCCCGGTGCGGAAGGTAAAGGATCAATTTCCCGCCCGGCTTCAGAATCCTCCACCACTCTTTCAGCACCATCCTGTAATCGTGGACGTGCTCGAGGAAATGCGAACTGAATATCACATCAGCTGCATTGTCATTGAAGAAATGGAAAGACCCTGGGTTGGTCAGGTCGAGCTGGATGTCGGCCTCGGGACACATATCAACCCCGATAGCCTGCGGGATGATCTTCTCGTCACCACAGCCGAAGTCGATAACGGTCCCGTGCAAATAATGCACAACCCTGTGCCTGCACTTCCGTACTTCGTAGCCTTGCGGGTCTGTGTCTCGCCACATAGACATTGTGAGTGGGAGGGGGTCCGGTTCAGACCCCCTCCCGGTTTGTTACGCCGTGAACAGTTCCTCCCAGGTGATCCAGAGAGTCCCGACGGCGGAGTTCGAGTTATTGGCCGTAGTCGTCGATTTGGCGTAGACCCGGATATAATCCGTGGCCGTAAGCTCAACGTCAAGATCGGACGACATGAGCGCCTGAGAACCCGCAGATTCCGTCGTCACTGACAGGCTGCCCACCGAGGAAGTTCCCTTGTAAATATCCAGGGCCAACGTCTGGCCGGCTGCGGTCGCCGCCGTCGTGACG
>ERZ795051.3556-NODE-3556-length-15744-cov-19.001785_pt1 | contig 15744 bp, 21 predicted proteins | sample MGYA00375135_ERZ795051 | MGnify/ENA primary metagenome ERZ795051 (study PRJEB30180, sample SAMN05720222) | activated sludge metagenome | isolation source: Anaerobic digester | place: Japan | collected 2015-05-26 ... | reverse complement strand
AACGGGCCACGTGGCCCGGGACACGAATCACTGAATCCGGAGGGGAGATGGCGATGGGAATGAAAGATCCAGTGTCGTGCGATCATTGCGGCGGGTCGATGGTCGCGACGACGAAAACGGAGAGCAACGCCGCACTACAAGTGGCCGGCGTGCTGGTGTTTTTGATCGGGCTGGGCCTGCTGCTGGCGTTCCCGATCGGGACGATCTTCGGGATCGTGCTGATCATCGGGGCCTGTAAGATGGGACGAAGTACGCGGAATATCCGCCGCTGCACACAGTGCGGATACTTCTACGACATCGCATGAACCGTTCGCCCGAGCGACGGGCGACCAGCGACACTTTTTTGCGAGAGGAGAACATCATGAAAACGATCGCGACAATCACAGTCTGTCTGCTGCTGGCGGGTTCGGCGGCGGCGGGCCTGCCTACAATCGGTTTCGCTGTCAAGGGTGGCGGGCATTGGGTTGAGGACCCACGCGAGACCAGCCGCTCGCTCCAGCCGTGTTATGAGATCGAAATCGAGAGCCCCGCTTTCTGGGGCGGGCACGTCACGCTGGTCGGCAGCTTCGACGGGACAAACCTCGACAACGATCGGGCTCGGGACGCCTGGACCGAAGGCGAGACCAGCTACGACCGGAGGCAGCGATTCGAGTATGGCCTCAACGGCGGCCGGCTCGGAGTGCGGCTATGGCCGTGGGTGAATGGGGCCGTGCGGCCCTACGCCACCATCGGCGGCGGCTACTACCAGTACGAGCAGAGCACGCAAGCGGTGACGACGGCGACGTGGCTCGACCCCAAAACGGAAACGATGGTGACAAAGACTTTCGACAGCACACGCCACACGCGGCACGATGATGGATTCTATCCGTTTGCCAGTGTCGGAACGGAAATGGCGATTGGTGGTTATTCGTCTCTGACCGGGCAGGCCCATGTGTTGATTGAGGCGCAATATGCGTGGGACGCGGACTTTCACGGGGCGGACCTCGGTGGGTTGAGCGTTGTGGCTGGCGTGCGATTCCGGTGGTAGATGGCGATTCTGCTGTTTTGAGAAGACCTTGAAAGGAGTAAAGGCGAAATGAATGTGATCTATGAACCGAGGGGCCGGGCGCTGGAGTATGCACTGCTGGCCTGCAATCTGTACGGGGGCAGGTGTTCGCACGGATGCGCATACTGCTATGTGGCCGGGGCGATGCGCAAAAGCCGCGCCCAGTGGGAGGCGACGCCGTGGTACGTCCGCAAGGACGTTATCAAGTGGCTGGAGAGGGACGCCGAGCGGCTGGCCGGCACGGCCGAACGGGTACTGCTGTGCTTCCACTGTGACCCGTACACGCCGGAGGCGGCGAACTTTGGCGTGACGCGCCAGGCCCTGAAGGTGTTGCGTTCGCACGACGTACCGTTCCAGGTGTTGACCAAGGGTGGCATGAGGGCGGTGCCGGACTTCGATCTGTACGGGCCGCATGATGCGTTTGCGACCACCATGACGTTTGTCGAGGAAGGGCCGAGCCGACAGGAAGAGCCGGGAGCGGCTACGCCGTGGGAGCGGACGAAGGCGATCATCCAGGCGCACGACCGGGGCATTGAGACGTGGGTGAGCCTGGAGCCGGTCCTGGACCCCAAGGTGTCGCTGCGAATCATCGAGAACACCTGGGAATGGGTAGACCTCTACAAGATCGGCAAGCTGAACCACGATCCCGAACGCGAGGCGAAGATCGACTGGCGGTCGTTCGGGGCCAAGGCCATCGAACTGTGCCAGAGGTACGGCAAGCGGTACTACATCAAAGACGATCTGGCCAAGCACCTCGACGGGATCGAGTTCACGCAGACCGACACGCGAAAGGTGACGCGGGCACCCCTTGTCCCTGAGCCATAAAAAAACTTGGACTTTTCGGGTTTTTCCTATTGACAATGGGAGACATTGCCGATATACTTTGTATAGAATCAACAATCACCCATAACCTCATTTGGAAAGGGGAAAACGATGGCACACGAACTGGAAATCCGAGATTGACAAGCCTGCATGTTTCCAGAGAACAGGGCTCCGGTGGACGAACACCGGGGCCTTTTTTTTGATGGTTTCCTGGACATCGGGTTGGGTATCTGGTATGATAAATACTTCTGGATAGTGGTTTTTGCTTCTTTGGGGGTCCTATGGCAAAAGGATCAAAGAGTGTGGTTGGCATGGCTTGCCCGCAGGTCAAGAGGTTTAAGCTCCAGGAGTTGCGCCCGTGCCAAGACAATCCCCGTGAGATCGAGGACGAGTCACTGGCGGGCTTGGCACAAAGCATCGAGCGGTTCGGTTGCGTGGAGTTGATCGTGGTGAACGTCCGCGATGGGTCGAACCGGATCGTCGGGGGAAACCAGCGATACCGGGTACTGAAAGAAGCGGGCATCTCTGAGTGCCTATGTGTGGCCGTGGATGTAAGCGAGGCGGACGAGCGGCTCTTGAATATCTCGCTAAATAACCCCCGCATCCAGGGGCAATTCAGCGAACAACTCGGGGTCTACATCGACAAGCTAAGGGAATCGGTGTCCGACGACGACTTGGTGTCGCTGCGCATTGCGGAGTTGCAGGAGCAGGAATGTCAGCAGCCGCTCAAGCCCACGAAAGACGCCATACGGCCTTACCAGCGAACGCACGTACTCTTGAGCTTTCCGCCCGAGGTTATGGGCGAGCTTGCCGAGCACATCGAAGCGATGGTGAGGCACCCGGACGTGGAGTATGAACAAGGTTCAAATTGACAACAGCTACTTTGAAGCGAAGGTGGCTTTACGGGTGGATCATCTGCCCGCCGGGCCGGTGAGGGTCCTGGACTGCTATGGCGGGACGGGGCGACTGTGGGCAGAGGTCCAGCGCCGGTTGCCGGACCGGGACATTACCACGCTACGCATCGACCAGAAGCCCATGCGTGGCGGGGTGTACCTGCAAGGCGACAATCGGAAATTCCTGGCGAGCCTGGACTTGGGCAAGTTCAACGTGATTGACCTGGACGCCTACGGGGTCCCGTTCGACCAGCTTGACACGGTGTTTACACGGATCGGCTCCGGCCCGCCTGCGGGCCGCAAGTGGGCCGTCTTCGTTACGTACATCCAGAGCGGGGTCGGGGGCCTGCCTAGGGGTATGCTTGCAAGGCTGGGCTATCCGTCCGAGATGGTCGCCAAGTGCCCCACGATCTTCTACCGGCACGGCCTTGAGAAGTTCCGGGCCTATCTGTCGTCCTATGGGGTCCGTCAGATCGTCCGTTACAGCGACTCTCCGGGCCGCAAACACTACGTCTATTTTGAGTACCCCGGCCCTGGATAGGCGGGTTTCCAGGCCCGAAACATCACTGGCGGCTCCCATTACCCGCCGATATGGGTATTGGCCGCCCACGGGGGTCCTACGGACGAGGTGATTTTTGGCCAAAAAGCCTGAAAGCATTGTCCAGCAGGCACACCGGATGCGCCATCTGTCCTTGTTGCAGAAAGTCCGGTCGGGACGCCCTCTGACCGCACGGGAGATTGCCGAGCTTGAGGTGTACGAGGCCAACGCCGACGCCGGGGATATTCCGGTGCCGCAGCCCAAGCGGCAAGGAAGGCCGCCCACCCTGACCGTGGAAATCGCCGCAGCCCTGGAAGAGGAATGGATCAAGTCGGGAGATGTGGACCTTCTGACGGACCGGGAGATTGCGGCCCGAGTCGGCGTCAGTGACCGGCAGTTGGCGAACTGGCTCGACAGGAACACAAAGGTCACGTGGGCCAATGGCGACCGTGAAGGTTTGCGGGACATTCGCGTACGCGCAAAGGCTGTGACAAAAGCGAATTACCTCACGCGGCTGTTGCGGTTCATCGACCGTGCCGAGCGCATGGGGGACATGAAGACGGCGGGCAAGCTTCTGTTGCATCTTATGGAGAGGCAGTTTCCGAAAGACTTTGGGTCACGCGCAGATCATCTTGGTGCCGGCGAGTCACCGACCGAGTTGGTTCGCGGGATGATTCGCGAGGTCCACGATTGCCACCAACTGATTGAGCCCGAGAATGGCTGATTACCTCACGCCGAGATGGACCCGGTGCAAGCTGGACTCGCGACAGTACGCCTACCTGCATAGTCGGGCGACGATCAACGTGGTTCCGGCGGGTAGACGTTCATTCAAAACCGAGGCGTCGAAGCGCCGGGTAGTGGCCAGGGCCATTGCGTTCAGCAAATACCCGAACGGTCGATTCTTCGCCTGTGCGCCGACGCAGCAGCAAGCCAAGGATATCTTTTGGTCCGACTTGAAGGCGATGGTGCCGAGGTGGGCGTTGCGGACGCAGCGACCGGATATCGACATCAGCGAGAGCGAGTTGACGATCAAGTTGTGGCAGGGAGCGATTATCAGAGTAGCGGGTCTGGATAAGCCGGCTCGCATCGAGGGTGGCGATTGGGATGGTGGGGTGATTGACGAATACGCGGACTGCCGTCCGGACGTGCTCGATGAGCATATCATGCCAATGCTGGTTCGTGGTGGCTGGATCGATATCATTGGCGTGCCCTGTGGCAGGAATCACTACTACCGATTGACGCAGCAGGTCCTCAATGGCGAGTTGAAGGGCGCGAGATACTTCCACTGGAAGGCTTCGGAAGTATTGCATTTGTATTTGGGCAGGGAGCAGGCCGAGGCATTCCTGGCCCAGATGCGTAAGAAGATGGACCCGCTGACGTTTGACCAGGAGTTCAATGCGAGCTTCGTGGCGTTCGAGGGTCGGGTCTATTATGGTTTTTTCCAAGAGACGCATGCCAGCGAACGGCTGATCTACGATCCCAAATTGCCGCTGATCTTGTGCTTTGACTTCAATGTGTCTCCGGGGGTGTGTGCAATCTGTCAGGAGCAGCCGTACAGGGGGAGCGCCCCGAACGTGGCCGGCGAGGTGACGGCATGCATCGACGAGGTATGGATACCGAGCAACAGCAACACCAAGCGGGTCTGCCAGGAGATTGCCGAGCGCTACGGCAACCATCCGCATGAGGTTTGGTGTTACGGGGATGCCACTGGCGGGGCGAGGGGGACGGCCAAAGTGGAGGGCTCCGATTGGGAACTGATCGAGAAGGCACTGCGACCGGTGTTTGGCGGCCGGCTCTACTTGGCCTATGCCCATACGAATCCGAGAGAGCGTGTACGGGTGAACGCGATGAACAGTCGGATTCAAGCAGCGGACGGGAAGATTCGGTTGCTTGTGGACCCGGTGAAATGCCCGCATACTGTGATGGACTTCGACGGTGTCGTGTGGAACGACAAGAGCGGCGAGATCGACAAGACCAACGACAAGACGCTCACGCACCTCTCGGACGCGATTGGCTACTACGTAGCCCAGGTCCACCCGCTGGCGGAGCCGGAATTCGTCATTAGCCAGTTCTAAAGCCGGCGGTTGCCGGTTCACAAGCCATCTAATTTGGCGGCGACTTGGCCTAAAATAATTTTGGTTTTCGCGGATTTTTTTCTCGACACGAGGTGATAGGACTGATATACTACGTACAGAATCGACGATTTAATTATCAGTTGTCGCCCGCCTCGGCGGGCCGGATGAAAGGAGATCAAAATGAGAACGAGAATCGAAACGACCAACCGTAAGTACGGGGCGCTCGAGCAGGGCGGCGTCTGCGGACGTATAGTGAGCTACGACGCTGCCAAGATCGCGGACATTATGAGGTGCGAGATTGCACAGGCTGCGAACATGACCGGCGACGAGATTGTGCCCGGCACCGACTATTGCAGGCTGCGTGAGTATCTGGCGTATCATAATGTACCGGGTCACGTTGTCCGGAAAGGCATACGAATCCAGTAAGCAGTCTCCGACCCCGGCGGGTATGAGGCTGATTGTCTCGCCCGCCGGGGGCATCCGAAGAAATTGCCCCGACTAAGAGGTCGGGGTTTTTTATGCGCCGAGAAAAAAGCTTGCGGCAGCGGCGTCTTTGGGTAAGTTGCTGATGACTTCTAATTGCGGATAGATAGAAGCATCGCCTTTGAAAGGGTCTGGAAATGGATTTCAGGAAGATTCTCGCATTCCTCGATGGCAAGAAGACCTACATCGTGGCGGCGGCCATGCTGGTTCTTGGCTGCGCGGAGGGCATGGGCTGGTTTACGGTGCCGGAGTGGGTCTGGCTGATCGCGGCGGGGATGGGCCTGACCACGTTGCGGGCCGGGGTGACCGGGGTGGCGCAGTCCATCAAGGACAATGTGCCGACGACCACGACGACGAAGTAGCCCCATGAAGGCCATTGGGTCGGTCATAGCGACGGCGTTGGTGCTGGCCCTGGCGGTGTGGAGGTGGTATGCCTCACGCAACGAGAAACAACAGCGGGAACAGAAGGAGCGGGATGCGGCGATTCACCAAGCTGCTCATTCTGATGATGATAGCGATGTCAGCGACATCTTGCGCCCGTAACTATCTTGACGTTGGCCCGGTGTTCGTGACCAGTGACCCGAACGACGTGGATATGCACTACGTTGTTGCCGGTTCTCTTATCATCGACCCGAACAATCCGGCCAATTCCCTGCGGGTGGGCAAGGACGGGCGATTCCTCAGCAACAAGTTCTTCGAGTACCTGCTGAAGAGGGCGGCGAAGTGATTGCGTGGTCGATCCACAAGCGTTTTGTGCATCCACCGGCCAAGGAGCCGGTGCTGCTCGGCTACGGCAGATTGCTCGGTGGAGAACCGGTGTTCCTGCCGGCCGAGGATGCGGCGGATTGGGATAGCGACGATGCGTGGATGGACCTGGACGCCTGGCGTCGATGGGTGGGCGGGACCTTGACGGACCATGTGACCGAACTACTGACAGAGGCGGAATTTGGCGGTGGGTCTTCGTCGGCGGCCCGGACGGTCGGTGCCGCTGCTTCGCGGCTGACTGCCGGATCAAGGAAGTCTGCATTGGCAGATAAAGTCCAAGAGCCGTCCGGGCACTTTTAGACAAGGGAAACCTTATGGCGAATCAGGAATCGACAGTCGAGTCTGTGCATCCCATTTACAGTGCCATGTTGCCGACGTGGGAGTTGGTAGACGACCTGATGGGCGGCACGGCGGCGATGAAGGCGGCGGGAGAGAAGTGGTTGCCGCGAGAAGAAGGCGAGACGGTCAAGGCGTATGAGGCGAGGCTGTCAAGGTCCGTGCTGTACAACGGGTACAAGAAGACGGTGCTGGGGCTGTCGCGGCGTCCGTTTGCTCGCAACGTGAACATTGTGGGGGACTTGCCCGAGAAGCTGGCGGGGATGCCCAATGCAGTCGACGATCAGGGGCGGAGCCTCAATTCGTTTGCCAGGGAAGTGCTCAAAGTCGGGATCAACCGGGGGCTGTGTCATATCCTGGTGGACTATCCGCCGAACACGGCGGGGAGCCTTGGGGAGGAGCGCGAGCTTGGGCTGCGGCCGAGATTTGTGCTGGTCGATCCGATCTCGCTCATCAACTGGCAGACGGAAGAAGTGAACGGCGAGACGCGGCTGACGCAGATTCGGATCAGTGAGTCGGTGTATCGGTCGAGCGGCCAGTGGGACGCCAAGGCGGTGCGCCGCATTCGGGTGATCGGGCTGGACGCCTTCCAGGTGTACGAGCAGGCAGAGAAGGGGGATTGGCACGTCGTCCAAGAGGGCACGATGACGCTTGGGAAGATCGCCCTGGTGACTCTGTATATCAACCCGACGGGGTTCATGAGTGCGTCCCCGGCAATGGACGACCTGGCGTACATGAATCTGGCGCACTACCAGAGCCAGAGCGACCACCGGAACAACCTGCGGTTCGCGCGTTCGGGCGTCATTTTCCTCAAGGGGCTGACGGCAAAGGAGATGGAGCAGGGGATCGTATGGGGGGTGAATCACGCGGTCAGGACGACCAACGCCGACGCGGACATGAAGATCATCGAGCACAGCGGCAGTGCGGTGACGGCCGGAGAGAATGAGCTTCGCCACCTCGAAGAGCAGATGGATGCGGTTGGCATGGGGCCGTTGACCGTGCGGTCCTGGGGCAACGAGACGGCGATGGGCAAGGCGATCGACGAAGGCAAGGGCCAGTGCGACCTGCAATCGTGGGTGCGGGATGAAGAGGCTGTCCTCGAGAAGGCATTTGGGCTGGCGGCGGAATGGACCGGCGAAACATTGGCGGAAGACTTCAAGGTTGACATCTATGACGACTTCGGATTGCTGCCGCGATCGGCGCAGGACCTGGACAATCTCCAGAAGCTCCGAGACCGGGGCGATCTGTCCAGACGAACGATTCTGGAGGGTGTCAAGCTGCGTGGCCTTCTGCCGGAAAACCACGACATCGACGAGGAATTGGCTCGGATCGAGGAAGAGGGGCCTGACCTGGGCATGATCGGGAGGGAAGAGCCGGAACCGGAGCCTGAAGAAGAGAAGGAGTAATCGGGCGGAGGCGGAGCGTTGGACTACGAAGACGGCGGGTTGCTCGAAGCGTTGGGGATGAAGTTTGGGTGGTGTTGTTGCTGGTACTACGGCACGTGGTTCTATCGGCCGCTGTACTGGCCGGTGGGGCAGGCAAGGATGGTTTCGCTGCCCGTGGTGGTTCTGAGGCGGCTGGGGTACTGGTCGGGCGCGCGGTCGTGGTCGCGCGGCCGGCATTGGGATCGAAGATCGAGATACGGAGAGCGGTAATGGGCACTGAAGCGCCGAGCAGGAAAGAGGTGGACAAGGCGGCAAGGGCAATCGTGCGGGAGCACAACCGTGCCGTGGCTCAACTGGCGTCCGTGGCGGCAAGGAACGGGCATGTCGGCCTGACGCACGATCTGGTGAACATCATGCTGCCGAGTCGGCTGGAGGCGGACCTGTTTCGTGCAAGGGTGGCGCATGCCGGTTGATCTGGCACAACTGAAAAGTGTCAACGAGGTGGTCCGCGACCGGATCATACGACACGCGGTCCTCTTGGAGCAGTACAAGACCGAGCAGGTGCGAAAGATCATCTCGTTTTTCAACCGGAGTCTCGAGCCGGACCTGCTGGAAAAACTCACCAAGTACGCGGGCAAGACGCTGACCGAGAACCGCCTTCGTCTGATGCGGCAGAGCATGAAGGACGTCATGGCGGCCGGTTACCTACGTATGAGGAAGGACCTGGAGCCGGACCTGCTGGAGTTGGGCAAGTCGCAGTCTCGGTGGGATGCGGCGGTGATCGAGAAGTCGCTGCCGGTGAAGATTGCCCTGACGACGTTGTCGGTGCCGACGATCAAGGAGATGGTCGTCAACCGGCCGATTGACGGCCGGCTGGTCCGGGAGTGGTTCGAAGAGCTTGGGCAGGCCCAGGCGATCAAGGTCAACCGGCAGATCATGATCGGCGTGGCGGAGGGCGAGGGGATCGACGAGATCGTGCGCCGGATTCGGGGGACGGCGAAGAATCGCTACCGCGACGGGATTCTGGCTCGGTCCAGACGAGAAATTGAATCGGTGGTGCGGACCTCCGTTTCCGGCGTGGTGAACAACGTTCGGCAGGCGACCTATCGGGCCAATGTCGACGTGATTGCGGCGGTGCAGTGGGTAGCGACGCTGGACAGTCACACGTGTGAGGTGTGTGCGGCCTACGATGGCCAGGTGTATGGCCTGATGGATGGGCCGAGACCTCCCCAGCACATCGGATGCCGCTGTACGACGGTGCCGGTGTGCAAGTCGTGGAAGGAGTTGGGGTTTGACTTCAAGGAGATGCCGGCGAGCGAGCGGGCGGCGATGAATGGGAGGGTGGCCGACAAGGTGACGTATGGCCAGTGGCTCAAGGGCCAGAGCCGGCAGACGCAGGAGTTGGTGTTGGGCAAGGGCAAGGCGCAGTTGTTCCGCTCGGGCAAGGTGGCCATTCGGGATTTCGTGGACGACCGGGGGCGGGTACTGACGCTCAAGGAACTGGAGGCGCTCGATTGACAGGTATCCTTATCGCTGTAGGTGCGGCGGGCATGGGTTTGTGGACGTGGGAGAGGGCAGCGAGAACCGCTATCCGTGCCGGAAGTGCTACCTTCGGTCCAGGGGCAAGCTCGTTCAGTTGGAATACGAGGGGCGGCAACCGGTCGGCGACGAAAAAAAGTGATTTTGTACTTGCCTCTACGTAGAGGCATGTAGTAGTTTGCCGACGAATGGATTCATAGGGGACAGACATGAAGCTCAAGGCAGTATTGGCACAAAAGGATTTCGAAGCTCTCACAGGACCGGCAAAGGAGTTCTACGTGGAGTCCGATGGGCTCTACGTGCTGGACGTCGAAAGCGTGTCGGTGGACGGCAAGACATTCTCTTTGGAGGACACGGCCGGCCTGCGAAAAGTCCTGGCGGACCTCAAGGCGAAGAACCAGAAGAAGGCCGAACAACTGGCGGCGTTCGAGGGAGTGGACCCGGAAGAGGCCAAGGCGGCCATCGCCAAGGTGAAGGACCTGGGAGATCCCGAGAATCTTGACGACAAGGTCAAGCAGCAGGTCAAGGCGATCGAAGAGCAGTACGACACCAAGTACCGCAAGCAGATGGAGTCGCTCAAGGCGGAGAACGCCAAGCTGATGGGCGAGCGAGACAAGGCGATCCAGGCTCACGGACAGAGCCATCTGGTGTCGGAGGCACGCAAGGCGTTTGCCGCGCACAAGGTGCTTGCCGACTGGCAGGATGTCATGCTCGACAAGGTGCGGGCGTGTACCAGGGTCAAGCCGGACGGCCAGGGTGGATTCAGAATCGAGGTAGTAGACGCGGACGGTACGCCGCGCATTACGAACGCACAAAACTCCACCGACCTGATGGGTGTGGCGGAGTTGGTCAATGAATTCAAGGCGTCCCCGGCTCTTGCCGTCTGTTTTGAGGGAAGCAATGCCTCCGGGAGTGGGGCAGCTGGCCATGGGGGACGGCCGGCGATGGGAGGTCGCCACGTCCTCAGCCAAGCGGATGCTGCGGATGCGGTAAAGTACCGCGCGGCAAAAGAGCGAGCACAGAAGGCCGGGGCAGAACTGGTCATCCAGTAGTGGGCGTCGAAACACATTGATGAGGGACCGAGGGCTTTGGTCCCGGTAGTTGGGCAAAGCGGGCCGCTTTTGCACCAAAAGCGTGTCTGCCGGGCCGGTAGACAGTCACAAACAGTCAACCAAACAGCTACGGGGAACAAAGATGGGAAATTCTCTCGGTTACTACCAGCCGTATTTCTACGCCAACGAGGCGCTGATCCAACTGGAGAAGGCTCTTGGCATGGGGGTGCGGGTGCATCGTGGGTTCGACGAAGAGCGTCGGGCCTTCAACAAGGGCGAGTACATCAACATCCGCCGGCCGAGCACGTTCGCGGCGGACGATGCTCCCTCGGCGGCACAGGACCTCAAGACCGGCAGCGTCCAGATCCAACTGGCCTACTGGCGCGAGGTCAAATTCAAGCTCACCGACAAGGAGCTGGCGCTGTCGGAAGAGACGCTGATCGACGAGCACATTGCTCCGGCAGCGTATGCTCTGGCGTACGACGTCGACACCAAGCTGGCGGCGCTCTACAAGGACATCCCGTGGTACGTCGACCTGAATTCGACGATCGCGATCGACGACATTACGAACGTCTATCAGGTGATGTTCGACAACGGCGTTCCGATGGGCAACCCGAACAACCTGCACTACATGATGGGCGGGGCGCTTCAGAACGGCTTCCAGCAGTTGACGGCCTTCAATCAGTACCAGGGAGCCGGCCCGACGGGCGTGAACACGCAGTTGAGTGGCTCGCTGGGCGTCAAGTTCGGGATGGAGTGCTTCGGCAACCAGAATGTCCAGAGCCATACGGGCGGGACGTGCGCCGACGCCACGGGCGCTATCAACAATTCACCCGGCGGCTACGCTGCCGGTGCGACCGAGATCGCAATCAATGGGGTCACGGACGGCGGCACCTGGAAGGCGGGCGACACGTTCGTCATCGCCGGCAACAGCCAGCGGTACGCCGTGACCGCCGATGTCACCTTCACCGGCGGGGGTGGCACGGTCAAGTTTACGCCGGCCTTGGTGGCGGCGGCCGCTCATGGGGCGGTCGTGACCGGCCGTGTGGACACCCACGTGGCGAACATGGCGTTCCACCGCAATGCGTTCGCTCTGGCGACGGCTCCGTTGAGTACGATGGGCAACGAGCTGGGGGCCAAGATCGCGACGGTCTACAACGAGAAGAACGGCCTGAGCCTGCGGAGTCGCATCTACTACGTGGGCAACAGTTCCGAGGTCCACGTGTCGCTGGACATTCTGTACGGCGTCAAAACGCTGGACCCGAACCTGGCGTGTCGTGCGTGCGGATAACCCGCCGTTCGAGTGAATTCACTGGCTATGGGGGCGCTGTGTCCCCATAGCCTTCATCGTTCTTCTGCAAGTCGAGACAAGGAGTTCTCAAATGGCAAGCATTCCCACGATTACCGTGTACGGCAAGAAGGGCACCCTGATTATCAACGCCTGTGATCTGGAGGCGTGGAAGGCCAAGGGATACCGGACCACGCGCGAGCCCGAGCCCGAGCCCAAGAAGGTCGAGGCCCCCAAGGGCAAGTAGGGTCCATTGCTTCTGTCAGTCTATCCGCTTCGGTTGTGCAAGGAGTTTGTGCCCATGAAACGTCTGGCTTTGGTTCTTGTGTTCATCCTGGCCGCCGCGGCGCTGGCGGCAACCCTGTCCTATCCTTCGCGTCCGGCCGGCGGCGGTCCCATTACCCGAACGGTGGTGTGGTCGTTTGATGAGACGGACATCGGCGACATGAACGTGCCGTCCGATCCGATCTATGGACACGTCCAGCGGATCGTGATTGAAGCCGAGGGGACGGAGGCGTCGTGGGACTTGGCGTTGACGGACCCGCACGGCGTCTCGCTGTTCTCGTTGACCGGCATTGCCACACCCTCCGGCCCGAACAGCTACGCGATCAACTACAAGGCCGTGGACGGCAATGACTATCTGGGGGTGCCGGTGCATGGGCCGTTGACCGTAGAGCTTGCCAACGTGGCCAGTCATGGTGAGATTCAAACCTTGACCATGTCGGCGGCGGCGACAAGCGGGACGTTCACGCTGAGCCTTGGTGACGAAGAGACCACGGACCTGGCGTATGACGCTGCGACGGCGACGATCGAGGCGGCACTGGAGGCGCTGGAGGGAATCGGGACGGGCGGCGTGACTGTCGGCGGCGGGACACTGGCGTCCGGGTCGGCGACGACGTTCACGTTCCGGGACACATTGCGAGATGTGGCCATGCTGGTGCCGGACTTCTCCATCTTGGGTCGCACGGCGGAAGTGCAGACGCTTACGATTGACGCGGCGGCGACGGCGGGAACATACACGCTCACGTACGGCGGCGAGACCACGGAGGCCATCGCGTACAACGCCAATGCGGCCACGATCAAGGCGGCGTTGGAGGCTCTTGCGACCGTGGAGGAAAACGACATTACCGTGGGCGGGACGGTCCCAAGCGGCGGAGGGCCGACCACGTTCACGTTCCGTGCCGGACTTGGGGACGTGGCGATGCTCGCGATTGACACCACGGAGTTGACCGGCCCGGAGACTGCCGAGTTTGCCGAGACCGTCAAGGGCGTTCTGGCCACGGGATCGTTCGCCGAGACGACCAAATACGGTGCGGAACTGACAGACATCACGGTCACGGTGTATTACCTGGGCAATGGGAACTGATAATGTAGAGGTGAACCATGTCGTTGCTACAAATTAGCCAGGCGTATCGCGGTGAGGGCACCCTGTTGAGGCGGGTGGAGGGTGCGTGTCTTAAGACAGCGGCCTATATCCGCATTGAAGACCCGGCGACGGCGAATCATGCCAATCGGCTCTTGTGGATGCAGGCTGTTCAGGCGGACGCCACAGCCGAGGCCCGGAAGATGCTGCCTCGTGTTCTGGAGAATGGTGACATTTCAGGCAATACCGATGGTGTCGCTGATGACACGATCCAGTACGTCGTGGATGTCAACGTCAACGAATTTGCGACGGGAGAATAGAGATGGCAACGAACGCAATCCTCTCCAAGGCAGGGACGCCCGTCGTATTCCAGGACGCCGATGGGGATGTGACGTTTACCCTCAAGGATGGTGTGGCGGCGGGCAACGGCCAGGTCTCCAACCAGTGGGATCGTGGAGCGGCCGCCAGGGCGACGACGTATCTCATGGATGCGGCAATCAAGTGGGTGGCAACCCCGACTCTCGGGGACGTCTGTCGCATCTATCTCAGCGACAGTGAGGCAACGGGGCGGGATCTGAGTTCGGATGGGGATGTGACGCCGGAAACGAAGTTCGACAACTTCCGGTTCGTCGGTCAGGTGGTGTGTTCGGTGGCGGCAGACCAGACGTTTTACGCATCATACATCGTGGAGATCGTCGGTCGATATGTGAATCTCGGTGTCTGGAACGCCTCTGCCACCAAGGCACTCAATGCCACGAGCAAGGCGTGCTCGATCACGCTGACTCCAATCTATCCGGACATTCAGGCGGCTACGTGAGATGAGCTTGATCCTGCCCACGTTTGACAAACGCATCAAGCCGCCTCTCGGCACGCCGCTCAATCCCCATTTGCCCATCAACCAGGGTCTCGTCGGCTGCTGGCTGATGAATGAGGGCGCAGGGACACTCGTTCGGGATGCGAGTGGGAATGGGTTGCATGGAACAGGTTCAGGTAATCCTGTCTGGTCTATCGGCCACAGCGGCCCTTGCCTGACGTTCGACGGGACGGGAGATTGGTTCGATGCCGGTGACATCACTGTGTTGGATGGCAGAGACCAAATGTCGTTATTTCTCTGGATGAAGGGCACGACGGACGATTCCTACATCACATCGAAATATGCCGGGTCGGTCTACACATACTTTTGTAAAACCTACAGGAATACGTTCTATGCCTACGTGATGAACGCCAGCAAAACCGGAGTAGTAGCGCACGGCACAGATTACGCAGCCACCGTGATTGATGGCCAATGGCATCAGGTGGGCTTTGTCTATGATGGCGCGTTGGTCTCTGTATATATAGATGGCCGCGTTGGATCAACAACCGCGGCACTGACGGGCGATCTCTACAATACTACCTATCCGCTGCGAATCGGGGGATTGACGCGTTACGACTTAGGATTCACAGGGAGCCTTGAATCATTATGCTTGTGGAATCGCGCCCTGTCTCCCTCCGAAATCCAGTCCCTCTACCGCGACCCGTATCAGATGTTCCGCCGGTCTCGGATTGAGTGGTGGGGAGCGGTGCTGGACGCACCCTCTGGGACAGACTACTCGTTCACGATCAATGACGGGATGGGGGTGGTGGACGACAGATCGAATCTGGCGTCATTGATCCGGTCGGTTGCGGAAGGGTTGGGTTTGTCGGACAACGCGTCACCTATCTCCTCATTGCTCAGAACGTTGTCGGATGCGATGGGCATCGAAGACGCCGAGTCGGCGTCGGCGGCGATTGTTCGCGGGCTCAATGAAGCGGTCGGATTGACGGACGCCGAAAGCAAGCTGTCGGTTGCCGTGCGACAGGTGGCGGATTCGCTGGGCATGGCGGACGCGGCGATCACCTTGGCAGTGCTGTTGCGAACGATCACCGATGCACAAGGGATCACGGACGGCCAGACGTTGGCTCGTATGGTGATGATGGCGGATGACTTGGGCGTGTCGGACGAATTGGCGAAGATCGTCGCCTATCTGCGCAGCCAGTCGGACAGTGTCGGCATGACGGATGTAAGAACGCGGCTTCACGCGGCCGTCCGAGAGATCACCGAGACGGAGGGGTTGAGCGACAGCTATTCTACCGCTTGGGCTGTGTTGCGGACCATCAGCGAGACGTTGGGTCTGACCGACG
>ERZ795051.3551-NODE-3551-length-15760-cov-4.656734_pt1 | contig 15760 bp, 8 predicted proteins | sample MGYA00375135_ERZ795051 | MGnify/ENA primary metagenome ERZ795051 (study PRJEB30180, sample SAMN05720222) | activated sludge metagenome | isolation source: Anaerobic digester | place: Japan | collected 2015-05-26 ... | reverse complement strand
GAAGCCCAGATGGAGGCCCGCCTCCTGATGATGGCGCCCAACAACATCTTCAGCCCCTCCAGCGGGCGCCCCATCATCACCCCGACCCAGGACATCACCCTGGGCTGCTACTACCTCACCGCCGAACCGCGCAAGCCGCGGCCGGCCGACCCGTCGCAAATGCGGCTGTTCGGCTCGAAAACCGAAGTCATCTTCGCCTACAGCGACGGGGCGCTGGCCACTCATGACTGGATCCGCCTCGCCAATCCCGACTACGGCCGGAAGACCGAATTCGGCGACGCCACCCGCAAAGTCATCGAGACGACCGTCGGCCGGGTGATCTTCAGCGAAATCTGGCCGCCCGAACTCGGTTTCCCCAACAAAGCCGTCAAGAAGGCCGAGCTCGGCGACCTGATCTGGAAATGCTACAAGATTTGCGGCCACGAAAAGACCGTGATCATGCTTGACAAACTCAAGGAGCTTGGCTTCCGCGAGGCCACCCGGGCGGGCGTCTCCATCGGCATTGACGACATGATCATTCCGAAGGAGAAAGACCAGGAAATCGAATCCGCCCAGAAACAGATCCGGGAGGTCGAAAAGCAGTATCGCAAGGGCGTCATCACTCCGGGCGAGCGCTACAACAAGATCATTGACATCTGGACCCATTGCACCGACCAGATCGCCAACGTCATGTTGCGCACCCTCGAACAGAACCAGGGCAAGAAGGAATACAACCCCGTCTCGCTCATGGTGGACTCCGGCGCCCGCGGCAACCGGCAGCAGGTCCGCCAGTTGGCCGGCGTGCGCGGCCTCATGGCCAAGCCGTCAGGCGACATCATCGAGAAGCCGATTCTGTCGAACTTCCGCGAAGGCCTCACGGTGCTCGAGTACTTTATCTCGACCCACGGCGCTCGCAAAGGTCTGGCCGATACCGCCCTCAAGACCGCTGACTCGGGCTACATGACCCGCAAACTTGTGGACGTGGCCCAGGACGTGATCATCCGCGAGGAGGATTGCGGCACCACCAACGGCATCTGGGTGCAGGCCATCTATGAGGGCGAGGATGAAGTGGTGAAACTGTCCGAACGGCTCATTGGCCGCCATGCCTGCGACGACATTCCCAACCCGCAGAATCCCAAGGAAATGCTGGTCAAGGCCAACGAGGAGATTGACGAGGCCAAGGCCAAACTGATCGAAAGCCTTGGCGTCGAGCGGGTGAAAATCCGCTCGGTGCTCACCTGCGAGAGCAAGCACGGCGTTTGCGTCGCCTGTTACGGCCGCAACCTGGCCACCGGCGCCCGCGTCAAGCTCGGCGAGGCTGTCGGCATTATCGCCGCCCAGTCCATCGGCGAACCCGGCACCCAATTGACCATGCGGACCTTCCACATCGGCGGCACTGCCTCCCAGGTGTTCAAACAGCCGCAGATCAAAGCCAAATACGAGGGCGTCGTCCGGTACAACGAACTGCGGCTGGTCGAGCTCGAAGACGGCAACAACATCGTGCTCAACAAGAATGGCTCGGTTTCCATTCTGGGCGAGGACGGGCGCGAGCTCGAGACCCATAATGTCGTGATCGGCGCCGTCATTTCCGTTCCCGACGGCGGCCGCGTCAAGAAGGGCGAAACCTTCGTGCAGTGGGACCCCTACAACGTTCCCATCCTTTCCGAAAAGGCCGGACGGGTCAAATTCGTGGACATCATTGAAGGGGTCACCATGAAGCAGGAAGTGGACGAACAGACCCAACAGGAAGCCATGGTCGTCATCGAGCACAAAGAGGACCTGCACCCGCAGATCGTCATCCTCGATGACAAAGGGGAGCCGCTTGCCAATTACCCCATCCCCTCCGGCGCCCACATCGTCGTCAACGAGGACGATCGGATCGTCGCGGGCACGCTGATGGCCAAGACCCCGCGCAAAACCTCCAAAACCAAGGACATCACCGGCGGCCTGCCCCGCGTGGCCGAACTGTTCGAGGCGCGCCGTCCCAAGGACGCCGCCGAAATTTCCAAGATTGACGGCATCGTGGACTTCGGGCCCAGCGTGCGCGGCAAACGGTGCATCGTCATCAAGGACCAGCAAACCGGCGTCGAGGAGGAACACCTGATTCCCATCGGCAAGCACGTCATCGTCTTCAAGGGCGACTACGTCAAGAAGGGGCAGCAGTTGACCGAGGGGCCCATTGACCCGCACGAAATCCTCGACATCTGCGGCCCGCAGGAGCTCCAGGAACATTTGGTCAACGAAGTCCAGGAGGTTTACCGCCTCCAGGGCGTCACCATCAACGACAAACACATCGAAATCATTGTCCGCCAGATGCTCCGCAAGGTGCGCATCACGGAACCGGGCGACACCAACTTCCTCTGGGGCGAACAGGTGGACAAGCTCGAGTTCGAGGAAGAGAACCAGCGAGTGGAAAAGATGGGCGGCAAACCCGCCGAGGCCCAGCCGGTTCTGCTCGGCATCACCAAGGCGTCCCTGGAAACCGAGAGCTTCCTGAGCGCCGCTTCCTTCCAGGACACCACCCGCGTCCTGACCGAGGCGGCGACTCGCGCCCGCGTGGACTACCTGCGCGGCTTCAAGGAAAACGTCATCATGGGCCACATCATTCCGGCTGGCACGGGCTTCGAGCTGCACCGCAAGGTGCGCCTGAAGCCCTTGGTCGAAATTCAGGAAGAGCCCGAGCCCGCGCCGGGCGCAGCGTCTGCGGCGGCTGCCGCCGAAAACCCGCTCTTGGGGCTGTAGTCTCCGCCGCCCCGCAAGACATCGCTCAAACCAAAAGAGCATCCGTTGCCACGGATGCTCTTTTTGCTTCCGGCCGTTCGGTCCGGCGTCCGGTTCACGCGAGCGCGGAACTGTCGGTCAGACCTTGGGTTCCCAGCCGGGGCGGTACTCGCGGCTCCACAGCGCCTGCGCTGCCTTGTCCCCCAGTATCTTGCCCGTCTGCGGATCGCAATCAATCGTATGGCCGGTGCGCCAGGCGATGTTGCCCAGGTGGCAGAGCAGGGTGCTTTTCTGGCCTTCTTCGATCTCCGCCGCCAGCGTTTTGCCTTCGCGAATCGCGTCGGCAAAATTCGCAAAATGGATGCTGTCGAAGGAGAAAAGATCGGCCTGACGGCCCTTGATTTCCCGCAGCACCTTGTCCTTCAGATCGTAGATCACGCAGTTGTTTCCAGCCATCACCAACGTCCCTTGGTCTCCGTAAAAGCTGACTCCGAAACTGGCGCCTTCGAATCCGCGCGGGGCGCAGCTCTGGCCTTCCCACGCAATGCCGCAACGGCCAAAATCAAACGTGGCCAGGGTGGTGTCCGGCGTTTCCCAATCGTCCTGGTAAAAATAGCGGTTGCCGCCGCAGGTGACGCGGTTGGGAAGCCCGACTTTCAAGCCCCAGCGGGCCAGGTCGAGGGCATGGACCGCATTGTTGCCCAGTTCGCCGGTGCCCCAGTGCCAGAACCAGTGCCAGTTGTAGTGCAGGATGTTGTCCCGGTAGGGTTTCTCCGGCGCCGGCCCCTGCCATAGCGCATAGTCCAGCCACTCGGGAACTGGAGCGGGCTTTCCGCGGCCGATCGAAGGCCGCCGGTTCGTGTACCAGCCCCGGGCGAAATAAACCTGCCCGACTTCCCCCGCATGAACCGCCTGAATGGATTCAATCACCCAGGGCCAGCTCCGCCGCTGGTTGCCCATCTGCACCACCCGCTTGTGTTTCCGCGCGGCCGCGACAATCAACTCGGATTCGCGCCCGTTGTGGCTGGCGGGCTTCTCCACATAAACATGCTTTCCCGCCGCGCACGCAAGGAGGGTGGCCGGCGTCTGCCAATGCTCGGGGGTCGCGATGGTGACCGCGTCAATTCCCGGGTCTTCCAACCGCTTCCGCAAGTCCTTTTCGCCCTTGGGCGTGGTGCTTTGTTTCCTGGCCGCTGCCGCGATTCCTTTTTCCAGCGCCCGGCGGTCCACGTCGCACACGCAGGCGATTTCCACATTGGGTACCTCCAGCAATGCGGCAATGTGGGCCATGCCCCGGCCGTTGCAGCCGATGACGGCGACGCGCAGCCGGTTGTTCGGGGAAGCGGCGGCCTGGAGGGACGGCGCCGCCGGCAGCGCCGCCAAACCAGCCGCGACCAGCGAGCTGTTCTTCAAGAAGTCCCGGCGAGTGAGGTTGTTCTTCATAAGTCGGTTGTCTTTATATTCCGTAAACTGAAAAGCTTCAATCCTGGTGCAGGGCAGGGGAGGCCACGACGATTCAACTTTCAATCTGCCGGGTCACGCCCAGTTTTCCGATCAGCACAAACACCAGCAGCAAAGCCAGCGGATACAGCACAGCGCACGCCACGAATATGGGGGTGAACCCATACGCGTCCACCACCCGCCCCGTCCCCAGCATCGCCAGCGCCCCCATCCACGACCCCAGCGTTCCCCCCAGCCCGGTGACCGTCGCAATGGCATTCTTAGGGAACACCTCGGCTGGCAGGGTGATGTTGCTCCATCCGCCATGGCAAAAGGTCATTCCGGCCACCAGCAGCAGGGCGGCGGTGGGATTCGACGTCTGCGTCACGGTAAAAAGGCAGCCCAGCAGGAGGGTCGTCATTAAAGCCATGGTGCTCTTCCGCGCCCGGTCCAGCGTCCAGCCTCGCCCGATGAGGAACCGCGGGAGGAGGCCGCCGGAGAGATTGCCCAGGGCGGCTGCGGCGTAGGGAATCCAGAGGAACATCCCGAGCTGCTTGAGATCGAAATGGTATTGTTTCTGAAAATACAGCGGGATCCAGAACAGGAGGAAATAGCTGATCGGGTCCGTTAACGCCCGAACCAGCACGCAGCCCCAGGTTTCCCGCATCCGGAACAGGACGCCCAGCCGCGGGGGACGCACCCGGCCGGTTTCCTCGGGCAGTCCCTCGAGAATGAGCTGCCGCTCCTCCTCGCTGAGCCGGGGATGGTTCCGGGGTTGTTTGAAGAACATCATCCAGGGGATGAGCCAGAGGAAGCCCACGGCTCCGGTGACCAGGAATGCCGCGCGCCACCCCCAGTGGACTGCGATCACCGACACAACGGGTGCGGCGGCTACCGAACCGAGGGCCGTGCCCGCGTTGAAAATGCCAATGGCCAGCGCCCGGTCCCGCATCGGAAACCATTCTCCCACCGCCTTGACGCCCCCCGTGAAGCTGCCGGGCTCGAACACGCCCAGCAAGAACCGGAAAAAAGAAAACTGGCCGACGGTGCTGGCGAAGATGTGGAGCATGTTGGCCAAAGACCAGCCGGAAACAAACAGGAGGAAACCCCGGCGCGTGCCGATGAAGTCAATAATCCGCCCGCTCACGGCGTACATCACGCCGTAGCTGACCAGGAACCAGAAATTGATGTCGCCGTAACTGGCGTTGCTCAGATGAAGCTGTTCCTTGATCGTCCCGATCAGCACCGAAAGCGTCTGCCGGTCCAGGTAGTTCAGCGCCGACGCCAGACAGAGCAGCCCGGCAATGTACCAGCGCAGGTGCCGGACCGGGCGTTTCCGGCTGGGGACCGCGTGGCCGCTCGCCGCCGGAGGCTCGGAAATGGGGGCGCGGTTCATCGCCTCGAGCGGTTGGACGGTTCAGGCCAGCCCATACTCCCGGGCAGCCCCCTTCCCAAGTTGCTGCACGACCAGCTCACGCAAGTCCGTCGCCGGTCCCACGGTGACCCCTGCGGCAGCCGATTTGCCTGCGGCCAGGCTGCGCTCCGCCCCTTCCAAAACCAGCGTGGTGTAAAAGCCCAGTGCCATCGGCGTGAAAAGACTTTCCCGTTCCGCCGCCGACAAGGTCCCGCTCCGGGAAGCGAGCATCTGGCGGTAAAGACGGCCGGGATGGGTGATGCCGTAGCCGGTCACGGTCTGGTCCTTCTCGAAATTGCGGAACAAGGGATTCACTTGCAGCACCCCGTCGGCATGGATTTCCAGCAAGCCGGGCGTATCCAGCCCCAGGTCCAGCAGTCCGTCCGAACAAATCAAACGCCCGGATTGCACCGTGGTGGACCAGGCGGTGTTGGGCACCGCCCAGCCGGTCAGGATGTGAGCGACGGCCCCTGAATCGAAAAGAATCTCGGTGTCCACCAGGTCGTATCCATGGACCGGCTGCGGCTTGAGCGAGGGCAGCTTGTGCGCATAGCCGATGGCGCGGACCTGGACTGGAATCAGGTTGACGATTTTCATCAACGCGTCGGCCATGTGAACCGTCAGGAAGGAAATCGGCGTGTTGCGGGCGGCAAAGTCCGGGGACGCGAAAAAGCGCGGGGTATGATTGGGGTCCGCCACGAACAGCTTGTCGAGCATGTAAAAGACCGCTGCCTGCAAGGTGCCGTACCGTCCACTTTGGTAGCGGGCCTCGGCCTCCTTGATCCGCGGGTCCTCGCGTTTGTGGAAATCCACCGCCAGAATGCGCCCGTGCTCCCGGGCCGCTTGGATCATGGCGTGCGCGTCCTTGACCGTCGCGGCGGTGGGTTTGGGCACCACCACATCCAGCCCGGCTTTCAGGGCCGCCACCGTTGGCGCGGCGTGGAGATGGTCCGGGGTATTGACCTGCACGGCATCCAGTTCGACCTGGTCCAGCAGCTCGCGATAGTCCGCATAACGCCGGCTGGCCGGCAGCCCGGCCAAATCCCCGAACCAGTTCCGACACTCTTCATTCGGATCGGCCACCGCGCAGATTTCCAGCAACTCCGAATACTGGCTCCGGAAATAAAGGTGCTGGTAGATCTCGCGAACCACCGATCCAGCTCCGATCAAGCCGAGACGAATCTTTTTCTTCATTCGAGCTTTGTTGCGTGATCTGTTTGTCAGGCGGAGACCAAATCCGGCTTCCTGCGGACCCCTGCGTCCGCGGAGGCTCCGGCGTCGAGCGCCGCCACCGCTTCATCGGTGGCTTCGCCCAGTACGGCCAGCCCCTCCTCGAGCGCTTCTCGGGGAATGGTCAACGGCGGACTGATTTTCACGGTCTGGCCCCAGGCGCCCACCGGCGCGAAAAACAGCAGACCTTTGTGAAAACAGCGCTCGACGATGCTGTGGGCCAGGTCGTGGTCGGGTTCGCGCGTTCCCGCTTTCACCGTTTGCAGCCCCCCCACCAGCCCCCGGGCGGACACGTGGCCCACCACCTGCGGATGCCGCGCCTGAATGGTCTTCAGGCCGTCCACCAGCACCGCCTCGAGCCGCGCCGCGTTGCCGGTCAGGTCCTCACGGAGGATTTTTTCGACGCTGGCCAGCGCGGCCGCGCAACAGACCGGGTTGCCGGTGTGCGTGCTGGTCATTGAGCCGGGCCCAAACTGGTCCATAATCGCTTCGCGGCCAATAACGGCCGACAGCGGCAGCGAACTGCTGATGCCCTTGCCGCAGCAAATCAGGTCCGGCGTCACCCCGTAATGTTCAAACGCCCAGAACTTCCCCGTACGCCCGAACCCGGCCTGGACTTCGTCGAAAATCAAGACCACCTGGTGCCGGCGGCACCATTCGGCCAGGTTCCGGACGTATTCCACCGGGGCAAAATCGGGACCCACTCCCTGGTAGGTCTCCATCATCACTCCTGCGATTTGGTCAGGCTCGAGCCCCGCCCGGGCTGTCGCCCGCAGGAAGGTTTCGAACGACGTGTCTTCCTGCCAGTAGCCATCGGGGAAGGGGACATTGATGATTGCCGGGTCGAGGTTGACGATCCACGCCTTCTGGCCCGCCATGCCGCCGGCCTGCTGGGCGCCCAGGGTACGCCCGTGAAAACCGCGCTCAAATCCAACAATGCCGATCTTTTTCTTGCCGCCCACGCGAATGCCGTGAGCCCGGGCAAGCTTGATGGCGCATTCGGTCGCCTCCGAGCCTGTGGTTAGTAGAAACACCTTTTTCAGCCCTTCTGGCGCCAACCCGGCCAGTCGCTCGACCAGGTCGGCCCGCGGCTGGCTCGGGAAACAGTAATTGTGCAGCAAGGGATGGCGGGCCTGCCGGATGATGGCCGCCGCGACCTCGGGCGCCGCGTGCCCGGCGTTGGTCACCAGCACGCCGCTGGAAAAATCCAGCCACCGGTTCCCGTATCGGTCATATACGAAGATATCCTCCGCCCGGTCCCACACCAGCGGGGGCTGGCCGCGCATCGAGAGCGGCTCGAATCGGCGCAAGGTCGTCAATGTCGCAACCGAATCCGGATGCGGCAGCGCTGTGACCACCCGCCGGTACTTCGTTTCGACCCGCGGCACCGTCCGTGGTGTGATGGAAAACTCTTTGCCCATAATGTTCAGGACGGCCCCAGCCTAACAACCGACCTCCGCCCCCGCACCACCGTTTGTGCCCAGTTCTGATACTTTTGTGCGCCCCGGACGGGGTCCCGGCGTCTCGCCCCCCCTCCAATCCAACCCGGCCCTCGCGGCGCTCAAGCGCGCGCCGCACTTATTTCCCGCAGCAATGCTTGTACTTCTTGCCGCTGCCGCACGGGCACGGATCGTTCCGCCCCACCTTGGGCCCGCTGCGAACCGGCTTGGCTTTTTCGACTGCGGCCGCGGCCTCGCTGACAATGTCGCTGGCCTGGGGCGCTCCGCCCCGCTGCCCGCCGCCCGCCGGCGGCTCGCCCCCCGCCGTGCCGCCGCCAAACGCGCTGGTGGACTGGTGCAGCGTCTGCTGGGGGACGCTCCTCAGGAAATTTTCGAAGGCCATCAGGCTCGAGGCGCTGCGGAAAATGTTGTGGCAGATCTGGGTCTTGATGTTGACCATCAACTCCTCGAAAATCTTGTACGCCTCCGCCTTGTACTCAATCAGCGGGTCCCGTTGTCCATGCGCCCGCAACCCGATGCTGTACCGCAGGCTGTCCATCTCGTACAAATGCTCCTGCCACAGCTTGTCAATCGCGCTCAGAATCGTGAACCGCTCCACCTCCTTGAGGGCGTCCGGGTTCTCAAAGCTGACCTTCAGCTCGTAGGCCTTGCGCACGCTCTCCGAGATGAACGTGCACACCGCAAATTGCGCGGGGCTCAGGTGCTCATACATCGAGCCGGGCACCGGCGCCTCCTGCCCGGATTCCGCCGCCTTCACAATTTCTCCCTCGGGCATCCCGAGCGGGAAGTTCAAATTCACCCAATCGGCCAGCGCCCGGACCTTCCACGTGTTCGGGTCGAACTCCGCGGTGGTGAACTGCTCCACCTTCTGCAGCACGACCTCTTCCATCACGTCCATCAACCGGTCGCGCACGTCGGGAGCGTGGATGATCTCGTTGCGGAAGCCGTAGATGACTTCGCGCTGCTTGTTCATCACGTCGTCGTACTCGAGCGTCCGTTTCCGGATCTGGAAGTTGTGCTGCTCGACCCGCTTCTGCGCCTGCTCGATTGAGCGGTTGAGCAGCGGATGCTCCAGCTCCTGCCCCTCCTCCAGCCCCATCTTCTCCATGTATTTTACGATCCGGTCCGACCCGAACAGCCGCATCAGATCGTCCTCGAGCGAAATGAAGAAATGCGACGAGCCCGGGTCCCCCTGCCGCGCGCAGCGGCCGCGCAACTGGCGGTCAATCCGGCGCGCCTCGTGCCGCTCCGTGCCGATGACGTGCAGGCCGCCCAGCTCCGCCACCCCCGGCCCCAGCTTGATGTCCGTTCCGCGGCCCGCCATGTTCGTGGCGATGGTCACCGCCCCGCGCTGGCCCGCCCGCGCCACAATCTCGGCTTCCTGTTGGTGATACTTTGCGTTCAGCACCGAGTGCACGATCCCCTCCCGCTTCAGCATCCGCGACAGGTGCTCGCTCACCTCCACCGAAATGGTGCCCACCAGGATGGGCCGGCCCTGGGCATGGATGTCCTTGATCTCCTTGAGCACCGCGTTGTACTTCTCGCGCCGGGTCTTGTACACCGAGTCGTTGGCATCCTTGCGGGCGACCGGCTTGTTGGTGGGAATCACCAGGACCCCCAGCTTGTAGATGTCGTGAAATTCCGACGCCTCGGTTTCCGCCGTGCCGGTCATGCCCGCCAGCTTGTGATACAACCGGAAGTAGTTCTGGATCGTGATCGTCGCCAGCGTCTGCGTCTCCCGCTCGATGGCGACACCTTCCTTGGCTTCCACCGCCTGGTGCAGCCCGTCGCTCCATCGCCGCCCGGTCATCAAACGCCCCGTGTTCTCGTCCACGATGATGACCTTGTTGTCCTGCACCACGTACTGCACGTCCTTCTGGTACAGACAATACGCCTTGAGCAATTGCGAAATCGCGTGAATCCGCTGTGCCTTGGTTTCGAAATCCTGTTGCAGTTTCGCCTTGGCCTCCAGCCGCTTCCGCGCATCCGGCTCCGGCCCGTTGTCAATCTCGTGCAACGCCGTCGTCAGGTCCGGCAGCATGAAGGCGTCCGGGTCCTTCGGCGACAGAAAATTCCGCCCCTTCTCCGTCAGGTCCGCCTCGTGGCTTTTCTCGTCAATGGCGAAAAAGAGATGCTCCTTCTGCGCGTAGAGCTCGACCTTCTTCTGGTCCGCGTGCAGCGACAGCTCCGCCTGGTTCATCAGCCGCAGATGCTCGGGGTTCTCCAGCAGCTTGAGCAGGCCCTCGGACTTGGGCTGCCCGATCTTCACCCGGTAGAGCAGCAGGCCGATCTCCCGCTCCAGCAGCTCCGCATCGGGCACCGTCGAACCGTCCTCGGGATGCAGTTTTTTGATCAGGTCCTCCGCTTCCTTCAGGAACCGGTTGCACAGGCGCTCTTGGGCGTGATACAGGCTCTCGACCTGGGGCTTGAACTGCGCGTATTGCTCGTCATACGCCACCATGGCCGGCCCGCTGATGATCAGCGGCGTCCGCGCCTCGTCAATCAGGATCGAGTCCACCTCGTCCACGATCGCGTAGTAGTGCCCCCGCTGCACCTGCTCCTCCTTCCGCGTGGCCATGCCGTTGTCCCGCAGATAGTCAAACCCGAACTCGGCGTTGGTCCCGTAGGTGATGTCACAGTGGTACTGCTGCCGCCGCACGGCCGGCGGCTGGTCGTGCAGAATGCAGCCCACCGTCAAACCCAGAAACTGGTACACCGCCCCCATCCACTCGCTGTCGCGCGCCGCCAGGTAATCGTTCACCGTCACCACATGCACGCCCCGCCCGCTCAGCGCGTTCAAATACACCGGCATCGTCGCCACCAGCGTTTTGCCTTCGCCCGTGGCCATTTCCGCGATGCGGCCCGAGTGCAGCGCGTAGGCGCCGATCAACTGCACATCGAAGGGGATCATCTCCCATTTCAGCGGATGTCCCCGCACCACAATCTCGGTGCCGCACAACCGCCGGCACGCGTTTTTCACCACCGCAAACGCCTCGGGCAGAATCTCGTTCAGCCGCCGCGCCAGCTCCGCGTCGTCCCGGATGGCCGACAACTCCGCCTTCCACGCCGCGGTCTTCTCCCGCAGGGTTTCCTCCGGCGCCTGTTGCAGCTCCGTCTCGAGCGAGTTAATCCGGGCCACCAGCGAACGCAGCCGCTTCACCTCGCGGTCGTTCTTCGACCCGATCACTTTCTTGATAAGCCAGCCAATCATCGTAGTTGTTAAAACCCTGAACGCTACGGGAAGAAACCCCCACCGTCAAAACCTTTGCTCAGCCGTAAATGACCAACTGGATGTTCTCGGGCAGCTCCTTGGCCACCTGGTTGGCCACGTCGCCTTTGAACATTTGCGCCAGGGTGCGGCGATGCCGCGCGCCCAGCATCAGAATGTCAATGCCCAGCGTCGCCGCCAGGTCCAGAATCGTCGCCGCCGGGCTTTCACTCACGGCATACAGCGGCACCACCGGCACATTGTTCTGCCGTCCGAGCTCGATCATGTGGCACATGATGCGGGCCGCGTCCGGGTCGCGCTGCCATTTGGGTGGCTCGGTCAATTCCAGCGGCCCGGGCAGCGTGACCGCCAGCTCCTTGACATAAAGCACGTAAAGCGAACCCTGTCGGAAGCGGGCCTCCTCCAGCGCGAATCGGAGCACCGGCGTCAACCCGCGCGCCGCCACCAGGATGGATTGTCCCGGGGTGAGATTGACCTTCCACTCGGGCGACAGCTCCGGCGCGACGTGCGCGGCGATTTCCTCGCTCACCGTCAACGTGCGCAGCCCGGCGCGTTTCTGCGCGTAGGCCCGCAGCCCCAGGCCGGCCCCCACCACGCAGCACGCGAAAAACAACGCGTCGTTCCGCGTCCGCGCGATGGTCAATTCCACCGCGAACAGGACCAGGAACGTCAACCCCATGATGCCGCGCTCGAACCATTTCAATCCCAGCCGCCGGTTGAACGTGCACGACCCCAGGTTGACCGTGATGGCCCCCACCACCCCGATGGCGTAAAGGCCGGCCAGCGCCTCGAGGTTCGACGCCAGCGCCGTCACCACGAACGGCAACACCATGGCGATGCCCAGGGGCACCCACGGCACGCCGTGCGGGTTCAGCCGGGTGAAGCTCCGCGGCATCTCCCCGTCCCGCGCCATCATGTAAATCAGCCCGATCAACGCGCTGATCGCCGTGTTCACCGCGCTGAGCAAAAGCAGTCCGATGATGACGCCCGTGAGGACTCCAAACACCATTCCAAACCCCTCCCCCAACCGCAGGGCGCCGTAATGCTCGGCCAGAAACCGCACCATGTCCTCCCACCGCGCCTCGAGCTTCGGCGTCAGGCTCTTGGGCAGCGAGAGCATCGCCCACCCCAGCAACGCCGTCCCCAGCACCACCTCGATCGCGACGGGGAGAATGGATTTACGGGCCGTCTGCCCCACGCGCGGCTTGTCCAGCGTTGCCCCCGGGTCCAGTTTCATGACCCCGGTCAGGTTCGCGATGGCCTCGACCCCGCTCAGTGCCAGGATCACCCCGGTGAAGGCGACCCAGTTCTTGGTGAACCCTTCATGCGGCGCTTCCAGAAACGCGGTCGTCAGACTGGGCGCGCTTAACCCGACGATGAGGATGACCACCAACACCATGGGCACGGCCAGCGTCGCTGCCAGGTTGCCGGTGTGCTTGGGCCCGAAATAGTTCATCAGGCCGATGGCCACGATCACCCCCATCGTCGTCCAGCGCACCCAGGCGCCGGGCACCCCGAAGTAATGCATCGCCGCCCAGCCGCTCATGGCCGCCGTCACCGTGAAATTCGCCACCAGCAGCAACGCCCCCATCACCGCCAGCAGCCGGCTCTGATCCCGCGCCGCCGAATACACCCCGCCTCCGTCCGGAAAGTGCCGGCACACCACCACGTAATTGTAACCGACCACGGCGGTCAGCAAACACACCGCCAGAATGATCGGCAGCGAGGCATACCCGGCCGCGACAAACGCCAGCCCGATCACATACGCCTTGCTGGTCCCCCAATCCCCATACAACAAGGCCGCCGCCCGCTTCCAGTCGAGATTCCGGGGACGATGAATGCCGCTCAAGTCCATGCCTTACAATTCCGAAGCACCCTCCCCGCACGGCCACAAAGCCCTCTCCGCGCAGGCTGCAGCGCCCGCGCCCCAAGTCTTCAAAGCCTTGGCGTCACCACCCCCGGCATTCGCCGGCCCCAACGCCTGCTGAGTTCCCGCAATAGCTTGCACTCGGCCCATCTCTTAAGAAACCGCCGTCCCTGCGTCAATTGCATTTCCTGCCCCCTCAACTCACTTGGGCACCCGGCGAATGGCCAGCCTGTGCCTCCAACCTCCGCGGGCCGGGCGTGCGCGCCGCCCCCCGCGACTTGCCGGGTCCGGCGCCGGTCTTGACACCCCGACGCCCGCGTGGTTGCATGACGCCACGATTTTGAACTCCCAACGACATGAACTGAACGGAAATATGAACACTCCAGCCGACTCCCGTCCCCGAACCGCCGCCACCCCCGTCACCCGCCGCCGTTTTTTGGCCGGCGCCGGAGCGTCCGCCGTGGCCCTGACCTTCATCAATCCGGCGCTGGTGCGCGGCGCCGCCGCCAACGCAAAACTTGACATTGGCCTTATCGGCTGCGGCGGGCGGGGCAAATGGATTGCCAGGCTCTTCGAGCAACACGGCGGCTACCGTTTCGCCGCGGTGGCGGACTATTTTCAGGAGCGGGTGGACGACGTCGGCGAGGCCTTCCAGGTGCCCGCCAACCGGCGTTTCACCGGCTTGTCCGGCTACCGCCGGCTGCTGGAACAAAAGCTCGACGCCGTGGTGATCGAAACCCCACCCTACTTCCATCCCGAACAGGCGGCCGCCGCGGTTGACGCCGGCAAACACGTCTTCCTGGCCAAGCCGGTCGCCGTGGATGTTCCCGGTTGCGCCACCATCGAGGACAGCGGCAGGAAAGCCACGGCCAAAAAGCTCTGTTTCCTCGTGGATTTCCAAACGCGCGCCAACAACCTCTACCAGGAGGCCATCCAGCGCGTGCATGCGGGGGAGATCGGCAAACTCATCTGCGCCGAAGCCGCCTACCATTGCGGCCCCACCTGGGAACACATGGACCAGCTCCTCCGCAAAGACCCCACCAATCCCGAAGTCCGACTGCGCGCCTGGGGTGTGGACCGCGTGTTGTCCGGCGACGTCATTACCGAGCAGAACATCCACGCCCTGGATGTCGCCTGCTGGGTTCTCGACGCCCGGCCCCTGCGCGCGTACGGCACCGGCGGCGCCACCCGTGGCTTCGTCGGCAATTGCTGGGACCGTTTCGCGGTCATCTTTTATTTCCCCAACGACCTGGTGGTCAGTTTCAACTCGCATCAATCCGGCTGGGGCTACGACGACATCCTGTTCCGGGCCTTTGGCGTGAAGGGGGTGCTCGACACCCACTACTTTGGCCACGTCACCCTCAAAGCCAAAGAGTTCCACAGCGACGCCCAGGTGCCCAACTTGTACCAAACCGGCGCCGCCGCCAACATCGCCACTTTCCACGACCAGATCACCCGGGGTGAGTGCGCCAACCTGACCGTTCCCGCCAGTGTCCGCAGCAACCTCACCACCATCCTCGGCCGCATGGCCGCGTATCGCAACGCGGTCGTCACTTGGGACGAAATGATGGCCGCGAACGAAAAATTCGAGGCGGACCTCAAGGGCCTCAAAGCCTGATTCCTCCGCCGGTTTTTTCCCTCTATACACGCGGCAGGGGCTTTGCTATGGTGCGGCCCACCTATGGCACTGGACGACTTTTTACTCGAAGCGGAAGAAAAGATGAGCAAGACGGAGCAGGTCGTAGTCAGGGAGTTTGCCGGCGTCCGCACCGGCAAAGCCTCGCCCGCGCTGGTCGAGAACATCATGGTGGAGGCCTACGGCGCCCAGATGCGGATTCGCGAACTGGCCGGCATTACCACCCCCGAGCCGCGCACGCTCGCCATCCAGCCTTGGGACGCCAACTCTCTCCATGCCATCGAAAAGGCCATTCTTAAAGCCAACATCGGCCTCACTCCCTCGATCCAAGGCCGCACCATCCGCATTTTCTTTCCCGAACTCAGTCAGGAACGCCGCCAGGAATTCGTCAAAATCATCCGCAAAATGGCCGAGGACGGACGCGTGGCCATCCGCCACGTCCGCCGTGACGCCATGGAGCAGCTCAAGAAACACGGCCACGACAGCGGCGTCACCGAGGACGAGGTTGAGCACGCCGAAAAAGAACTGCAAAAGCTCACGGACGAGTACATCGCCAAAATTGACGCCCACCTCGCCCACAAAGAAAAAGAAATCATGACCGTTTAGCCCGGCGGGTTCACGACCCGAGGGAAAAACGATGCTCGCGGGAGCGATCCGGCGCTGATGTGAAGATCCCTGTGAGGCGGCGCTCAAGGAGGCGGGAGAGCCTGCAAGTCCCCGCGTCAGCAACCGGAGTCAAATCCGGCGGTGCACACTACTGGGCGCCGGGCGACGCCCTTACGCA
>ERZ795051.3538-NODE-3538-length-15801-cov-4.878572_pt1 | contig 15801 bp, 9 predicted proteins | sample MGYA00375135_ERZ795051 | MGnify/ENA primary metagenome ERZ795051 (study PRJEB30180, sample SAMN05720222) | activated sludge metagenome | isolation source: Anaerobic digester | place: Japan | collected 2015-05-26 ... | reverse complement strand
TCCAGCCGCCGAAAATATCGCTGGCGTCCCCATCGAAGGGCCACCAGGCAACGGTCCCCACCAGGTACGGCGCGTGGGTGGTTTTGAATTCCAGACGATACAGACTCGAGTTGGTGGTCGGCAGGGTGTTGGAAATGACGGCATCGTTGAGGACCAGCAACCGGTTGCTCAACCACGGCAGGCTGAAATCCGGCAACACGGTGGCGAAGTTGCTGAGCACACTCCACCCTTGGAACGTCACGCCGGGCGCGTATCGGCCGATCGCCGCCGCTTCGAAGTCGTTGGTGTAAAAGGGGACGATGTTCGTGCTGGCAAACACCGGCACGCCGGCGCTGTTGGTCGCCACACCGAAACTGCCCAATCCGTTGGTCGAGGCCGCCCCGCGGTTTTCAAACAAGAGGATGCGCGTCCCATTCGGGCTAATCAGCGTGACCGCCAGGTCTGAAATTCGCTCGTGCCGGATGAGCAGGCCCACATCCAGGTCCGAAACGCTCAGCCGGTTGGTCACGAAGATGGTGGAGTACGTCACCGCATCGTCCCGGATGGGGACGCCGCCAAAGACGCTGGGAATGGAAGCTGCCACCGCAAACGGATTGAGGAAAACCTCGGCGGTGAGACGAATGCGCTGAACCCGGAGGGTCGGATTATACACGCCAATGAAATAGCGTCCGGCCGTCAGCGGCGGCAGGGAGAAGGGCGTAATCGAAAGACAGTCCCCCGGGGGCAGGACATCGAGTTTGTAATCATAAGCCGTGCGCGTCGGGACATAATCCCGGGCGACGTACAGCTCGATCGGGTCGGTGTTGCCGGAGACGCAAACCACCAGGTTGGTGGCCTGCGGCGGCACGTCAATCGAGTCGTAGGTCCAACTGTTGGGCTGCAGGTCCCGTTCCCGCGCCCTGCCTGGAGCGATGTTCTGCGGCTCGAGCTTGAGGAACAGCCGGTTGACCACTCCCGTTCCCGCCGGGAAGTTGTTCGCCATGTTGAATAACCAGACTCCCAGTCCTTCTTCGCCGATGAAATCCTTGAGGTTGCCGGGGCCGTCCGACGGACGGGAGAACGGAACGTCCCCCTCCCCGTTGTCTTCGTAGATGTAATCGTAGGTGTTGGTGATGCAGTTGCCGGTGCCCGGGTCGGTGGCGCAGGTCTTGTTGTTGAGTACGGCAAACTTGCGATTATGGCCCAACGTCCCAACCAAAGCGCCCGGGAAAGTGTGGGTAAGGGTATTGGTCACGACCACCCGCCGCACCGTAATGGGCTGGATGGAGAGCGCCAGAACCCGGGCCCCCTCGGGCTTTTGCGGCGTGCCGGGCGGGATAACGGCCGGCACGGGCAACCCCAACAGGTATTGATTTCCCTCACTGTCGGTCAAACCAAACGGCAGTTCGCTGAAGATGCCCAGGAAATTGTACTCCGCCGCCTGCTGGTCCTCGGATTTGACGCCCACGTAATAAACGGCGGCAGGCGCCACGTTGCTCAGGGCGATGACCTCCGTGCCGCCCCGGCCCTGGGATTTATAGGCGTTCTCAATCGCCACCGGGTCGAGGTTGGTGAGGCCCGGTGAGAGCGAGACGTAGAGGTCTATGTCGGCCTCCAGCCGGGTGGCGTTGTCCGGATCGTCCTCGTTCACGCCCATGCGGGGGATGGCCAGGGTGGGCGGGAGGAACGTGACGAAAGCAGCGTTGGTGAAGTTCAGGTCATTGGACAGCACATAAAAGTGCCACTGGTTGGTCATGCCGGCGGTAAGGACGGCGCCCGCCTCGAGCGGGATGGTGTTGGTGCCCAGCAGCGGCGTGTTGGCCCCGACATGCTGGCCCGTGAGGAGACCCCCGGTGGCGCGCGCCTCCGGATTGTCCGGCAGGTTGTTCGTCACCACGGTGACCCACGGAAGGGTCAAGGCCACGGTTTCGCGGCGTTCGAGGGTGATGGCGTTGGTCAGGTCGCCGTTGCCGCTGGAAATAACCAGGGCGAAATCCTGCACCACATCATTCGTGTGCGCCGTGACCGCATTGACATTCACGTGGCGGGCAAAGACCGTGACGGAATAATTGGTGGACAGCGGCTCCTTCAGGAACACGTTTTCGACGTTGTTGACAAAGTCCCAGGCGGGCGGGTCGTTGGTGCTCCATGCCAGGTTAAAGTCGTTGTCAGCCCTGATGTCATTGCCGAAATAAACCTCGCCGGTGTCGAGGTTGGTCACCACCAGGTCCAGATCATTGACCAGCTTGATGCCCGCCACCGGATTGCCGGGCGGGTCCGTCCAAACCAAAGTGGCGCGCAACGGCTGGTTCCGGGCGGCCTCGGAAAGACTCAGGTAATGGGTCTCGCGCTGGCCGCTGGCCAGGGCGTTGGTGGGACTCTGGTCGAAGGCAAAAATCGGCGAAGACGACGCGTTGCCCACGAGGTTGGAGAGCGCGCCCGGCAGGCTGTTGGGCAGGTTAACCAATCCCCAGCCCTGAAAATTGATGTTGTTGTTGACCTGGAAATCGTAAAGGTCGCTCACCGACCGGGCCCCGTTGATGAGCAAGGCCTTCATCAGGGCCGGACTGTTGGTTCGCCCCAGGCGTTGCGTGAAAAACTCATGCATCAGCGCCAGCGTTCCCGAGACGGAGGCCGCCGCCATGCTGCTGCCGGATTCGTACCGGTAAAACGGCCCCAACTGATTGTTGAGGTTGCTCAGCACCTCGAAATAGTTTCCATACTCATTCGTCGTGATAAGAATGGTGGTGAGGTTGAACACGACCGTGTCATTGGTCCCATTGCCGATCTGGTAATCCAGAAAATCGTTGATCGGCGCCAGCGGCGCGTCCGGAGGAAGGAAAACTTCGTTGGTGCCGATCACGGTCCCGCCGATCAGAATGGGCAGGTCGGCTCCGAGCGGGCGCGTCGCCTCGGCCCGAATGATCAACTGCACCGCGTTGTCCGGGATGAACACGCCGCTGGAGTAAAACTCGTTGGTGCGCACTTCCAGGTCCGGCATGAAATCCGTGGCATAGTTGGTCGGGTTGTAGTAGGCGGCTTCATCCCACTGCGTCGAGCGGGCCGACACCACAAACGTCCCCGGGGCCACCAGGTCCGGCTTGAACCGGCCGTATTCCCCCTCGAATCCGATGCCGACATTGCCGCGGCTGGAGAAGCCGGCGACCTGCTCGCTGCTGTCGCTGGACCGCTGCCAGGGCTTGTTGGTTTCGCAACTGGTCGAGCCGTCGAAGCTGGTGCACTTCCAGGTTTCATTGGTGAGGTCCCGGAACTGTTCGACGGCTCCGACGGTAATCACATTCTTGGCGGTCCCCGGCGACTGGATGGTGTCCGCCGTCCCCCCGAGGCCATCCTGGTTGGCAAACCCCGCCGCCCGGCTCAGCGCCCCCGCGTTGCCGGCAGGAAACACATAGAGCACGGGCTGGGAGCCCGGGACATCCGGCACGGAATCGCGGACAGCGGCGTCGTAACTGGCAGCCGCCAGATCATATTCCGGGGAGCGAAGGTACCAGCTATTGTTCGAAATGAGGGCGTTGGTCCGGCCGGCGGTTTCCTGGAGGTACCAGTCCGGCTCGGAAAACAGCATCGAAAACACGCGCGCGCCCGGCGCTTTGCCCCGAAACTGGCCCTCCACCGGCGGCAGCTCCGAGCCCTTGGCGTTCGTGACGGTCAGCGACTCGGCCCCGTTGCCCGCGATAATTCCCGCGACATGCGTGCCGTGCCCCGCCGCGTCCACCAGACTGTTGACGCTGTCGCCCGAAACGCGGTTCGCGGCAAAAACCGGGTGCGTGGCGTCCACGCCGGTGTCATTGACGTTGACCAGCACATTCGTGCCCGTCAGCCCGAGGTAGTTGACGTTGGTCGTCGCGTTCTCCGCCACCCGAATCGTGGCCCGGCTCAGGTCGTTGGCGGGAATCCGCGGCCGGGCCAATTCAATCTGCTGCACCCCGGCCAGCGCGGCAAGGGCCGGCAGGCTGTCCACCGGCGGCCGCACCCGGACGACCGGACCGAAGGGCGAACGGTCGTGGGCCACCACTTCGGCGCCCAGTTGCTCCAACTGTTCAATCGTCGTCTCGCGCGCGTCGCTGAACAGCAGGAGGTTCAGCGTGGTGTCTTTCGGCAACGGCTTGCCTTCCACCGCCAGACGCAAAAGCGAGGATTTGATCTTGTAATACGGTTCGTATGGCAAAACCGCCTGGGTGTCCGGCGCGGCGGCAAGCTGCCGGGCGGCGGCGGCCGTGGCGCGAACCAGGTAGGCCTGATTCGGGATGTAGGCCACGATTTCGGCTCCCGCGCGGCGGATTTCCTCGCGAAACAAGGGGTTCAGGGCGGTGCGCGACTGGACGATGTAGCCTCCAGGATCCCCTTGAGCCCGCAGATGCGGAGGCACCGCCAACTCCCGCGGCACGCTCGTGTCCAACAGGGCGTTCTCGAGCAGAATCGCGCTGGGCCGCCGCGCCAGCGTACTCACCGGCTCGGGACTGTTGCTCAGCCGGTAGGCCGTGCGCACCGGTTCCTCCGTACTTGTCTTGGTAACTCGTGTTTTGGGCTCCGGCCGGTTGAGATTGCCCGCCTCGCTTACCAAGCGGAAAACCGCCTCTTTCCGGGCCTGGGTGTCCCCCTTGCCGGAAGGGACCGCCGCAGCCTGCGGGGCGGCCGCGGCACGGCCTGCCGCGCCCGCGTTTCCTTCGGCGGCCCAGCGGTTGCCCATCCGCCAGAAGACAACCGCGGCCGCGAAGCAGAGGAGACTTGCCAGGAACCAAAGCAACGAACGGAAGCGCATAAACTCAAATTAGTGAACCGGCTGAAACTTCGTCAAGTAATATAACCCTCGCCCCCGCCTAATCCGGCGCCAACTGATTGTACGACTCCACCGACACCCGCGGCTGGTTCGGCAAGCCGTCCACCCGCACCACGGCCCGGGTGACGGTCTCGGCGGTGACCTGGTAATTGGTGACCAGTCCCATGAAACGGCCACCGGTTTGGATGGATTGCGGGGCCGGTTTGAGGGCTTGGCCGTACGAATAGACAACAAACCGCGGGTCCTCCTCGCAATGCAGCAACCCCAGCACCTGCTGCGGGATGCGCTCGATGGCCGCGTCGCTCATGAAATTGGTGTTGCCGACCAGCCACGGGGATTTCACTGTCAGCTCCGGCACCGCCAGAATGTCGCCCAGCCGCCGGAAGCTGCCGTTGAAGTTGGTGCGGCGCACGTCGTTCAAGGCGCTCACAAAGCGGACGAGGGGAGGGGGAACCGCGGGGTCGTAAACCCCGGCGGGTTCAATCACCCAGTTGGTGGTCGCATCGGGCATGATGTTCACCCCCCCCAGGATGGCGGACCACGCGGCCAGGTTGGTCTGGTTGATGGACATCCGTCCCCGGGAGGCGTTGTCGTTGAACGCGGTGGTAAACAGGTCCAGGATGCGCCGGTCGCGCTCGGGATGCGTGAACGCGGCGTCGTTGGTCCAGGCATTCAGCGCGACGATATTGGTACTGATCTGTCCGACGTTCCGCACCAACTGCCCGTTGCCCGTCCACCTCAGCCACCGGTCCAGCTTCACCGGTTCCGGTTTCAAATACACCGTCTGCCACGGAGTGCCCCGGTGAACGCGCCCAAGCCACCCCACATTCGGCAGCTTGTTGGTCGGAAACTCCCAGTCATCCGGCCGCCGCACCAGCGGGTCCTTGGCCGCCAGCTCGTAGTCGCCAATGCTCGGGTTGCTCGAGCCGCCCGGCCGGCCGCCCCACGGCGAATAGCGCGCATTGATCTGGCCGATGTTGTTCAGCGGCGGACTTTCGCTGGTGAAGTTCACGTTATTGGTCATGTGCAGGTCGCGCAAATCCCCAATGGTGTAATGCACCAGCGGGTCGTTGGCCTGCCAGGTCGTGTGCAGGTAAATCGGGCGGTAAGGAATCAGCGGGGCGTAGAAAACGTTGGACTTGTAAAAAACTTTGCCAATGTTCCGGGCATATTTCGGCCCCCAGTCCTTCAGGTTGTAACGAAAACCGTCAACGGCCGATTCCGCATCGAAGCCCGCCGAGGGGTCGAGGCTGAAACTCTTCATGTCCGTGGCGCCGTAAAGGCTGACGCCAATCTGGTTCAATACCCCGTAAGTGGGCACCCGGATGTCCGTGGACCGGCCCAGGCGATTCGTGCACCACTGGCTTCCCGGGTTGCTGTAGGTTTCCTGACTGATGGTGTTGCAGTTGCCGTCCTCGGCAAGCTTGGCCAAAAGGTCTATGGTGTCGCCGTCGCTGCTCAGGTTCACATAGTCCACAATCCGATTCAGACCACGGTCCACCAAAATAAAGCGGACCTTGGTCTGGACCGTCAGCCACCAGCGGGGCACGGGGAAGCCGGATTGCCGTTCGAAGATGTGGGTCTGCGCCACCAGCGATGGCGGACTCTGGCGGTAAGTGCTCGTGGACAGGAACGGGAAAAAGTTGGTGGAAGGATGGAAAGGTATCACGAACGACAGGCCCACATCACTCGTGTTGGTCCACCCGCGCCAGGGCCGGGCGCCCCCGGGAATGCTCGTTACCACAGTTGCACCACGGGCCACACGATTGCTGTGAAGCATAATCCCCAGCTCATTGGTCATGAACGAGGTCATGTCGGCAACGGCAATCAATTCCAACTGGCGGGGATAGGCGTTGCTGTAAGAATTCCACGCTTCCATGCCGAACACATTCGAGATGCCAATGACGTACATCTGGTTGGTCTCGACCACCGGGCCGGCGACCTGCCCCGGCGCCCGGCGAAACTCGAGCAACCGGGTAACCAAAACGTGGGTCTGCATCGAAAACTCGTTGAAATTCGGAAAGCCCTTCTTGCTCCCAATCACCAGCGGCACTCCGTAAACGAGGTCACCCGGGGCCAGGGCACTCCGATCGGCCGGGTATCTCAGGTCCCGGGCGGGCGGAGCGGCCGTGGGAATGGCAAGACGCGCATCCACCTCCTCCTGATAACCGGCAATGTAAATGATGTCCTCACCCGAGGAACCGGGCCGCTTGCCAAAGATGGGCCGGAACACGCTCGGGGCATTACCCGGTCGCAGGGTGGTGGCATCGTACATGTTGGCCGCCAACTGGAGCAGTTGGTGAACGCTGGGAGTGTAGAAGTTGGTCGGATAGATCTGAAAGTCCTGGCCGATCGTGAATTCGTATCCGGCGTTCTTGAGCAGTCGGTTCGCGGCGTTGGTGAAGAAGTCAACCGGCCGCCAGTTCACGAAGTTGGTGGCGCTGGCGACACCCAGCGGGTTGCGGTACACGAGGTTGTCGTAGTTCAAATTCATCTTGTCCGGCGGCTCGGGCTCCGAATCGGTCCCCAGTTGCGAGAGCAGCCGGTAGAAGGTGTAGCGATTGTACGAATCCGGAGCGTAGCCCGCCCGCTGCAAACGGTCGGAGAAGGTCTCGACTCCCGGCACAACGGGCTGGTCCAGAGCGAGCTTGAATTTGTTGAACAAATCCTGCGTGGTAAAGACGTGGGCCGGGTTGTCGGCGCCGGGCCAGCCGGAGTTGACGGCGGCGCCAGGGCGGTCGTTGTCGAACCAACTCCAGGCGTTGGTCATGACCGGACCGCGGCTGTAGCCGTCAACCAGGTCGTTTTCAAAAGCCAGGACACCGGGATTGCCAAACAGCGCGCGCACGCTGGCCAGGCCGTTGCCCCAGCTCCCGCCATAGCGGTAACGCAGCAGCCAGAGGGCGTCATCAAAGGCCACCCCGCGGTTGGGCTGGGTATAGTCCGGAGGCGTCGAGCGCCAGAGATACTGATACGGCGCGGCGTTGGTCTGCCACAGGTTGGTGTTCAGGTCCACCAGGAAGCTGGCCAGGTTGATCTCCCACGGGCCGGCGCCCTGGTTGCGCAGGAAACCGTCGCCGGTGGTCAACAACATGGAACCCGGGGGCGTCCCCGGCCTGAACTGCTTGGCATAGTTGTGAATGGCGTTGATATCCAAAGTGTTTCCCGCCGGCACCACCAGGTAGGCGTAGCGGTACAAGAACCGGTTGGTGGGCGAATGCGGGCGTTCGGGAAACTCCAAGCCTCCGACCCATTCCGGGTCGCCGGTGAACCAGTTGCTGAGGACGTTATTCGGGGCGGCGCCCAGCGGAAGGGGATAACCGTTCGCGTCGTAATAGCCGCCGATCGGGCTGATGACGGGCTGCAAGCCGTTGGTCTCAAACCGGCCGTTCCGGTTCAAATCCAGGTAATAGCGGAATTCGGGCACGCGGACGCCGTTGCTCAGGACGTTGACATAGACCGGCACCCGCGGGCTGTAAAACAGGTTGGCCAGGTTCTGCAACGAGTCATCCGGGTTGAGCGGGTTGCCATTGGGGTAAATCCAACTCACATTGGTGTAGCTGCCGTCCTGCAGGGGGTTGCCCGTGGAAACAAACCCCCGGGGATTGATGTAATTCGTTGAAACCAACAGGTCGTAACTGAAAGAATTGCTAAAGGCTATCATGGGCGCCAGCAGCTCCGCCTTGGCGCGCTCCAGCCCGGCATCGGCGGCCAGCTTCGCCATGGCCTGGTCGGTCGCGGTTGTCACCGCGCCGCGTTCGGCCCGGCTGAGCACCAGGAAGGCAATGGCCATGAAGGTGATCACCGACAGCAGCACCAGCGTGATCACCAGCGCCACGCCGCGCTCCACCCTGCGATGTCGAAAACTCAATTTCATTGGTAAACCTTGAAATCCACATTACGAATGGGAATCCGCTGGCGGAACAGGTGGACCTGCGCCACGCGGTTCGAGAGGAAATTGCGCTGGGCTTCGGGGCTGCCGAGGGCGCGGTAACGCTGGAGCACTTGCGGTTCGAGAATCCCCAGTTCCAACTCGACAAACGCGGGCACCGCGTTGCTCACGAAATAGCATGCGATCTGCGCGGGGTCCAGGGAACTGGCGAACACCGCGGTGTTCGGCACCGGGATGAACTCCTCGGCCTTGCCAGCCACGGATGGCACCCAGAAACCGTTGGTGCCCCCTTGGCGGGTGACAATAAAACCATTGGTGGCAAACGCGCGCACGCGCAGGTGGACCACCCCGTCCACCATCCGCGACAGATTGGTGACGGGCTGCTGCGAAAGCACATTCTGGCGCGCAAGGGCGGCCTGGTCCTTGAACATCCCGCTCAAAATCGGGCCGTGACGAAGCGGCGCGGTGGCCTGGAAGCGATACAGGGTGCCGACTCCCGAGTTGTCAACGTCCGGCAGCACCTGGTAGCCAATGCCCTCCCATCGCTGGCCTTCCCGGGTCAGAAAGAAAAACCGCTGGACGACATTGGTGCGGGGCACGGTAACGCCCGGCAGGTCCTGCAGCAGCGGCTGATCGAAGCCGGGGGAGATTTCCGCAAAAAAGTTCGTGCTGAACCAGAAATTCCCGTTCACCGAGTAGGGCGACGGACACGGCCGCATCTGTTCCAGCTCGCGACCCATGATCTCGGTGAGCGCGCGACCCGCCTCCAAAACGTCCGTCTGCGTGATGCTCGAACGAAACGCGCGCTGCGTCTGGTGGAACATCGCCAGCAAACCCAACACGATGAAGGACAGCAGGGCGACGGTCACCAGAATTTCCACCAGCGAAAAGGCGCTCCGCCGCCTCCGGCGGCGCAAAATGGGGATGCGGAAAAACGGCTTCATGGGGTCCTGGCGTAGTTGCGCGGCTCAAAAAAGTACAGCCAATACTCGGGAGCATCGTATCCCTCCTGTTCCACCACCCGGGTCAGCCGCCCTCCCGCGCTGGTGCGAAAACTCTGCCGGCCGTTGCCGATGGCCTGCGTCGGCAGGCGCGGCCAGCGGAAGGTCAGCCGCACGTCGTGAATGCTGTTTTGCAGGTTGGTGGCAACGAGAAAATAATTGGACCGCGCCACGATTTCGTTGGTCAGCACCACTGGATTGTACAAGACGGGGTCCAGGAAGTTGGTCCAGTGGGGATCAAAATGGTTCGTGCCGTAAGGCGCCACCTCGGGAATGAGGCGGTAATTCAAGGCCAGTTCCTGCACGTCCGGGTTGGTCTGGGGAAACTTCTCACTGGCCGGACCGCTCAACGCCCGGACATTCGCCACCACATAATTGCTGTAATAGGAACCGTCCGGCAGGGTGATGCAGCGGGGCGTGCTGAGCAGGCCGACAATCCGCGCGCCACTGCGCAGCGGAAACGGCTGGGCGGTCGAGGAAGCCGCGGGCGTGTACCAATACGTGCCCACCAGGCTGCGCCGGCCATTCGGGTCGTAACGATAAATGGTGTTGGTGATCGAAACCACATAGTTGGTGAGATCATCCAGCCCCCGCTCGCCGTTGCGGATGGCATTCATGAACACCGTCGCGTCCTGGTTGATGATGGTCTCCTCACGGTTCTCGCGTTGCACCGACATCCCGGTGGGCAGAATGCCGATGATCGCCACCAGCGCAAACCCGATGATCGCCAGGCTGATCGCAATCTCAATCATGGTGAAAGCCGCGGCGGCCGGATGCCCGGCCCGGCTGGGGAAAGAATGGAAACGACGTTTCATTGAACCTCCTGCCGCACCATGCGGGCCCGGCCGGTCAGCCAGTCAATGTTGACCAGATTGAAGCTGTTGGTGCTGTTGCCCGGCGGATTCTCGTTGACCGAGGCGAGGCGCCCGTTGAGCGCCTTGGTGACCGGGTCGCGCCCGAAGGAGACATTGCCGAGCGCCAGGGGGATGACCTCGTTGGCCCCCGTGGGCTGGCCTTGCGCATCCACCAACTGTCCAAGGTGGTTGAAGGCGATGTAATAGAGCGGAATATAAGGCGCCTGCACGTCGTTGGACGGGCGCGTGGTCTCCAAGGGAAAAGGAATCGTGTTGGTCGCCGCGAACGGGTAGATGGGGAAGACCTCGCCCGTCACGTTGTTCTTGATGATGGGAGGCGGGCTGGGCTGCGGCGGATTTACAAATTTCTGCAAAGAAATGAAGACCCCCTCGGGCAGCGTCTTCCAGGAGGAAAGATACCTCGGCGTATTGCGCCCCGGCTGATCTCCCAAGGACCGCAGGGCAACGAAATTGTAGCCGATGAGTTGTTTGTCGAAAAGATTGGTCGCGGCCTGAAAGTCCTCCGGCGTCCAGTTCGCGTAGTATCTCGGGTCATAGTCCAGCAAATTGGGCGGGACGAAAACCATGAAGACGACCGTGCGCTGGCTGATGGCCAGTTGGCGGGCGCGGGCAAAGTCGTCGAGCATTTGGCGGGAAGCAGCCGCCATGGCGTTGTGCTTGAACGCCTTGAGGTTGGGCAATGCAATGGCCGCCAGAATGCCAATGATGGCAATGACCGCCAGCAGTTCCAGCAGGGTAAAACCCGCCGCTGCCTCCCCCGCCCCGCTTCGCCGCATGTCAGGAGGATGTTTTTTCACAGTTACGGTTTCCAGAGCAGAACATTATCCTTGTTGACCCCCTGGTCGGCCCGCTGGTTGGGGTCTATCGCCCCATCGGGACCGGCCGACCAGATCATGACCGGACTGTTCAGCTCGAAGTTGTCTCCGTTGCCGTTCGCGTCACGGGTGTTCGCCAGCCCGTAGTAGCCAACGGTTCCGTTTTGCTGCGAGACAGCCCGCCGGCGATAGAACGCGTCCCGGGCTTTGTCGTCGTTGTTGGTGTCAATGGTGATGAAATAGGGAGTCCCCCACGGATCCCGATACGCGCCATCAGGGCCAACGCCACCCGAGACCGTGTCACTGCTGGTGACCGCATTCAGGAACTTGGTCCGCTGCGGGTTCTTGACATGGTCTTTGTTGATGGTCGGCCGGCCGTTGCCGTAGGTCTCGAGGTCCAGGAGGATGGCCATCATTTCGGCATTATTGGTCTGGTAGGTCGAGTTCGTGGTGACAAGTTGCATGGTCCCAGTGCTGGTCTTGATGTTGGGCAGGCCAAAGGTGCCAAAGGTGAAGTCCTCGCCCGAATTGGCGACGGCCTTCATGGCTTCCGTCGAGCAGGGGAAGCGGCTGTAGGCGGACTCATAGCTCTTGATGGCATTGAGAATGTCCGCCATCTGGACCTTGGCGCGGTTGATTTGGGCCTGGACCTTCGCCCGCCCCAGCGCGGGCAGGAGCATGGCGGCCAGGATGGCAATAATGGCAATGACAACCAGCAGTTCGACCAGCGTGAAACCACGACGCATCGCGCGCCGCAAAGGAGTTTTCTTTTTCATAGGTGGATGAGGGTTGGAGGGTGTAAAGCTGCGATTCACCTGACGTGGACGGCGGCTGGTTTTCCCCAGGATTGAGATGCCCGGAATCCAGCCACAATCCAGCCAGGCCAAGGGGATGACCTCCCGCCGCCGCGGCACCGGCCGTAAATGTAATTGCACTTGCATGGTTCGCCAGGGGTTAAGGCCAGTACGAGTAGGGCGGCTTTATGATGGTGGGCTTGCCCCAGTTGCTGATCCGGTAGATGTCGTTGCCGATTTTCACGTCCACCCACAAGTCAAAAGAGGACGGATTGTGGATCGGCCGCGCCGCGTTGTATCGCCAGGGATTGATCTTCTGCCCCCGGTCGTTTTGAAAAACAACCGGCCCCTCGACGGAAACCCCCAGCACCACGCAGTCGGGGCTGGTGACCGCGAGGTATTGACCAACCTTGAGCCCCTCGAAAAAATTCCTGGCCGTCTGCCCCTCGTCACCGCCCCCGCGCGTGCAATTCATGAAACCGCCGATGGTCGGGCCGAAGGTCGCACTGATGGTCCCGGCGCCGATTTGCGCCGCTTTATCCAAAGTCTGGTACGAGTTGTTGGCGGAATTGAACGTGGTTCCGCGCAATTCGTAGAACAACACGTTGGGAGCCAAAAAATTCGTGTCGGACGGGGGATAAAACCCGAGTTTCGCCTTGTAGGACTCGATGGCCGTCTCGAGCTGCGCCAATTCCGACTGCGTCCGGCTGCGGATTTTGTTTTTGTTCACCGCGGCGGTGATGGGGAAGATGAGGCTGGCAAGGATTGCAATGACCGCGATGACCACCAGCAACTCGACCAGCGTGAAGCCGCTGCGGCTCTGCGGCCGGAAATTCGGGCATGGGGTCTTCATTCTTTTCTCCATCGCTTTTTCAGGTTGATCTGCCATTTCGGATTACCGGTCGCGCAGCTCATGCTCCATCCGTTCGCTGAGCCACTGTTTGATCATGCTTTGATAATTGAGATACCGCGAGCGCGCCAGGCGCTTGATCCGCGCAAGCATCCGCGGGTCCATGCGAATCGTAATGGTCACCGATTCAGACGCCTCGCTGTTCCCCGCCACCGCCCCCTCCATCAGGCGCAAGTCCGGCCGGTGCTCCGACCAGAAGCCCGCTTCGGCTTCCTCGCTGTCGAAGATCGGCACGTCTTCCCATTTGGCTAACGATCGCATTGTCTTGTTCTATTGGGCCAGCGCCTGGTCCATCTTCCGCTGGTAGAAAAACCGTTCCTCAGGCTCGAATGGCCGGGCGTGAATCACCCGGATTTGCTTGCCATTGGTCCGATACACGCTGAAAATCCCGACGCCCCCACTCGACATTCCCAGGTTAAAAAACCGGGCTTGGACCGAGAACCGAGGCGAATCCGGCAAAATCCGAATGGCAAACGGGTCCTCGAACGATTCTTCGATTTCCTGCAGCGTCAAAGAGCTGTCGAGATTGAACGGCGGATTGTTCCAGTCAAACTCCATAACCGCTCAACTGTATTTAATTCGCCCATGCAATGTCTTTACAAAGTATTTACACATGAGCCCGAATTCTGTCAACAAGGTTTTTTCAGAATTTTTTCTATCCCGGACATTCCCCACCCCGATCCGGGCTTTAAGACGCCTTGGGCCTGGCTTATTCGTCGCCCTTTTTGCCTCCGCCGGAGTCACCGACGCGGTTCATCAACTCGATGAGCGGCAGGAACATGGCGATAACGATGCTGCCCACGATGACGGCCAGGAAGACGATCATGATCGGTTCCAGCAGGGAGGTCATCGCCGACACGGCATTGTCCACCTCGTCATCGTAGTTATCCGCGATCTTGAGCAACATTTCCGGCAGGGCGCCGGTTTGCTCGCCGACGTCCACCATGCTGATGACCATGGGAGGGAAGACACCGGAGGCTTCGAGCGGAGCGGTAATGGTTTCACCCTCTTTGACACTTTCATGAACGGCGGCGACGGCGTTGCTGACGATGACATTGCCGGCGGTTTCTTTCACGATGGTGAGGGCCTGGAGAATGGGCACACCGCTGCTGATGAGGGTCCCCAAGGTTCGCGTGAAGCGCGAGATGGCGACCTTGCTGATGACCGGACCGACCGCGGGCATCTTGAGTTTGATTTTGTCCCAGACCCGGCGGCCGAACTTGGTGCGGATGGCGAGCATGAACAGGACCCAGGCGCCGAAGAGGATGCCGCCGGTCATGACGAAATTGGTGCGGACCATGTCGCTGATGCCGAGCACCAGGCGGGTGAAGGCCGGCAGTTGGGCGCCTTCCAACATGCCTTCGAACACGGACTTGAAGGAAGGAATCACCTTGACCATGAGGATGAAGAGAATCCCCACGGCGACGATGAGAACGGCCACGGGGTAAAACATGGCGGCGACGACCTTGCCCTTGATTTTCTGGGCTTTCTCCATGAACTCCGCCAGGCGGGTGAGGACGACTTCGAGGACGCCGCCCAGCTCGCCGGCTTTGACCATGTTGACATAAAGGCGGTTGAAGACCTTGGGATGCTGGGCCAGGCCTTCGGAGAAGGTGCTGCCGCCTTCAATGGAGAGCGCCAATTCCGCGATGATGGATTTGAGGGTGGGGTTGCGTTCCTGTTTTTCCAGCACGCGCAGGCCGCGGAGGAGGGGCAGGCCGGCGTCCACCAGCGTGGCCAACTGGCGGGTGAAGGTGGTGAGCACCTTGGATTTGACCCGGCCGCTGAGGCCGGGGATTTTGATGTTGATGTTGATCTGGCCCTTCTTGCCGCCCTTGGCGGCGGCCTTGCCGCCTTTCTTGTCGGCCTTTTTTTCCGACTTCTCGGCCGCGCGGTCCAGCTCGACAATCTTGGTGGGGAACAGGCCCATCTCCTTGACGCGGCCGATGGCCTCGTTCTGGCTGCTGACTTCGAGCGTGCCCTTGGTTTCCTTGCCATGCGCATCCATGGCGACGTAGCTGAATCTTGGCATAACGCTCCTCTGGTTTCAGGACCTCATGTGTATTTGACCACTTCTTCAATGGTGGTATCACCGTCGAAGATGCTCCGCAAGCCGTCCTCGCGGAGGGTGACCATGCCCAGTTCGACGGCCTTTTGACGCAAAACCACGGTGGGCGCCCGTTCGTTGATCAGCGCCCGGATGGCCTCGCTGATGACAAGCAACTCGAAAATGCCCTTCCGGCCGCGATAACCGCTGTCGTGGCAGGAGGAACAACCGCGCCCGTAATAGAAAACCTTGTCGCCAAGGTCGTGCGGCGAGAGGTTGAGCAGGCCCAACTGGACCTCGGTGGGCTCGAACGGCGTGCGGCAATCCTTGCAGATGCGGCGCACCAGGCGCTGGCCCAGGACGGCCATCAGGGTGGACGAAATAAGGAACGGCTCGACGCCCATGTCAATCAGGCGGGTGACGGCGCCGGGGGCATCGTTGGTGTGGAGGGTGCTGAGCACCAGGTGGCCGGTCAGCGACGCCTGAATGGCAATCTGGGCGGTTTCAAGGTCGCGCACCTCCCCCACCATGATAATGTCGGGGTCCTGGCGCAGGAACGACCGCAGCGCCTTGCCGAACGTGAGGCCGACGGCCTCGTTCACGGCGACCTGCATGATGCCTTCGATATCGTATTCCACCGGGTCCTCGGCCGTAAGGAGTTTGGAATCAATGGTGTTGACGCGGCGG
>ERZ795051.3537-NODE-3537-length-15802-cov-5.327364_pt1 | contig 15802 bp, 18 predicted proteins | sample MGYA00375135_ERZ795051 | MGnify/ENA primary metagenome ERZ795051 (study PRJEB30180, sample SAMN05720222) | activated sludge metagenome | isolation source: Anaerobic digester | place: Japan | collected 2015-05-26 ... | reverse complement strand
CAGGCTCGAAGACTCGCCTGGAAGAGAAGAAATATGGAGATCGAAGAATTATAGGCAATTTTTTCTACGAAAAAATTGCACAAAAAAAAGACCGAGGGACCCATTGATCGGATTTTTTTACCGGGCGCTAGGCGATGCATGATACCAGGCTTTACATAAGTGGAGGGGGTTGGAAGAATGTATTTTTGGATGGAGTCAAGGTTGTTGTGAATTGGACCGAATGATGGATGTTTCGATGGTGGTTGGAAAAAATCAAAAAAAGGCGTCGGGATATTGACTTGGTGGAAATCTGTGGTATTGTGGAGAAAAATAAGCGTGAAGTTGGAGAAAAACGATATGGAGCACAAAAGGTTTCTGGCTTGGATCAAGGATGTGAGTTACCGGATGGTTGATTTGAAAAAGACAGTGGGCGCTGAATCTTCAGTTCGTGGAGTAGAGGCCACTGAGGTGAAAGTTGTCAAAGAAACGGCCACGCCTGCATCGAGACTTGATATCAGCGCACCCGGCGATTCGAAAGTCATCAGTCCAGTGGGATGCGATTGAGTCAACGCTCCCATCTGTGTTGATTGAAAAGGGCGACGGCTTGGTTCAAATGAAGATACGGGACAGTCAGGATCAGGATTTTGGGAACCGGTTGAACCGTTGGCCGGATCTGAGGGAGAAGTTTGAGTATTTGGAAGCAAAGAAAGTTCAGGGTGGGCTATCCAAAAAGGACGCCTGGGGACTGACGGCGGAAGAGATTTATCCTGAACTGGTGAACCTGGAGTCCGCAGAACGTCGGGCGAAAGAGATTGAGGCCAAAGAAGAGGCTGCGGCGGCCAGTGGAGAGTGTAAACCTCATACGATAGGAAGCGGGATGAGGCATTCAGTGCCAAGCATTTCGATATGGGGCGTGGTCTGGACCTGGAGGAGGTGTATTTGTGGTGTGCCCGATGGCTTTGGGTGGATGATGTTGATTACTCTTCATCGCCAAATGTATTTGCGGCAGGATATTTGACGGAATTACGTGAGAACCGCGAGAGTCGGACGGCGTTTCTGAACGGCATTTTGCCGAAAGTGGCGCAAAAAAGCACCGGCGGTTCCAATTCGCGAACAGGAAATGCGGATCTCGATGAAACGATGGATGCGCTTGATAGAGCATATCGAAAAGCAGTGTCCAAGCCCGTATTATCTGACGGGAAAAGTGAAGATTCCGAAGGACCCGGCGGACAATAATCGGTATCGGATACTGTTGAACGAGTGGGCGATTCAGGACGTGACCCGTCAGAACCGTCTTAAATTGATGTCGGCGGGGGATATTCTGTTTTGGGTGAATTCCTTTGTGTATATTGTTGAGCCTCGCGCTTCTGCGGAACTTCGAGCAATCCCGTTCTGCACCTGGCCCTATCAGGACGTTGATATCCGCGAACTCAAGGCCTCGATTGGATACTATTCCGACATAACCAGGAAATCGCGTGACACGGGCGGGACGTGGGACCGGATCGCGGTTGCGGCGCATTGTTTTGTTTTTGAGCCGATGACATTCGGACTATTTGCATCCAGGAATGAGGATTTGGTGGACAAGCCGGATGATCCTGATGCGCTTATGCCGAAGTTCGATTTTATTATCAATCACCTTCCGGCGTGGATGAAACCGAACGTGGTTTCTCGATTCAAACAGCGCAAGAACCTTGACAACGGGTCGGTGATCGACGGTGAATCCACGACAGCGGATATCGGTCGTGGTGGTCGTCGTTTATTCGTATTTCTCGATGAAGGAGCAGCCCATGAGAATTTCGAGAGAGCCATGGCAAGTACGCAGCACACAACCGCTACTCGGTGGGCGTTATCGACTCCGGGAAATCCGGCAGATCGTGGCGGATTTGCATGGAAAGAGGCGTGGAAGGTGCCTAGCCTACATGACGATACACTGGTTCCTGAACAGCCTGGAATACGACTGCACGGAATGCGCCACCGTGAACTGAGTTGGATGGACCACCCGGAGCATTCTGCCGGGATGTATTGGTATGAGGGGGATGAATTGCATAGCGATCCACAGTATGAATATCCTCCCGATTTCCGATTCCGACGTGAGGACCGTTGGGGCAACAAAGATCCGGACGGCAAGAAGCGAAGTCCATGGTACGACGCTATTGAGGATGAGTGTATATCTCCAGACCAGGTCAAGCTCGAAGTCGATATGGACGACGAAGTCAGCGACACGCGATTTTTCTCGGATGCTGTTCTGGATTCGCATATCGAGCGGTTTTGTGAAGAACCGAAGTTTGTCGGAACGCTTGATTATGACACGGTAACGCATTTTGCGCGTGGATTTATCCACGATCCGATAGGTGGAAAGTTCAGACTGTGGTGTCCAGTGGATGGGAAAGGGAGACCGCATGGATTTGGCGAGTGTGCGATCGGTGTGGATATTGCGGCTGGTGGCGGGAAAGGCTCAAACAGCACGATTTCGCTTGGGGATAAGACGACGCGAAAGAAGATTCTGGAGTATATTTCAAAAGAATTGCGCCCGGACCAGTTGGCGTGCATGGTTTTTGCACTTGCGCGCATGTTCAATTGTGCGAAAGTCTGTTGGGAAAGCACAGGAACTGTCGGATCTCAGTTCACAACCACATTGGTGCATGAACTGAGATATCTCAATGTGCAATTTGAAGAGGACAGGAGCAAGGTTGACGGAAAAACGAGTAAAAAATATGGTTGGGGCAGCACCGGCGACAAGAAAGGTGTCCTTTTAGGCTCCTATTTGCGGGCCTTAGACCTTGGGACCTTTATGAATCCGAGTCAGAAAGCGGTCGAAGAGTGTCGGATGTTTGTGGTGACGAGTGACAATCGTGTGGAACACAGGGAATCCCGCAAGATGAGGGGTCGTGACGCAGCCAGCACGGGAAAGAACCATGGGGATATTGTGATTGCGGATGCGCTTCTGAACATGATGTTCGGGCCGGTGGATGATGATTACAAGGTACGGACGGGGATGAAGCCTCCGGAGAAGTACAGCATGGAGAATCCCGCGCCGTTTAGTATTTTGTGGTATGACAAGCAGAAAGAGAGAGATTTGAGGCAGGGTGCGATTTATTGAATCGAAAGGAAAGGAACCAAAATGGAGAATGAAGGAAAGGGTGGAAATCGGCTGGGAGAAGTGATGATGGGGATTATGTCTTCGCTGAAACAGCTGAATGACAGCGTCTCGGACATCGGACTTCGACTGAATAACGTGGAATTGAACGTGCGTACGCTTCAGGATGCAGAGAAACACGCACCGTCACCTGCCAATAGACCGCCATTGCGAGTTATCACGGCGGATCACCGTGAAGCCGAGGAAGACATGGCTCCCGGTTCGAGGAACAATTCAGGGATATCTCATCGCATTCAGGAGCGAATTGATCGTGCAAAGAACCGTCCGCGCGCCCCTGTGACAGATCCATTTCGGGACAATGTACGCCAGAATGAAGAGGCAAAACGTCGCAGAGAAGCATCGATGATCGGGAAGGCTGCCATTCAAGAGATTGGCGAGGGTCAATTTGACGCCATGTTTATTCACGAAGAGCCGGAACCGGTCGCCAAAGTTAAGCCGGTATCGACTCGTGTAGCCCCAATGGATATGAACCAGCACGAGCTGACAAAACAGCGATATGATGTGGCGACGATATTCACCGAGGAGCTGAATAAGAGACGGGTTGCGTTTGGGTGTGAACCGATTGATCCGATGGAACTTCTCAGAATCTTCCTGGATCTCTTGACACAGGAACAATCATCCGGTATGGGTATCCCAAATTGAGGATACCGATCAGGAGCGTGCGCCATGAAAAGACTCTCTTTGATTGCGAATTGCGGACTGCGAATTGTGGTTATTCTGGCGGTGATTTTTCTCGGACTGGTGTCGTTTGTGGAGGGGCAATCGACGAAGGTGGGTCTGAGTGAAGAGGGGACGTTGGTGTGGTCTCCGGCGTTTAAGACCCTTGAAGGCGGAGATTTTGATGCGGAGGGTCGTCTCAAACCAATCTGGTCCCATAGTTATGTTCCCCGCTTGATGACCGCCGGTTCGCAGAGCATTCTTGCGACGGACATTCCCAGGGCGATTTATCATTTCTGGATACCCGACGGAAGCAGTGTGATTACCTCCCCGATGCCAGCCCGTGGGTTCACGAATCTGATTGTGGATGTGGTGGTCGTAGACTGTACGAGTGCATACAGTGCGGACCCGATTGTGGATTATGCCACCGCTGCGATATTGGCCGATGCTAGAACGCAGCCGAGGCCCATATTTATGACGGTTGGCAGTGCGACCCGTGAGTTTCGTGCGCTTGGCAGCAACCTTCCGTTTCCAGCGAGTCAAACCTATTTCGCGGCACGTCTTCCGACCTATGTAAGTCCTGAGTCATCGATTTTATCCACTCAGTATGTTCATGGGCCGGACGCCTCGTATATGATTCCGATGGCGACGGGGGCCTTAACCTGGAACGGAGCGGGACGGCAAACATTCCCGATCCATGAGGAGTTTGTGATGCTTGCGGCCCGCGTGCTCGGACAGGGTGCGACGGTTTCGATCAGAATGACATTTACCGGAGATCCGCGATAACAGGAGGAAACATGGCAGAGAAAGAAACAGAGAAGAAAGAAGTTCCTACCCGTTCCGGTGCCAAGACGGTGGTGTGCTTCGATTTTGAGCGGGAGTTGCGGAAGAATGCCGCGATGAAACGTGGTTGGAACTCAGATATCCGTGAGGACAGTCTGAGGAAGTTGGTGGAGTATTCAAGGGTGTGTGATATTGTGATTCGGTATGCGATTCCTCTGACGCAACCTTCGGATCGTGGGAACCGTGACATAGGACGTTTGAGGGAATGGCTCAATTCGCACAGAGTGCCATACGAGCGGATCGAGGTGTATTTTACGGGAAGTGAATACCGAACCAGGGGCTGACAGGGAAACAAGATGACTGGTTTAACCAAGGATGAACTGAAGAAATATCACCGGAGCATGGTGAGTTCGTATCAACGTCTATCCTGGGTAAGGAAGTGGCGCACCAATGTCTGGAGGGAGATCTTGGGGAAGCATTATGGGGAGCAATCCAAAAAGGATCGTGTACCGATAGGTCGCCTAGCCTCGGCTATTTCCATTTACAAGCGGAAATTGGTGAATGGTGTACCGCGTGTGATTGTGACGCATAAAGATCCAAAGTTCAACGATGAAGCATGGCGCATTTCAGAGATACTGAACCAGGAACTTGAGGATATTCATTTTGACGAGGAAACGGACGATGTAGTTCTGGATGCGATGACGCATTTCGGGCAGAGTAAATTGGGCTTGAAGGATTCGGGGATGATTATGTGGAATGAGCGACCCTATCGGAAAGGGTCATTGTGTTTCAAGCGGATCGACCTGGATGACGCGGTGATCGACGCGCATTCAAAAGGGCCGTATAAGTGGCGATATATCGGGGATACATACAGGGTTCCGAAGTCCTATCTCAAGAGATTTGATTCAATCAGTAAGAAAGCCTATTCCGAACTGGAGGCTTCCGGTCCCGACCAGAATAACCCGGACGGTACTTCTCGGCTTGAGGGAATGGCAGTTGGCGGGTATCAGAGAGACATTGAAGTGGAGCCGATGGTGACGCTTCGGGATGTTTACCTGCCGGACAGGAATTGGTTTTATACTCAGGAGTGCAAGGAAGATGCCCGTGTGCTGGTGGAGTTTGAGTGGGGCGGGGCGGAGATGGGTCCATATAACTGGTTGACCTACGGCATATCGCCGAACAGTGCAATTCCCAGATCGCCGACGATGGCGATCATCGACTTGCATGTCGGACTGAACATGCTGTACAACAAGTTGTTTCGCCAGGCGGAAGGTCAGAAAACGATCACGGTTGCCTGGGGACAACCCGAAGATGCAAAGGCAATCAGGGAAGCGCAGGATGGGGATACTGTGATGCTTCTTCATCCTGACACGATGAAACAGGTGATGCTTCGCGGGATAGACCAGGTGAACTTTGCGTTTTTCCTGGATGCCGAGAAGCAGTTGGACTGGGAGGGAGGCAATCTCTCAACGATGGGAGGCCGCCAGAGCATAGCCGACACGTTGGGTCAGGAGCAGATGCTGTCGCAGGAATCCGGAGTCTATCTGGAGGAATTGCGAGACCGAACGATGGGTTATCTGAAGCCGTTGCTTAAAGAGATTGCGATTTATTTATATGAGGACCCGGTGAGGGTTTACAACCTGGTTCGTCGTGTGGATCCCGGTGACGACTCTGTATCGCTTCCGTTTCAGTGGCATCCATCCGAGCGAAAGAGTCCAATTCGAGAATTCAAGTTTGCGATTGATCTATACAGTCTGGTTCCCAAGACGGCGGAGCAGCAGTTGAGGGATATTGTGACCATGTTTCAGCAGGTCATTTATCCATCCCTTCAGATTCAGCAGCAGCAAGGCGTTTCGATTGACTGGCCGGAGGTCTATAAGACTCTTGCTGAACTATCGGGGATACCCGATCTGGTTCGATTTGTCCAATATAATCCGGAACAGGGGATGATGCAGGGCCAGGAAGAAGGTTCAGGAAAAGCCAATAATACCACGCGGAATTATGTCAGAAAGAATGTTCCCGGCGCATCCGGTGGAGCGCGTGAGCAGTTGCAGAAGGCGCTTTTGAGCGGAAATATGCGCAGATCGGCATAAAGGAGAGGACTGGAATGCCGAGGTATAATTTTGTGAATTTGCGAACCGGACAGGTGGAGACGTGGTATTATAGTCTCGATGATATTGACAAGATCATTGCCAATGGTAACATTGTGGAGGTTGACGGAGATTATTGGTACAAGGATTTCAGGATAGATCATGCGATGGGTTTTGTTTCGAATCCGGCGGCGACGCATCTGGTTAGCGACAATCTGGGAGTGCATCCTGCGTTGGTTGAGAGGGCTATGGAGGATGCAAAGCGGGCAGGAATCCGTGTTGAGTTTCGACTGAACCGGAGTGGTACACACGCTCAGGCGGTATTTGATGGTGTGGACGCCCGTAAGCGGAGAGATCAATACGCCGAATTCCGTGGCATGTTTGATAAAGACAGTTTTACGCGTGGACCGAAAGTTGAAGGAGATGACGAATGGACCCGAAGACAGAAACGCCGACAGGAGGAACGGGAGTTCAAGAAGGAAATGAGATACCGGCTCGATCAGATTCGGGCCAGAAACAAGCGCAAGTATCCGAAGAAGGACTTGGCGACTTGCGTCGAAGCCTCTCAGCGGCGATGGGCGGAGGAAAAGGCGAGGATGGCGGAGAGTTGCGTGAATCGGGAAGTCGAGGATCGACCCGTGAAGAAGATTCGGATTCGGTAGGTCAGGGTGGAGAGGACGATTCCTGGATTGCCGAAGCGCAGCGATGGGGCATATCGGAGGCGGTTGCGAGGTCAATCGGGAAAGAGGGATTTGAGCATTACCGGATGGTGGAGTCGGATATTGCCGCCACGATAGGCGCAAGTAAACGGGCAGAAGCGAAGAAAGCCAGGGAAGAATCAGCCGGGAAAGAGCCAGAGGACACACAAGCGACTACGGAATCCGCAGTCGTATTCGATTTTGAGCCAGAGGTATTCGGTGAGAAGGGCGCGAAGAGCCTCAAGGGTCTTGCGGAAATTGTGACTCAGTTGCAGTCTTCGATGGGGGAGATCATGAAGGCGAATGAGGCCCTATCGACGGCACGCCAGAAAGAACGTGAAGATCAGATTGCCCAGCAGTGGGACAATCTGTTTATCAACCTCAAAGAAGAAGAGTTGTTTGGGTCAGGTGCGCTGAATGATCGGGAAAAGACATCCGAAGAGCAGGCGCAGAATCGTCTCAAAATGCTTGACCGGATAGTGGACATCAATATGGGACTGGTTGCCAGAGGTCACGATCCAATACCGGAAGACCGGCTGATCCGTGAGCAGTTGGCAGCGTTATTTCCGGACCATATTGAAAAGAGAGCCACACGGGACTTGCAGCGGAAGATGGACAGTACCCAGAACAGAATGATCGGTGTCGGAGTTTCGGCGGGGAACACCTCGCCGGAGGCATTGACACCGCAGGAAGAGCGTAAACAGATGCTCTCGGACCTGAGAGAGGCTCTTTCATCTGGAGGCACAGTCTATTAAAAAAGGAGAATCCCGATGGCAGAATCCTGGGATACCATCTCCGCTGTGAATAAGACTTGTGAGGCATATCACAGGAAGAATACCTGGGAAAAGGCATCGCAGACCTATCCCAGGTTCTACATGGCGGAAAAGTTTCTGAAGCAGAACAATCGAACGGACATTACCGGAACCGGTGTGAAGTTCAACGTCCGAACATCCTTTCACAACACAGCGAGCATTCGTAAACCGTACCAGCCCGACGAAGTGACAACAGGCGGAGAGGTCGATCAGGGTGAAATCAACCCGATTGAAATTTCCGCTTATTGGGCGTGGTGGGAAGAAGAATTGGCGATGAACGGCAGTTCGGAAGGTGCCGATACGCTGATTGATCTTCTGGCTATGCGTTACGACGATCAGAATCAGTCGCTTCTGGAGTTTCTGGAAGTGCTGGGTATGGAAGGCCGTGAAGGTCCCGATGATTATGACGCCCTGAACGGCATTTTCCAGTATCTTCCGGCTCCGACCAGTACGACAGCGGGATTTCAGATTCTGAATCCCCCGAATTTCGACGATACAGTTGGGTTGGATCGAACGGCTGACCCGAACCTTCGTCCTTATGGCGCGTTGTATCGGGCGATCACAGATGAGGATCTTCTTGAGAAGATGCGTCTGGGCCGTTTTGAGTGCGACTGGTTTGATTACCGTGTCGGCGACAGCAAGAAGCCCGATATGCCGGGCGGTCTGGAATACCTGACGACGATACAGGTGGTGATGGCATTTGAGCGTCTGGCTCGTGCGAATAATGACAATATGGCAGGGGCCGAGATTCAGAAGTTCGCCAACCAGACCACGTTTATGGGTACGCCCATGACGCCGAATCACTACCTGAGCAAGAACTGTGCGAGCCATCCGATTATCGGATTGGACTGGTCCGGTATCTGTATTTATTTCTGGAAGAACTTCAAGAATAAAAAGACCGGTCCCGTACATCCTGCGAGTCAGCACAACGGATGGGCGTTTTTCGACGATAGTATGATGAACATTCTGTTCCAGAAATGGCGCAGTATGATGCGGTTTGACCTGGACACGGCAAATGCGACGATTTAACAGGCCGCGCATCCCGATCTCTGATTAAGAGATCAGGCGAAGAACAAAAAAAGAGGGTTGGAGGAAAGTGAGTGACTACGATGGTATATCCTATCTCAGCGCGAGATAAGTTGACGACAGATCTATTGCCTCAGTCGTATTTTTTTGATGGATCGACTGAGGTGGAACGTGGAACCGGATTTTGCAAGAACGCGGCTTATGTGGGTGACGGACTCACAGAAGACCAGCCGGAGCGTAGCGCCTATATTTACAAGCCAACTCAAGATAACGCAGTCGGGTTTATGGGTGTTGCGCTCGGAAGTCAGAAAGCCATGGCGAAGGGCCAGATGGTTCCTCTTGCGAGACCCGGAAGTATTTGCCGGATAGCATTGCTGGCGAATGTGACGGCAGGTGATATTGTCGGGTGTCTGGCCGGCGGAGCCGGGGCCGGTCGATTCTGGAAGAGTGGATGCAAGGGTCCTGGGGCTGCCAAGATTCTCACGACCGTTTCCGATGTGGTCAAAGAAGAGGATCTTACCGGAGCGTCATACATCAACACCGATGGCAAAACTCTGGTCGACAGTGCCGCGACCTTTGTAAGTGGAACCTACCCTGTCGCGGTTGGAGACCGGGTGTTTTTCCTGGGTATCGAGTATGACGGAACAAATGGCGCCATTGATGAGGACGGTTATTCCACGACCGATCACGAAACGCTATCGGCGACCAATAAGATCATGTCCACGGAGGCGGCGGTTGCCAGTATCACCAACGACACAACCTTGGTTCTGGACCGTAAGGTTACCAATGGGGGAACCATGCAATGTTCCTACGTGATCATTCGTGGCAATCCCACAACCGAAGCCGAACTTCTGGGCGGAGACGAACGTCTCGATTGCGGAATGGTGGAGGCTATTATGCCTCGGAATGCCGGTCATGCCACCAATGACACGATGGTCGTAATGCCGCTTGGAAAGACCTATTTGCTGGGTGGAATCACTTTGACCACAAACAATGCGCGGGAGACCCTTCCAAACGGCAAGGTAATAGGGCAGCGGAAAGCATTCGAATGTCTCGGAGCGCTGGGCGGTTATGATATCGAGATCAAGTTGGCTACTGCCGGGACTCAGATCACGGGATCATCGATCAGCACAATCCGGTTTGACGAGGCCTCGGAAAAGGTCAGTGTGACCTACGAGGGCGTATGGCACGAGCAGTACCATAGCGGTGCGGCGATTGCGTAAGGATTGGTGGATACTGTGGACAGGATGGACGCAGTGGACGCCTAGAGCACAGCATAGTGTATCATTGGGCCGCGTGTGTGTCTGAGAGACCGGTGCGGGGAAGAGATTCTCCGCACCGGTCGGGGGCCTGGCAATGACCGAATCCACCAGCAGATTGAGCAGAACGGAATTTTTCGACCGGATTGGAAATTTCAAGGGATGGCCGAGCGATCAGACGAAATGGTCTACCGAGCAGACCCGTCAGGCGCAGAGAATACTGGATGATGCCTATTCCAGAGTTATTCTGGCCGAAGTTCCGAATGTTGAGGGTGGTTCTTCGATAGCGCACCAGTGGAGTTTTTTGACCTCTGAAGCGACGATTACGACCGTATCCGGACAGAATTACAATGATCTGCCTGATGATTTTGAAGAGGAAATCGGGCGGAATGTTCTTTACGGAGCCAATCAGCCGTATTTGCGGGCGATTCTGATTGATCAGGCACAGTTGCGGGAAAAGCGTCAGAGGTTCATATCCAACAGTTATCCGATGTTCGGGTGTATTCTTCCGGTATCGCCGACATCCTCACGGGGTCAGCGATGGAGGATACACTGGTGCCCGACTCCGGATGCAGCGTATACCTTATATCTTCCGTACAGGATCCAAGTGAATGCGTTATCGGCCGCGAATCCCTATCCGCTTGGGGGCGCGAAGTTGGGTATTCTGATCCGTCAGGCATGTTTGGCGGAAGCAGAGGGAGAAGGCGGACAGGAGAGCGCGAAGTATTTGAGGATGCTTCAGGCTGCGATTGCCGCAGACCAGAGAAAGCAGAAGCATTTTCATATCGGCGGTCCTGAAGGCGGAATTATCAATCACTTGACAGAAGCATGCTACCAGGAGTCATCCTGGGATCGATGGTAAAGAGTAGACCGATGAGAACGTATCGAGTCGCAGTAATTTCAACGTTGACTGATGTCGATATTGAGTCGGCGGATGTAAGGTGAATGCGAATGGCCCGGAACCAACGGCGTGCGATGTCGATTAAGTTCCCTCTTCAGGGTTTGGACGACCGCTGGGGAATTGAGCAGCAGCCGCCGTATACGACGCCGGAATGCCAGAATGTATTTCCTATCGGGCCGCTGGAGAAACGTGCGCGTGGTGGAAGCCGCCCATGTCTTCGGCGGTCCTATGATAAGCCGATTGGTGACAGCGAGACACCTGGGCCGATTCGGTTGTTGAACCAGGTGACAATCTCCTCGCGGGACGGGTTTACCTACTGGAGTGATTTGTTTACGGGAAGTCGATTGGATCCAGTCTGGTCGATTCCCGTTTTTCAGGAACGTCTTCCGCGCATTTTTCCCGAAATGCCGTCAACGTTTGTATATGAGGAAGAGGCCGGAGCGGTGAGAGATGCTTTGCCGATCAACACGGATTACGGGTATTCCGTGGGGCTGTATCTCTATCCCTATAAGGAAGAATGGGCCGGGGAATATAGTTTGTATGTGCGATACCCAGACGCATCTCCAGGGATACAACGTCAGAGCGGGATCCGGATCACATTGTCGATGACCGGAAAAACGGGGGAATATACCTGCACGATGCAGATTTATGCTGATGATGGTCAAGCGGTGGGATACCGTTACACGAGAACCGGAACCGCTGAAGTCAAGCCAGGTTGGTTTCGTGTGTATGTCGATCCCATGCATGGCAATAAGGTAATCAGTGTCTATTGGGCCGGTAGGGAGTTATTCTCGCACGACTTTACGACTGACCTTTTTCTCCTTGTGAAATGGGATATACGGCATGGAGATCATCGTGTTGGATTCGGGCTAAAGGCGACGGTGCCCGGTGGGGTGTGTGTGGTTTCGGAATTTCAGGTGCGGTATACGACCACAAATGTGCGCGGTGGATACCGTCAGGTCTTGGTTGCCAGTGCGGATCATCAGGTGTGGACGGATGACAATGTCCACGGAACCATGCAGAAGATTATTGATGGAACGGGTGTGAACCTGGCAGACGACAGGCCGCTTAAGAGTGTGCAGCGGGGCCAGAAGTTGTATATCGCCGACTGGGAAGAGGACCGGATTTCCGGTAGTGGAACCCTGACAGCAAAGGGAACGATTTTGAGTGACGCGGCGATTACGGCGGATATTGCTGGGACAATCGACAAGAATAACGATGTTGTTGTGATCTCCAACGGGACGGGGACCCTCGATAATGGAACCTATAAGATTTCGAGTGTGACAACGGGAAGTGTGACACTCGATGGAACCGGGGCCGGGGCGAACGGGTCATGCGATTACCGGATTGCGCGGGCGCCGAAGATATTTGACCCGGTGGCGGGGACACTGAAAATATGGACGGCGGAAAAGGGGCAAGTTCCTACGGGGTGCAAGTTGATCGAGCGATATCGTGACAGATTGGTTCTCGCCGGGGACGATGCGGACCCCCATTTATACTACGCGAGCCGTCAGGGAGACCCATTAGATTGGGATTTCGGTCAGACGGATTCTCAGCGGGCGTTTGGCGGGGAGAGCAGTCCGGCGGGGGTAGTGGGCCAGCCGATTACGGGGCTTCAGGCCCATAGTGACGATCAGTTGGTAATCGGGATGGTTGGTGGAACGAGTGTTATGCGTGGCGATCCGGCGGCATCGGGCGTAATTGACCAGTTGGACACGGTGGTGGGTCCGATCTGTGGAAATGCGATCTGTAAAGGGCCGGGTGGAACTCTTCTGATGCTGACCTGGAACGGGCTTCATATCATGGCAGCGGGCGACGCGACACCGCCTAGTTCGCTGAGTGAGAATCGGATACCGAACGAACTGAAGGGGATTACAGAGGACATGCGGGACCCATTTGTGATTTACGATCCTCGCCTGAACGCGATCCATTGTTATCTGACGCCGAAGAACGCGGATCGACCGAACCACTGGTGGTATGAAATGGCGCTTGGCGGCTGGTGGCCGATCCGTCTGCATCCAGACCATGAGCCGACTGCGGTTCATCTTTATGAGGGCGACATTCGCGGAACGAGATTGCTTCTGGGATGCCGAGACGGATATATTCGAGAGTTCTATGAATTGGCGAATACCGATGATGGCAAGCCGGTTTTGAGTATCATCGCGCTGGGGCCGTTTAAGACGGATGATTATTCCCGTCAGATTTTGCTGGATATGACAGCGACGATGGCGGAGCGCAGCGGGCGGGTCAGGTGGGAAGTTTCGGTAGGCGACAGTCCGGAAGAGGCGCTTGAGGCGGATGCACAATGGCAGGGCCAATGGTATGCGGGTGCGAACACGACCGATTCGCCAGGGGCCGGTGGCGCGGCGTGTGCGATTCGGATACTTGGAGGATGTAATTTGTTAGTAGAGCAAGACGGGAGTTGTATTGTGACGCAGGACGGGGACTATATCGCCCTGGAGGATTGGGAAGGTTACGGACCCTGGGCGATGGAGAATATCCTGCTGGTGATCGAACGTCGGGGTAGAAGGCAGATCGAGACATGAGAATACCCGTACCGCGATATCTAGGTCCGAGAGTAAGGCGGATGATTCAAACATTCGGGGATGCCTCACAGATGAGGGTGACAGGGGAGGTATTGACAGAATCATCGGACGCGGTGACGAGAAGATACCAGACGGTCTATCCGTTTCAGGCTGGAACGACGGCGGTGTATGTGGGTGGAGTGAGATATGTGGGTGAACAAGTGTATGAGGAAGTTCCGGGGAGACAAGAGATACAATTTACAACTGCGCCGAAGAAGGGATTGAGGATCACGGTCGACTATGAAAAAGCATGAGGTGGATTCGGGATTGCCGATTGAAGAGTGAAGCACGAAGACAGGCAGAGGTAAAAGTCTGAAGAAGGAAAGAGGAAAAAGAAATGTGTCGGACAGGGAAAAGGAAAAAGAAGAGCAAGAGAGGTAAGAAGGGGATCAGGAGATGATCGCACAATTCAGTTACGATCAGATCGCAAGGGTTTGCCATGAAGCGAACCGGATGGTACAGAGGGTGATTGGGGAACCCATGTCGCCGGTGTGGGATGAATTGCCAGAATGGATGCGTGAGAGGAATATCAGTTGGGTCGAGAAAATCTGTAAGGGAATGATGTTTTCGCCGGCAGAAAGTCACGACAGTTGGGTGAGAGAAATGGAATCCCTCGGATGGAAACATGGTCCGATGAAGGACGAGGACATGAAAGAGCATCCATGTCTCGTTCCGTACGAACAGTTGCCGCAAGGGCAGAGGATGAAGGATCAGGTATTTTGGGAAATTGTGCAGCTGATGATGGGGAAGTCATTTTGGGTGGTGTGAAGATGGACGGACACGCACGGATAAAGTGGACCAGACGGACCTTGTGGACGGCGGGGGCGATGCTGTGTGTGTCGATGGTGTGGAGTCAATCATGGTGGGACCTGGTTGATGAGGATCAGATAAAGCAAAAGACGTTGCGGGTTTACAGCACGGCGGAAGAGGGTGAGACATTCTGGCGATACACTATTCCGTGGCCCGATAAGAGAGTGGATTGGGCGCGGGCATGGATTTCGGAGGGGGACCTCACTCCGTATCTGATTTTTTATCCGGGGAACAGGGTGGACTCTCATGGGGCGATTGGCGTACTACTTCAAGACGGCGAAAGGTATTCGCGTGATTACCCCGTAATGATGATCGCTCATCTTGTCGATGCGGCAAGTGCGACATGGAAGGAAGTCGTCGAAGCGAATCAGCCTCAATGGTGGGTGGCGACACAGAAAGACGCGGCAATCAACACGATAGGTGATATATCCTTCTAGGAGAGGATCGTATGCTGTCAATCGGAGATGCGAGTGTTGTGGCGACGGTGGTGCTGGCCGGGACGACATTGATATTGAAATACATTCCCTGTCGGAACGGGAAGGCGCAGACTGGCGTAACAGATATATTGTGCAAGGAGCGGATGGGACATGTGGAACGGAACGTTGAGGAAATGAATCGGAGAATGGAACGCATGGACCGGAAGTTGGATGATGTTTTGATCGAACTGAGGAAATAATAGGGAGCCGTAAGAGAGAGGAAGGGTGTGTTGTGCAAATGCTATCGGACCCAATCTGTGTTCGGTGTCGAACAGATTCGCGAGGAGATAAAAGAATGGAAAGAAAACCGATTCCCTATTGGCTCTTAATTCTCATTGGTTCCCTGCTCTTTATTGGATTTGGGGCGATTATGGCCTGGGTAACCTGGGCGAGGCCCGCTATGGCCGAACGCAGTTTTGAAGAAGTCTCGCAGGAAGAGTCATTTAAGGCGGTTTATGGTGTGATCGGGATCAATGGCCCCGTTGTAATTATCGAGAAGGATGGCATTGGTATGGAACGAGAGATTAGACTCATTGTAGATAAACAGAAGAAAGTCAAAGAGATACGCT
>ERZ795051.3528-NODE-3528-length-15836-cov-4.223307_pt1 | contig 15836 bp, 21 predicted proteins | sample MGYA00375135_ERZ795051 | MGnify/ENA primary metagenome ERZ795051 (study PRJEB30180, sample SAMN05720222) | activated sludge metagenome | isolation source: Anaerobic digester | place: Japan | collected 2015-05-26 ... | reverse complement strand
GTCGTTTCCTCCGCCCATAAATTTATAGGTATTAATAATCCTTCTCGGCGGACAAAAACAACAGCCGTCGCCAGCGAAAATAAATTCGCGCAAATTGTTCAAAATTTCCCTATATTGCTCAAGATATTCTTTGGATAGCTCTTCTTTTTTAGCGCGGTCTGTTATCGTAAACCGGTTGAGTCTATCAGAGTGTATCGAGCCTTGCATAAGTAAATGGGCGAATAGGTTTATATAAGCGTCTCTAAATAAATCTATGTTCGCGCATATAAACATCTCGTACATACATTTTATTTCAAAGTGTATGATTAATCCGTAGGCGTAATTTGTTTCGGAAATATTTCCCGTAAGCGGGACGGCGTCCGGCGTGTTTACACCCGTTATCCGATAAAACCCGCACGAATAACCGCAACCACAGTTCGCCGCTAAAGCGCAGTTACAGCCCTGATAAAGCGGCGTAAGCGTAGGCTCAAAAGCGGCGGGGTCGTAAACGAAAGCCAAGCGGCGAACCGTGCCGGAGACGGCGTAGGCGCGTTCTAATACGATTGTATTGTGTCCCTCGATTACGTCTTTCTCGATAACGTCCACGACTTGCCCGTTGGTTAAATCGTAAACGAATATAACGAACGTTCCGGCGGCTTGCGCATAAAACTGAATGGTTTTTACGTACAACCCCGAATAGTTCGACGAATAGGATTGTATCGCCATTCCCCGCCAGCCGGAGCCGCCGATTTCGGTCGGGTATGTTATCGCGTCCATAAATCCAGCCGTCGCGCTATGTAGAATATTCGGCGTCCAATTTTCCTGGACGATACGCAAATCAGAAAGGAGTTTGCGCGAAGCGTTTCGTTTCACGGACGCGATAACGCCTTTGAATGTTTGCTGAATATCATTCGCCTGCGCGTCTGTTCGTTTAACCGATATACCCGGCATATCGTCTAAGTAAAAGACGGACGGGTCGCGCGCCTCGCAAAGCGTTAAGTCGATAGAGTTTTCTAAGCAAGCTATCATAATGGTTCAAATATAACAAAAAACCCCGAATATACGGGGCTTTTTGCAAGATAAAGAAGTTAGTTTATTAGACCGCAATATTAAAGCGCGCCTGTTTCGATAAGAATGGCTTTCGTAGTGCCTGCCAAAGAACCCGTCGTGGAGTAGAACGAGCTTGGTATTTTGTAGATACCATAGGTAAGCCACATTGTAACCTGCCAGCCGTTATTACCTATTTTGCCGTTTACGCAATCGATACGCTTCATTTTAACGTCTAAAAAAAGACCCGGCTCGGCAAATACAGGCATTAAGAAGTAAAGCGTTTCATTCCCGCCCAGAAGCGTTTCGTTCGTAGGCGTCCACTCCGTAAGTGTGGCTGGATTGCTCGGGTCAAAATTGCCCGTCGCTTTCCAATTCGGCGAACCTTTGAAATTCTGTGTAATTAACTGCACCTTGCCGTCGTCGAACAAGAAACTTTGATTGGCTCCTAACTCGGTATCGGCTAAAGGGTCTGCGTGAAACCAGAAATTACCGTCCACCAAAAGCGGTTGGCTTGTACCAAAGTAGTTTACCGACGGGATATTACCTAAGCGCGCGGCGCCCAAAGAGTTTACATAGTTAAAGAAATTGCCAAAGCCTACGATGTGCATTTTACCCATCGCGTTCTGGAATTTTATTTTAGCAATTTCTTGTCCGCCGGAATCTATTGGCGCGTTTCCGAAAAATGCAACCGTTACGTTAAAAGGATATGGAGCGGCGCTACCATTTACGGCGTTTACGCCTACTATGGACGGCACTTCCCCCCATAACTCCGAGTTCAATCTGCGCAATAACCCGGTCGCGGTAGTATTAAAAGTTTCTACAAGCGCCTCCGGCATCGAAAAAGTACCTTTTCCCGGAACTTCTACGGTTATCATACGGCGCTTTTCTGCCGAAAAACGGCGCATTGTTTCGTCATCGATACAAAAACTATCTTGTATCTCTTTACAAACCGCCGTATTAAATTCGCTGTAAGGGTCGCCGCAAGCCACGTCCGGCGGGCAAGAGCCATCGGTTAAGGCGTTTTCGCCGTTTCGGTCTTGCTGATAAATCGTTCGTAACGAATTTACGCCGTTATCGACGACAAAATCGTTTACACTTATCGGCTTACCCATCGTAGCGTTCATATTAGAAGCCAATAACGCCTTTGTTAAACCCCAATGGCGTGCGCCTACGGCGGCGTCAAGGCTATAAGGCGTCCCCGTAGTAATAGCAGAGGCTCGCATCAATGCTGGCACAAAAGCGGGCGATAATTGACCATTACCACCGTAACAAACATCGCTCATATATAAGTTATTTTATAGTTAGTTTTATTTAATAAATTACTTTGCTACCGCCGCGTCTAACGCCGTCGGGCCGGTAGGATACAACTGTTTGACATTAGGCGGCAAATTGGACTGTGGATTTGTTTGCGTTGATTCCGGCGGGGCCGGATAATTAGGCACGCTACTTTTGGGCGTCGTGCCAAGCCTTTTGGCAATATCATTCAAAAATTCACTAAATACAAGAACGCCGCCGTCGGATTTAGCCGCCTTTCTTACGCCGCCGTCCTCCATTTTTTGCCATACCTCAATTCCCGTATCCCCATCTTCAAGATAGTAGCCGTTCTTTTGAAGATGTTCCAGCGCGAGCGTTCCGGCGAATCTGTCAATATCCGCCGTCATTTGAAGACCCAATCGGTCAAACCCCCGACTTATTTTAAATAAATCCTCTTTTCGAGACATTTCTTTTTGCAATCCCAAATAATCGGATTCTATTTTTAGCGCTTGCCGCTTAGCTTCCTCTACCTGCGATTTTGTTAGCGCTTTTAATTCTAACATTCGCTCGCTTTCGGTCATTTTGGATTTAGCCTGCTCTTTAGTAGCCAGAGCGGTAAGCACGTTCGCATATATCGTATTTATATCGTGCTGTTTGCCGCCGTCTTCAAAAATACCTAAAAGCTCGTCCGCTTCAAAGCCATAATTAGGAAGCATTGCTTGCATAGTTCGTCTATGCTCGCTTTCTCGCGCGCTTGAAATTTCTTTTACGATTTGCTGGTCGCGCATAGCCATCGACCTGTTTATGACATTTTTGCTAAACGCTTCTGCTATTGGTTCTGGCACGTCAATATCATAACCTGCTATTTTATCAAAAAAATCGCGAACCGATTCGTTTGTTTGCTCTATGCCGGATAGTGTCGCTACGCTATTTAATAAATCTTTTGCTTTCATTTATTTTTTTATTTGGCGTTTTTTTTACCTTCTTGAGATTGCGGCGCCGCGCTTTCGCCTATTTCTTTTTGCTCTATTTGCCGCTGTGGCGTAAAACTTGTTGCGGATTGTGTATGTCGTTCAATCTCGAAATACGAAGTTTCGTGCGTTTCGCGATTAGTTTCCATACGATAGGTCGTATCCGGGTTTATGCGCTGATAAGGACGCCCCCAATATGGGGATTTTCTCCAATCAAAACCGATTGGCGTCTTTTTTGATTTTTCGGCTTTTTCATTAGCTCTTTCCGTATATTCCCTTAATACCTTTTGTATCTCGCGATGTCTTTTCTCAAAAGTAGATAACAACATAAATTTCATTACCTCATTTTCTTCTCGATATTCAGGAAACAATACTAAAACGTATTCGTTTTGTATTGTAGGTATATTGTTTTTAGTGGGCGAAAACGTAAAAGATTTCGCTTTTGTAGATTGCTCCACCATTTGTGCTTCTTGCATATTATTTGACAAATAAAGTTAGTGCCTTGTATAATAAACCCGCCAACGCCAACGGACACGTAACCGCCAGCGCGGTTTTCCACCATTGGTGGCTTTCGGTCGTCGTGTGTATAGGCTGATTTTCTTTGATTATCGTTCTCTCGTTAGTTATCGTTATCGTATCCGGTAGCGCGTCGCACCTTGCCAACAAGTTACCGTAGGCGTCTCTTACAAGTTTTAATGAGGCGCGCCCGGTACTATCGACGATAACCCGCTCGTGAAATAACGTATCTCTAAAATTAACCGTATCATATACCGTAGCGCCGGGCGTAAAAATTAAACTATCCACCCGTATCCGTTCAAAAGAAGGGATAGGCGGATAATTTCGTTCACACCAGACACGCGGATTACACGCGGTTAAAGTCGTTAGCATAGTTAGTATTGCAACGCCCCAAATATACAAAAGGTTTTTCATTCTGCAAGTTTTTTTATAAATATTTTAGATTTTTTGCACGCAAAATATCCGACGCTGGGACGACGGTCTCGGATACGGGGACAATCGTATGCCTGCAATTATAGCCGCCCGCATAGGTAAAGATAGAATTTTCGTTTGTCGCCGCGACTTTACCCTGCCATTTTTGATTCGCCCAACTTTCGACTTCTTTTTGATGGTAATAATTTCCCGCGCGCTCCCTGCAAAACGGACGACTATCTTTAATGAGTGTTCCTTGATAATAATACCATTGTAGCTTCAAATCGGCGGCTATTGTGGATTGCATCTGTCGGTTGTATTGCATAACGCTATCTGTAACGAGTTGCTTCGCATATTTCTCGACGTATCCCTTTACCTGCGCGTTACCTCGTACCTGCGTCGTAAGCGTGCGGAGCATATCGCTATACGAACCGCCGGACGCGGCGTTGCTCGTAAGCAACGTTTGAATATCGTTCATTACGTTATTCCATACCCCGCTTTGCCCCATTGTGAATTTCGTTAAATCGACGATTTGTTTAGATAGCTCCGTAAACCGCGTTTTGGAAGGAATGTAATTCACTTCTAATAGTGAAAAATACTTGTTATTTAGTTCGAGAATAGGGTTAAACGTTGCAAGGTATTTATCTAATGCTTTGATATATTGCCGCGTTACCAACCCACCCCGTAGGTCGTCCATTATCTTTTGGATAAGTTGGATATTGTCTGTCGTGGGTTTTATTAAACCTTCGCTCGTTAGTTTTAGCGCCGTCAGCGCGTTTTTAAGTTGTAGTAAAAGCCGCTTTTGTAGCAACGGCAAAACGCCCTCGAACTCGTCGATAGACGTGTTTATCGCTTCGTTAATCGCGTCAATGGCGGCGAATTGATTTTTGCGTAGCGCCATAAAACAGAAAAAGCGCCTGTTAGTTTAGGCGCTTGCAATATAAGTAAGTTTGTTTGAATGATAGTATCTACTCCGCAAATTTCTTATGGCTAAAATTCTTATCAGCGTCCGGCGGCGCTTTCTTGGTTTCTTCTAACGCCGCGCGCTTGCATTCTTCGCAAAAATATTCGTGCGCCGCCGTAAGCTCGGTATGCTCAAACGTCTGCGTGCGCATACCGCCCTTGACGGGCAAAACCTGAACCTCTATACCGTCTGCGAAATAAATAAAAAGCGACGAAAAAAAGTTTCGCTTTACCGTAAAAACATACCCGTCGTCGGTCTGTTTGACGGCGAAAGATTTTAGGCGTTTGCCTAAGTATAGTAGTGAGTTTTGATAGTCGGAGTTCATTTAAGCTATACCGTTAAATTTAACTATCCCAAAAACGGCGTAATTTACAATATCTTTCGCGATTTCCACGCACGTTTCGCGCGCAAAATCTGGCGTTTGTCGTTCGATGTTTCTCATACGCTCGATTTTCATAAGTATCTGGTCGGTTATGCTTTCAATCCGCATATCGCGCCAAGCGTCCCCGTAATCTGCGGTTTTTTGCTTTAAGAGGTCGGCGCAACTTACCCGTGTTGCCTCTACGGCCGCCAAAAAATCGGACTTAATTAATAACTCGGCATTAAATCCTATTCTTAAATTTTTGGATTGTATCAACCAAATTATCCCATAGTTCACTAACCCCTTCCAATCGGCAAGCGCGTTTTCGCCGGTGGCGGTAATTTCCTTTTCTTGAATAGAGCGAATGCGCCGCGCTTTGATAAACAGCTGGTCGGTCATAGACGGCAGGCGCATAATCGCAAACGACATCCCGTATTGCTTGTATTTCGCTTCTAATATTTCGAGGCATTCGACCGTTACTTCGTCGAATAATTCTATGGTTGTTTTCATTTTAATTTTCTCTTTATTTGTCTTTTGGGTTTATATCGAAGGGGATTATATTTGCGAACTAATCGCATCGTTTCTTTATCTGCGTTAAGGTATTTTTCCCAAAAACCATTGGGCGCGCTTAATACCCAAATCATTAGTTCCGCTCTTTCTGAAATTTCTGCCTCCGTTAAGCCGGGTTCATTTAAATCTAAATTCATTGCTCCTTTTGTTTATAATTATTCCAAAATTCCAGCACCGCCTTAATCTTTTCTCCGTAATTGGGGTCGGTCGCATAGCCGCTTTTTTCGATACACTCGCAATATTCTCCTACCGATTTTGCCGCCGCGCACCCGTTCTTTTTGTAGGGCGCGCCCGTTTTAATCAACGCCGTTTTGTAGCGCAAATAAGCGAGCAGGCTCCTAAAATCCTTAAAGTAGTCCGAAACATAATGCACCGTCGCTCCATAAGCATAGGCGCGCCCGTAATAGTGTTTGCGGGCTTTATAGGCGCGTATTTCGTGCGCGGCGCAGTTCATCTCGGTCGTGCGGCAAAGCGTGCGGGGCTTGCCCGCGTCAAACTCCTTTATGCCGCCGTAATTAAACCGACCCGTTACCGTCGCTCCGTACCCGCTTTCTAAAACAAACTGCGTCGCAAGCCCCCCCGATAAGACCTCGTTTTTCGTAAGCGTCAAATATGCTTTATAAACCAACCGATAAAACTTGAGTTTATCCTCTAACGGCGCGCCGTCTTTAATTGAAAGGATAAACGCGCGTTCCTTTTTCGTGAGCTTGCCGGGCTTTACGCCTTTGAAACACGGTTCGACTTGAGCCGTTTCATTTATCTGGTTTTCTCGGATAACTGATTTTTTAGTTGTCCGATTTTTTAGAATAACCGATTTACTCGGCGCGCAAACCTTAGCCGAATTAAAATAGGCAAATAACGCGATAAAAGCGAGGTAATATTTGGTTTTATGAAATAGATAATTTACAAACATAATACTTTCTGGGGGCGTAGCGGGAATCGAACCCGCGTTTTCGGCGGCACAAACCGACGTATTAGCCACTATACGATACGTCCCGGATTTTGATTCTTAAAAAGGCAAATCGTCTTTTTCTTCTAATTGCGGCTCGGCTAAAGGCGGTTTCGTGGAACCGACGCCTAAAGAACCGTCGTTTGATTTTGCGCCGCCTACAATTTCCACCGTCGCTATTTCCAGCTTATTAAAAACCAATATTTCACCCGTCTCTTTTTTCTCCCACTCGTTACCGCGTATATCGACGCCAATGTTTACGGTTTGACCGACTTGTAATTCCTGCACCTCTTTTATCGTTTTATCGTAGGTCGCTTCAAATTGATACACATTAGGCTTTTTATCGTACTGCCCTAATGGCGCTTCTACGTCTATTTTAAGCGTGCGAAAAGTTTTATCGCCCGCTCTTCTTTCTTCTATCGGGCGAATGCGTTTTATTGTTACGCCCTCAAACTTTACAAATTTTCCCATATTTTGTATTTCAAAATTAATACGACAAAGGTAAGCGTAAAATAAATACGACGCAATATTGGACGGCAATTATTTTATTCGGAGCTTTGTAGAAACAAATTTGAAAAGATGTTACAGAGTTTATTTTTAACGGCAAAAGGTTTGCCCAATAAATATCGGGCGCGTCTATTTGACTACGCGCAAAATCCAAATCCAAATCGCGTTCAAATAAACGGCAAAATAGATAGATATACCGAGCGTCCTTACGAATGGAGCGCTATAAAAAGAGAAAGACAAAACAGGATAGCGCGAAAAAAATCAGCGTCTTTTTTTATAGAAAACCTTGAAGGGTGCGATGATTATAGGCCGTGTCTGGACTTAGAGGTAAATAAATATTGCGTCGCTATTTATGTTTATAGCGACGGACACAAAAACGGCGATAATTATTACGTTGTATGCGTGATAACTGAAAACGATGGTATAATAGACGTTTGTTACCTATTCTACAAAGTGGATAAATTGTATTTTGAAAGCGCGCTTGAATGCTTACGTAAATTCCTTTCCGGCGTGGGCGTCGGCTTTGAATGGTTTACGGAAAGTTTTGAGGTGAGCGTCGTATCTATTTTAGGTGAATCAGATAACGAGTTCCCGGTTATAAACACGCAAATAACAAGCGACGCGGCGGATTTATTAATCTATACGCCCGCCGAAACGGAATATAAGACTAATAAAAAGACTTATCGTTTTATCTCAGCGCGTCTTTGGTATGAAAGCTCTATTTTATTTCAAATCTTCTTGAACCAAAAAATTTATTATAACTACGTAATTCAATCGTCTGGTAAATATGTTTTCGGTTTATTGCAAGGTCTTGAAAGCGTGCGATTAGATAATGAAAACAAATTTTATACATTCCAGCGCATCGAATCGTTAATGCGGCTTTTTGACGAATAAAAAAGGGCTTAAAAAAAGCCCTTTTTGTTTTTTGCTTAGCCCGCTCTGTGTATATCTGCGGGCGGGTCTATGAAAGCGTGTGCCGGGTTCGCGCCCTCCTTGTAAGGATATTCGACGCCTAATTTACCCAGCGCGTACCCTAAATGCGCCCGCGCCTCTTGAAAGCGCGTATAAGCGTTGGCAAGTTCACGCGCGCCGGGTTCGCGCTCGCCCCATTCGCGTAGCTTAGAAACGAAATAATACGGCAAAACGAACGGCGCGCTAACGCCGATAACCAATAAAATAAAGCCGATAATTTCCATAGTCGGTAAAAGTTTATGTTCATTTTGAACCCGCGTCGTCTGGTTCTAAGAAATACCGCGCGCAATGCGCTCCGTCCGTTCCAAATTCACGCTCGGCGGTCTTAACGTCGTTTTTGAACGCGGTATAAAATACGGTACCGTCTGGCCGGATATTAATAAAGTAACTACGCGAATTTTTACGGCGCTTAATGATATAGTTACCGTCCTTCATTGTAGCGCCGTAACCGATATTCGCCGAATTGACGTAAGGGATAATCGCGTCGAACGCTTTGTCTTGCGCTTGCGTAGGTCTCATTAAATACCTAATTTAGCGTTCATTGCGTCCCTCCGTTCGTTTGCCGCTATCTCCGTATCAAACATTAATTGTGGGGACGTACAATGAACGGTCGTCGTATCGCCTGCGGCGTGCTGATAAGCTACCATATTCAACGAACCCGATTTAATAACCCCTAAAACGACGGTCGCGGGTTGCTCTGCCTTTATCCCGCCTTCTACTATGTATTTTTGCATTTTATTTTTAAGTTAAAGTTTAAGCGTAAATATTTTTGAGTTTACAAAGCGCGTCGATAATCTCTGGTTGCGGCGAAAGGTCGGTTTTGTCCGTGCGGTAATTGGAATGATTAAATAAGCCCGGCTTTCCGTCCAGCGCTTCCTGATTTATATCAAACCAATTATCCTGCGGCGTGTAAAAGCCAGAAAGCGGTATCTTGTGTTTTTCTGCAAGATACTTTACCAGCTTACACGCCGATATGATTTGAGCCGCCGAGTATTTATGAAAGTATTCCATTCCGCGCCACATTTGCCCCAAATCGCAAACTTCGTCAGACGGTATTTCGCTGTTCACATACGTTTTGTAATAACTTTTACCGCCGATATGCTTTTCTGTTACTTTCGTCAAATACCCAAAGTTGCAAAGCTCTATGCCTATACTACAAGCGTCTAACCCTTGCGCAAACTTGCGGACGCGGTCGTTTTGTTGTACGCCTAAGTGCCAAGCCCAATGATTTTCGTCAAACATTTGATAGATTTGCCCGTTGCGCTCGATAACAAACGCCGTCGCTACTTTACTCGCGCTCGTTTTCCAGCTTTCATAAACGGGTTGCGCCGTCGGGCCGCCCGCCGTATGATGCAAAACGATTTGCTTTTTTTCGACGACGCTTTGATAATAACAATACGTGGGTAAAAACGTTTGTTTTATTTTTAAGCCATCAAGCGCCGGGTGGTCGATAATTGCGCGCTTAGGAATGGTCAAATCGTTAAGCGCGCTCCACGTTTGGAAACCCACGATACCATCTTTCGCCAGCCCGTTACTTTCTTGAAATTCGCGCACGCGCAAGTCGGTCTCCATTCCAAAAATACCGTCCACGTCCGTATGGTATCCTTTGGCGTTTAATAAGCGTTGCAAGCGCTTTACTTCATCGTCGGAATTTTTTATTCCAAACTTTAAAAAAATGTTATACTCCATTAATAGTCCTCTTCACTTGGGTCTGTTTGCGTCGCAATATCGGGATTATTTTGATTAAGTGATACGGGAACGTCTAAATTTTCTATCGTATTAAAAGTTTCGGTAAAATCATTATCAACCGCGTCGTTAATCGTAGCCCGCGCCTGCTCTATCGGGAATTTTTTCGCTATTTCGGCGTAAGCGATTTGTTTTCTTTTCTCGAAAGAGTATAATGCGTAATACTTATCCTGTTGGTATAAGCCACGTACGGTGTTGGCGATATTACTTGCAATGTGGCTATCTTGCTCGGTTATATCTCCGCGCGCTAATTCTATCGCCCGCGTATCGTCGGACACGCCCGCCAGCGGGTTCATTTTGTTTATATCAGTCAGAATTTGTTTCTCCGCCGGTTGGTTGGCGAATTGCCGCTCGATAAATTCTAATTCCATCGCCGCGAAAATTTCACGCGAAACGTTCGCGCTACGCAGTGCGATAAGCTCGTTTTGAATATCGGTGAGGCTACGTAGATTAAAGTCCACCGGTATAGTTATACTGGGGCAAATAGACTTACGTAATTCGGCGGTATTCGCGCCCTGCCCGTACATTATTTCCGCAAACAGATTTAAGATAGGATTAAGGATATTGTTAATAAGCCTGCAACCTATTTTATATAAAAAGGAATTTAATTCCTGTTTATCGTATTCCTTTGCTATACCGGCCTGCGCCGCAGGGGTTTCGGCTAAAAACTCAAGATTGATAGCGGAGTACGCCATTCGCCAATACTCGGCGATGTTACCGGAAATAGTCGTTATAATGCCTGTCTCCGGCGTAAGATAGCCCGCAGGTATATTGAACGGGCGCATATCGCCTTTATCGCGTCGTATAAGCGTAACGGCGGCGGCGTTGGTAGGCAAGAAATAACCCGAACCATTACAAGTTTTACAAGTTTCTGTTTCCCCTTTTTCGGTTTTAAAATGTTTGTCTCCAAAACATTGCGGACATAGCGCCGCTTCTGTTTCGATAAAAAGCCTCGCGTGTAAATTCTCTTTAATCATTAAGTCTTCTTCAGACTTGGTTTGAATGATTTTATCCAGCGCGGGGATAGCGGCGGATACGTAAGAATCATATATTTCACACGGCTCAAATTCGCGCGCATTACCGCCTAATACAATCGCTGGGAACGTGGATAGATAATGTGCATTGCCGTTACTATCCACCAGCAACGGTATGTATTCCGTTTTTCCGTTTATTTCGACTCCCTTGTGAACAGAATACAAACCGTCTTCTTCGCGCATAACGATAAAATTGGCGCATCGCTCTGACGAATAAATATGACAATACCTATTTCGAGCATACGCTAACACGTTCTCGCTCCTAAACAAACGACAGACGGGTTCAGTCATTCCCATTAACCCATTCTCTATTATTTCTTGCCCGCTCAAATCGAACCAACCGGCCGGCCCTACCAAGATAACGCCGTTGGGTTCTACTAACATCGATTCCATAGCGGAGTTAAACACCCAATCTACGATTGAGCCGTCCGGCGCGTATTCATATAGACAATATCGCTCAAAGTCTTTAAACAATCCCTCCTTGTCCCAACCGGTTACGGAAAAGTCCCTTGCTTGGCGAATACGGCTCAACACCGTATTCACCTTCGCAAAGAATATCTTTGTTATGTAGGGCAGGTTTTTGCGGCGGTAGTTCATTACGTCTTCCGGCTCGGTCGGATAGCGCTCTTTGAGCAATTCCACCATATTCCGATTTTCGGCGTGCCTGCGTAAGTCGTGTGCGATACACTTTTTCTTCGCAAGAGCGTCAATCGCGTTTCTTGATTTGCAAATATTTAATACCTCCGCCGTCGTCATATTTTTAGATTAGGTTTTGTTTTTCCATTGAAAACACTGCGGGTCTCCGGTTCGCCGGTAACGATGTCCGCCTTGAAAAAATTGAGAGTAGGCGCTATCCCAATTTACTTTCCAGTCGTTGCACGGTTTTTCCACCACCAGCGTAGCGCCATAATATCCTTCCTTGCCTGTGCGCCGGACGCTATCTTGTTTTTCGCCTTCGCTCCTATTTTTACCTTTAGCCAAATCGGAACACGGGCGCATATTTGGCCAGTCCTCTTGCTGAAATAGCGGCTTAAAGCCTTGCATATCGTCAGTTATGTCCAGCCCCGCCGTACCGTAGGCGATAGAAAAGCAAAGCTCGTCCGGTACCACCTGCCGCCAATCGGCGAAAACAAACTCTTTTTCCGCCGCCCGGTCGTGAATATTTATAACGTGTTCAAAGTAGTTTTTTGCGACTTCGCCTTTTCGGAAATAGACAAAATAAGAATGTATTTGTACCATAAACGGACGCTTCCATTCGAACTTATCTACAATATCGGCCGCCGCTACCCAATAGTCTATGCGTTGATTTGCCGCCGCCAGCTCTAATAAATTGCGTACCCCGCTATTTTGCCACATAACGTCGTCTTTGTTTTGCGCCAAACGGTCAAACAAACGATTTATATTGTTGCCGTTATCGGGAAACCAAATCGTATCTACGTCTAAGAAAATCGTATCGTCGTAAGGAGAAAGCTCATACATTAAACACTTTGTTCGCGTGTAGTAGCGTGGGTTGCCTTTATAGGAATGTATCGACTTATCCATAACCCGTATCTCGTTAAAATGCGTTTTACGGATAGTATCGTTTAAGGTAGCGATTGCCTCCGCCGTGCATATAAGCGTTACGGGAATAGAGTTTATCCTCCCGTTGGCGTCAAAGACGCTGGACGTAACTTTTAGCGCGCGCGCTAAGTTTGACGCCATCTCTCCATATTTCGTAGAGCCAAAGGCGAATAGTAATACGCCTCTGGTTCTCGAAACGGTCGGAGCGGTATTGATTTTTTCCATTTGCGATAAATCAGATAGCTGTGCAAATACCTCTAAATGTGTATTCCGCTCGTACATAAATTAAAAATTCAACGGTTTTGTTTTAGCGGAGAAAACAGGGAATTTCTTAATCTCTTTCTCGAACTCTTTTTTAGTCCTGATTTGATACTGTCCGTTTTGCGGCGCGCGAAACCAAACGACGTGGTTTTGCGGCCAAGGCATACCGGGCGTACAGCGGTGGCAATGAAATTCGATATGTGGATTGTCTGCTACGAACATATCGACGGCGCTCGTTACCTCCGGGCTAATGGGTGGTGATAGTCGTGTATTAATACCACGCCGCCGGGCTTCAAACTCGGCGCGCCGATAGTTATATCTCCATAACAACCCCAGCCCGAATGGTCTGCGTCTACGTAAAGCATATCGACGGTATTCGGGTCAAGCGAACGGAGCGCGTTGTGCGAATAATCCTGCGTAAATTTAACGTCCGCTAATATTTGTCGGCCGCCGGGCTTAATCCAATGGAATTGCTCGACGATAAAAAATATCTCCGTAAACTCTCCCCACGACCGTTCTACGCCGTCGGCGTCCGTCCAGCGTTGCGTTTCAAAAATATCAATGAGTCGCTGTTTAATACCATTGTTTGGACGGTTGTATGTGAGTAACTCCCGCACAAACGCCGCAAAGCGCCCCTTATAAACGCCCGCCTCGACGATAAGACCGTTGTCGGGGACTTCGCTTACGATATTATCCGTAAGCGTATGGAAATCAAACATACCGTCTATCTTTTGGTATTCGGACGGTTGCGCTTCAAATTTAGGGGTTAGTTGTTCTTCAGTAGTCAGTATCATATCGTAGTTATTTTTTATTTTATAGTTTCGGTTACAATGGGCGTCGTTTGTCGTTCAAACATCGGGCAAGGCTTAGTCGTATCGTGCGCTGGAAACTTTTTAACCGCCTTTTCAAAATCTGCTTTATCGCGCACCTTGAATTTAGCGCCTTCAGGTACTTTAAACCAAAAGACATAATTGTTCGGCCCATAAAGCGGCGCGCATTCGTGGTAATTAAATTCTACGTGTGGATTATCGGCCGCAAACAAATCGCAAGCGCGTGTTACGCCTACTATGTCGCCTCTGTGCCAATAATCGTGAACGCATACCACGCCGCCTTCTTTTACCGCCGGAACTCCCGTAGCTAAATCGCCGTAGCAACCCCACTCGGAATGGTCTGCGTCGATATACAACCAATCGATTTCGCCCGGCTCGTAAGCGCGTAAGGCTTTGTGCGACGGTAGTTGAATAAACTTAACGTCGTTCAAAAGCTCAACGCCTTCCGGTTTGACAAAATGAAATCGATTAACAATAAAGAAAAGCTCGGTAAATTCACCAAAAGATTTTGGATTTCCGTCGGCGTCCGTCCAGCGTTTGGTCTCGAAAATATCGATAAGGTGTTGTTTTATTCCGCTATTCGGGCGGTTGCGGATAATGCTTTCCCGCACAAACGCTGCAAAGCGCCCCTTATAAACGCCCGCCTCGACGATAAGACCGTTGTCGGGGACTTCAGAAAGAATATTGTCGGCAAGATTTACCCAATCAAACCAACCCTCAAAATTATCTACGCCGTTCGTTCCTTTTACCGCATATTCGGTAGCCGTTATCGGTAGTTTTTTAGTTAGTTTATGTTCGTATGTTAGCATTTTGATAGTTTAGCTTATTTTATACATTTTGCTTATATTTGGCAAAGGGTCGTCAGACCGTTTGTTATTATACTTTGATTCCTTGCGTTTTGAATACAACAAATCGATTTCGCCCACAATTTGTTCGTAATAGATTTGCGCAATCGGCATTTCGGCGTATAGTACGGTCGGTTTTGTAACCGTTATCTCCAGCGTCCAATGCCCGCAGAAACCCACGTCCCCAAAGCCCGCCGTTTGGTGAACACACACGCCTAAACGTGCGACGCTACTTTTGCCGTCCAATTTTGGAACGGTATCCCACGTTTCGGTATATTCTATCGTAGCGCCCAAATAGAGTTCGCCCGGCATTAAAATAAGACTCGGAGCTAAGCGTAAAACTTTTATTTCGACGGGGCGCGCGGGGTCGATAATATCGGACGTTACTTGATAGAGCGTAGGCGCAAGCCTAACGTCGTAGCTATTCGGGCCCGCCATTGACTGGTCAAATGGGTCTATAATAATAGCGCCGCTTTCTATTCTTTTTTTTATCTCTGAACCTGATAACATATCGCGCCAAATATACAAAAAAAAACCCACGCAAGTATCGGCGTGGGTTTTTTATTTTTAAAGCTAACATCGTAGCTTTATTTCTGGGACGCCGACGGCGCCGCGCGGGCAAAATACGCTTCCGGTTTTATCTTTATTTTGTGCGCTTAAAGCGCTTTGGGTTTTGACGCCAGCGCAAGGCGGCGGTCGGAAATTTTTCATATCAATTGAAATTCAAAAATTATACTGCAAAGATAGGGGGTTATTTAATACGACGCAAAGATTTTATTTATTAAGTATAGGTTGATAGTGAAAATAATTTTGTACCGCATTATCAGCGATACACGCATATCCTTTATATAGCGTAAGTGAATATTTTACACATTCCGCCATATCTACGGCTTCTCCGATATACAAATCAACAAATTCTTTGCCCTGATAAAGACACCCCATATTTCTAAACTCGAAAAAAGGGAGTTGCGTAAATTCATCTCCGTTACAATTCTGATTATGTAACAAGTTAAAGATTGCGCTTTCGTAATTACCTCTACAAAGTATTGAATCAAT
>ERZ795051.3525-NODE-3525-length-15842-cov-4.279787_pt1 | contig 15842 bp, 19 predicted proteins | sample MGYA00375135_ERZ795051 | MGnify/ENA primary metagenome ERZ795051 (study PRJEB30180, sample SAMN05720222) | activated sludge metagenome | isolation source: Anaerobic digester | place: Japan | collected 2015-05-26 ... | reverse complement strand
GACCGAGGATCGCGATGCCCGGTTCGCAGGTCATGGTCTGTTCGCCGCTCAAATCCATGCCCCCGTCAATGCAGGTTCCGGCCCACGGCGCGGGCCACCAATTCCAGTTCGCCCATCAATTCCTTGAACCGTTTGGGCGTCAGCGACTGCGGCCCGTCCGACACGGCCTTGGCCGGCTCGGGATGCACTTCCAGCAGCAGGCCGTCCGCGCCGGCGGCGATCGCCGCCTTGGCCATCGGCGCCACCAGGTCCCAATGTCCCGTGCCGTGGCTGGGATCCACCACCACCGGCAGGTGGCTTTCGCGCTTCAGCACCGGCACCGCGCTCAGATCCAGCGCGTACCGCGTGAATTTTTCGAAGGTCCGGCTGCCCCGCTCGCACAGGATCACGTCCTGGTTGCCTTCGCTCATCACGTATTCCGCGCTCATCAGCAGCTCTTCGAGGGTGCTGGCCAGGCCACGCTTGAGCATCACCGGCTTTGCGCAGCGGCCCACCGCCTTGAGCAGGTTGAAATTCTGCATGTTGCGCGCGCCCACCTGGATGACGTCCGCGAATTCGGCCACCATTTCGACGTCGCGCGTGTCCATCACTTCGGTGACGACCGGCAGGCCGACCACGGAACGCTCTTCGGCCAGGTAGCGCAGCCCTTCGACCCCCAGCCCCTGGAAGGCATAGGGCGAGGTCCGCGGCTTGAACGCTCCGCCGCGCATCATGTGGGCCCCCGCCCCCTTCAGGAAGGCGCCCAGCGAAAGGATCATGTCGCGGGTTTCGACCGAGCACGGCCCCGCCATCACCACCACGCCGGCCCCGCCGATGCTCAATCCCCGGTCGCCGTGCCGCGCCGGCGGGATCTTGATGACGGTCTTTTCGGGGTGGAACTCCGTGCTGGCCCGCTTGTAGGGCTTCAGCACCGGCATGACCTTTTCCACCCCCGGCATCATTTCCAGCGCCGGGGCCTGGGTCGAAGCTTCCTCGCCGATCAGCCCGATCACGGTCACTTCCGCGCCGGGACTGACATGCGCCTTCAGGTTCCAGTCCGCCGCGCGCTCCGCGATGGCCTGGATCTGGGCTTCGGTCGCCCCTTTTTTCATCACGACGATCATGAAATCTCCGGTTCTCCGGTGGGTTTTCAACCCGCGCCGGGGGGCGCGAATCGAGGCGGAACCATACTCCGCCCCCCTCCCCCTTTTCCACCTTAAAAACGGGCGGCCGGGCAAAAACCTCGGCCCGGCCGCGCATGGTCTTTCACCGCATCGCGTTGCGGCGGAATTCGCCATGTCGAGGCGGGCTTTTCGACTTCAGCCCGGCTTGCGCAGCCAGCCCTGCAGGAACTCCCGCGCGGCGGCCAGATGGGACAGCGCCGCGGCGGTGGGCGGTTCGTTCGGCTCCCAGACTTCCCCCCGGATGGCCAGGATCCACGCCGGCGGCCGCGCGCCGTACAGTTCGTCCGCCAGCGCCAACACGCTTTCCGGAGGCATCGCGTGGGTGGAGAACGAAATTTCCTTCTGCGGCGCCAGAGGCCGGAATTCGAACGGCGCCGGCCCCTCTTTCGCGGCGTCCACGAACACGACCTGCCGGCTTTCCGCCACGGCCAGCGCGTCTTCGGCGTTGAGTTGGTAGTTGGAGTCGAAGACGAGGCCCGGAATTCCCTCCGCGGTTGCCCAGGCTTCGAGCTCCTCGACGAGCGCCACGCCCATTCCGTCGTCCTGGCGGCCCGGATTTCCAAAGCCGTAAATCAGGATCGGGCGGGATGGAATCTCAATATCCAATATCCAATGCCCAATATCCAATCATCAAGTCCGATCCCTTCGCCGCCGGGCCACCACCGCGCCCGCCGCATCCACCAGCGTCACCTCCAGCGGCATCTGCCCGTAGGCGTGGGTGGCGCAGCTCAGGCACGGGTCGTAGGCGCGGATGGCCACCTCGACCGCGTTCATCATCGGCTCGGTGATTTCCTTCTGGCCCGCCATGTAGGTCGTGGCGACGCAATGGACCGCCCGGTTCATCGGCTCGTTGTTGTTCGTGGTGGACACGATCAGGTTGGCCATCTGGATCAGGTCGTCGTCCCCCACCGCGTAGTGGTGGAACAGCGTGCCGCGCGGCGCTTCGATGATGCCGACGCCTTCCGGACGGCGCTGGCCGCGTACGACGAGGTCTCCGCCAAGGACGTCCGGATCCCGCAGCAGTTCGCGCATTTTTTCCGCGGCGTGGAGCACTTCGATCAACCGCGCCCAGTGCGTGAGCATGCACATGTCGTTGGGCTTGCCACCCGTCGCCGCCTTGAACGCCTCGAATTCCTTTTGCGCCAGCGGCGTCGGAATGAAATCGGCCACGTTCAGCCGCGCGAGCGGCCCGACGCGATACCAGCCCTTTTCCGGCCCCAGCTTCTTGAGGTACGGGAACTTCATGTAGCTCCACGACTTCACCTCTTCGCGGAAGTGCCGGAGATAATCCTGGCAATCCACGTCGTCGAGGATCCGCTTGCCGTCCGCGTCCACGGCCCGCAGCACGCCGTGGTAGAGGTCGAGCGCCCCGTCTTTCCGCACGAGGCACAAGTGGTTCGACGGGAATTTCGAGAACCCGTCGATGAAGGCCTTGTGCTTCTTGTAGTAGTCCTTGAAGAACGCCAGCGCGCCCTGCGACCACGCGACCATCTGGTCGGCGTTCAGCGGCCCGCCGTCGCCCTTCAGCAACCGGTCGCGCTCTTCGGCCGTCAGGCTCTTGTTGACGCCGCCGGGAATCGCCCCGGTGCCGTGGATTTTCTTGCCGGCGGTCGCCGCGATGACTTCCTGCCCGTACTTGCGCATCAGGACCGCCTGCGTCGCCAGTTCGCGGTTCGCCAGCGCCACGCCGATCACGTTGCGCGTCGCGGGGTCCGCGTCGTAGCCGAACAGCAGATCCGGCGAGGCCAGATGGAAGAAGTGCAGCGAGTGCGACTGGAAAATCTGCCCGTAGTGCATCAGCCGGCGGATCTTCTCCGCCGTCGGCGTCAGCCCATCGCCCGTCCCCGCGCCGACGACGACGTCCATCGCCTTGGCTGCGGCCAGATGGTGGCTGACCGGGCAGATGCCGCACAGCCGCTGCACCAGCACCGGCGCCTCCCAGTACGGCCGCCCCTGCACGAACCGCTCGAAGCCCCGGAACTCCACGATGTGCAACCGGCTCTGCGCCACGTTCCCGGTGTCGTCCAGGTGGATCGTGACCTTGCCGTGGCCTTCGACGCGCGTGACGGGATCGATGACGATTTTGCGGGTCATGGCTCTTTCAGTCGAATTTGAAGCTGCGGTATTGCAGGTCCAGTTCCTTGCCGGTCACCAGCGCGACCAGCGCGTCCCAGATCAGGTCCGCGCTCGGCGGACACCCCGGCAGGAAGTAGTCGATCTTCACCACCTCGTGACAGGGATAGACCCGGTTCAGGATCTTGGGAATGTCGGGATCGTGCGGGATGATCTTCCGCGGATTGGCGTCGGCCACGGTCGGCCCGTTCAGATAGGCCTCGTCCAGGCACTCCTTCAGCGGCAGGACGTTGCGCAGCGCCGGCAACCCGCCCATCAGCGCGCACTCGCCGAACGCCACCAGCGTCTTGCAGTGCTTGCGGAATTCCGTCAGCACGTGCACGTTCTCGTCGTTGCAGCAGCCGCCTTCGATCAGGCCGATATCGCATTCCTTCGTGAAGGTCTTGATGTCGTCGAGCGGCGACTTGTTGAACTCCACCAGCTCGATCAGGTCGAGGATCCGCTCGTCGATGTCGAGCAGCGACATGTGGCAGCCGAAGCAGCCGGCCAGCGACGTCGTCGCCACGATCTTCTTGGGGGCCTTCGCGCTCACGGCCGCACCTCGCTGCCGATGGGCTCCCGGTCGTAGGTGCGCCGCCCGATGGGCACGTCGAAGCCCTTGCCCTTGCGCAGGATCGCGCCGACGGGACAGATGTCCATCGCCCGCTGCGCCAGCTCGTCGTCGATGTCCTTCGAGGTGTCCGGATCGATGTTGATGACAACTTTGTCTCCGCGTTTGCCGAACGCGAAAATCGCGTGGCCTTCGGCGTTGTGGATGCCGCGGATGCAGCGCTTGCACTGGATGCAGCGGTTGTGGTCCTTGACGAGCTTCGGGTGCCAGGCCTCCACGTCGCGCTTGGGGAAAAGATAGGGGAAGCTCGACACCGTCACGCGGTAGCGGTAGGCCAGCGCCTGCAGCTCGCAGTTGCCGCTGCGCTCGCAGGAGGGGCACAGGTGGTTGCCTTCCGCGAACAGGATTTCGACGACCGACTTGCGGAACGCCTCCAGCTCCGGCGTGCTCGTCGCCACGTTCATGTCTTCGACCACCTTGGTCGTGCAGGCGGTCTGCGGAATGCCGTTGACCAGCACCGTGCAGATCCGGCAGGAACCCTTGGGCGGAATGCCCGGATAGTTGCACAGCGTCGGGATGTAGACTCCCGCCTCGCGCGCCGCCGCGACCAGCTGCGCGCCTTCCTCCGCCAGGCAGGTCTTGCCGTCGAGCGTGAACCGGACGAAGCTGGCCATCGCGCGCCTCCCTACCCTTTCCCGACCGCCGCGTCGTAGTCCCGGACCGCCGCCGCCAGGTCGAACGACGGCACGAAGCGCGGATCGCCCGGCGCCAGCCGCGCGTCGTACAGCGGCCGGAAGTTCTGGATCGTGGTGACGATCGGATTCAGCGCGGTCTGCCCCAGCCCGCAGCGGTTGTTGCGCATGATCTTCTGCCAGGCCTGCAGCCGTTCCACGTCCTCCGCCGTGCCCTTGCCCGCGACGATCCGTTCGAGCACCACCTGCGCCATGCCCGTCAGCGCCCGGCACGGCACGCACGAGCCGCACGATTCCTCGCGGAAAAACCGGGCGAAATTCAGCACCACGTCCTTCAGCAGGTCGCGATGCTTCCCGACGACGATGAACGAACCGCCCGTCGCCAGATCCTCGTAGGCCAGCACGCGGCTGAATTCGTCCGGGCCGATGCAGGAACCCGACGGCCCGCCGACCTGCACCGCCTGCACGTCGCGCGCGCCGGCTTCCCGGAGGATGTCGTTGACCGAAAAGCCCCATTCCACCTCGTAGATGCCCGGCCGGTCGCAATCGCCCGACACGCACAGCACCTTGGTGCCCTTGGATTTTTCGGTGCCGAGCCGGTTGTACCACTCCGGCCCCTTCAGCAGCACCTGCACCGCCGAACAGAGCGTCTCGACGTTGTTGACCACCGTCGGCTTCTGCAAATAGCCCTTTTCCACCGGAAACGGCGGGCGATCGCGCGGCTCGCCGCGCTTGCCTTCGGCCGATTCGATCAGCGCCGACTCCTCGCCGCACACGTAGGCGCCGCCGCCGAACTGCAGGCTGACGTCGAAATCGAATCCCGCCAGCCCCCCGATCGCGGTGCCCAGCAGGCCTTGCGCGCGCAGGTCCGCCAGCACGTGCTCCAGATACGCCCGCAAATAGAGGTATTCGTGGCGCACGTAGAGCACGCCCCGCTTGGCGCCGACGGCATAGGCCGCGATCGCCATGCCCTCGATCACCATCTGCGGCCGCTCCGTCAAAATGACGCGGTCCTTGAAGGTGCCCGGTTCGCCCTCGTCCGCGTTGCAGAAAACGTATTTCACGTCGCCGGCCGCCCGCCGGGCGAAATCCCACTTCATGCCCGTCGGGAATCCCGCCCCGCCCCGGCCGCGCACGCTCGCGGCCTTGACCGCCGCGATCACCTCGCCGGAACTCATGTTGACCACCTTCGCCAGCGCCTCGCCCGGCCGGTAGCGGTCGAACACCATGACCCCGCGCCGGCGGACGTGGTTGTGCACCAGCGCCCGCACCTCCGGATGCGCGTTCTGGCCGTCGCCGTATGTTCCGCCCTTGAGTTCCTCCACCGTCTTCCCGGCGCGCATGCCCGCCACCAGCGCGCGCGCCTTTTCCGGCGTCAGCTCCGGGAACACCTGGCCGTTGACCAGCGCCGCCGGCTCCTGGTCGCTCATCCCGATGCACGCCGTGTGGAACAACCCGACCACCCCGTCGGCGGACACCTCGCCGAACTTGCAGCCCGCCGCGGCCTCGAACGCCGCCGCCACCTCCGCGCGGCCGCAGAACTCCGCCACCACGCTGTCGTTGAGATACACCGCGAATTTCCCGCGCGGCTCGCGCGCGAAGAAGTGGTAGAACGAAACCGTCTGCTCCACGTCCACCTGCGGAATGCCCAGCGCCTTGGCGATCCGCGCGACGGTTTCGTGCGTCAGGCAGCCCAATTCGTCCTGCGCGTCGATCAGCACGTCCATCAGCCGGGTCGCGTCGCCGCCGTACTTGGCGACGATCTTCTGGACCGTTTGGGCGATGGCGGGCATGGGCGCTTGCTTCCGAAGACCGTACCTAGAACGTGCCCGTGATGTATTTTTCGAGGCTGTCGATCGTCGACTGCTGGGCGTCGAGCATGAACTTGACCACGTCGCCGATGGAGATCAGGCCCACCAGCTTGCCGTCGGCCAGGACCGGCAGGTGGCGATGCCGCCGCCCGGTCATCAGCGACATGCACTCCTCCACCGTCTGGCCCGGCGCCACCGTCTTCATCTGCTTCAGCGGCGTCATCGCGTCCTTCACCAGGTTCGTCTTGGGCGACTTGCCTTCCGCGATCACCTTCCACAGGCAATCGCGTTCGGACACGATGCCCGACAGCTTGCCGGCCTTCGTGACCACCGCGAGGCAGCCGATGTGCTTCGCGCTCATCCGCCGGATCGCGTCCAGCACCGTTTCCGCCGCGGTGATGGTCTCCACCTTCGCGCCCTTGATCCGCAACAAATCGCCGACCGTCGTGCTCATGCCGTTTCTCCTTGCCGTTTGGATTCCGAAATTTGTCTGCCGACGGTGAAAGTGTAGGGAGCGCGCCGCCCCCCCGTCAACGCCCCAGACCGCCCAAAACGCATTTTGTTCCGTTCGCCGGCCGGTTGTGTTCGCCGGCGGAATGGCGTAGCATGGGCCCCATGAAGAAGTTCGCGATCGGCGCGACGGCGCTTCTGCCGCTGTGGGCCCTGCTGGCCGCCGGCGCCGCCTACGTCCACCCGGCGCCTTGGGCCGCGCGGGGCGGCTGGATCGTCCCCCTGCTGGGTCTCGTCATGTTCGGCATGGGGCTCACGCTGACCTGGGAGGATTTTCGGCGCGTGTTCCGGCGCCCGGCCCTGATCCTGCTGGGCCTGGCCGCGCAGTTCGGCTTCATGCCCCTGCTGGCGTTCGGCATCGCCCGCCTCTTCGGCCTGCCGACGGAACTGCTGGCCGGCCTGGTCCTCGTCGGTTGCGTCTCGGGCGGCACGGCGTCCAACGTGATCACCTATCTGGCCCGGGGCGACGTCGCGCTGTCCATCGCCATGACGTTCTGCTCCACGGTGCTCGCGGTGGTCGCCACGCCCGCGCTGGTCTGGCTCTACCTGCACCAGACCGTCCACGTGGCGGCGGGCGCCATGCTGCTGAGCATCCTGAAGATGGTGCTGCTGCCCGTGCTGGCGGGCCTGGCCATCAACCAGTTCTGGGGCGGGCATCTCCGGCGCCTCCAGCCGCTGTTCCCGCTGTTTTCCGTCGCGGCCATCGCGCTGATCATCGGCATCGTCTTCGGACTCAACCGCGACAAGGTCGCCGCGACCACGCCCTGGCTCGCGGGCGCGGTGGCGCTGCACAACCTGCTCGGCATGGCGAGCGGCTACGCCGCCGCCAGGGTCTTCCGCTGTTCGCCCGCCGTCTGCCGCACGCTGGCCATCGAAGTCGGCATGCAGAATTCCGGGCTCGCGACCGCGCTGGCCGTGAAATACTTCGGAGCGGCGGCGGCCTTGCCCGGCGCGCTGTTCAGCATCTGGCACAACCTGTCCGGCTCGGCCTGCGCCGCCTGGTGGAGCCGCCGCGGCCGGACGGCGGAGACCGAACCATGATCCCCGCCGCCCGCCTCCACCGCCTGGACGACCGTCCGCCGGCGCGGGGCCGATACGTCCTTTATTGGATGCAGCAGTCGCAGCGCGCGGAGTGGAATCCCGCGCTGGAAACCGCCGTCGAGCAGGCCAACGCCCTGCGCCTGCCCGTGCTCGTCGGCTTCGCGCTGACGGCCTTCCCCGGCGCGAACGGCCGGCACTACCGGTTCATGCTCGCCGGCCTGCGCGAAACCGAAAAACGCCTCGCCGCGCGCGGCCTCGGCTTCTGCCTGCGGATCGGCCCGCCGGAGGACGTCATCCCCGAACTCGCGAAACACGCCGCCCTGCTCGTCGGCGACGTCGGCTATCTCCGCGTCCAACGCGCCTGGCGCGCGGCCGTCGCGAAGCGCGTGGCGTGCCCCGTCGTGCTCGTTGAAGGCGACGCCGTCGTGCCCGTCGCCGCCGTTTCCGACCACGCCGAATTCGCGGCACGCACGATCCGGCCGAAAATCCACCGCCTGCTCGATGAATACCTCAAGCCCCAAAAACCGACGAAGGTCGCCGTGCCTTTCGCGGGTCCCGAGAAGGATTCGCTGGACCTGTCCGATCCCGACGCGCTGGTCCGCCGGCTGGGCGTGGACGATTCCGTGCCGGCCGCCGCGGCCTCCGGCGGCGCGGCCGCCGCGCACCGCCTGCTCGACCGCTTCGTCGCGCACCGCCTGGCCGAATACGCCGAAACGGCCAGCGATCCGGTCGCCGACGGGTGTTCCGGCCTGAGCCCCTATCTGCACTTCGGCCAGATTTCGCCCCTCGAGATCGCCCTGCGCGTCCAGGCCGCCGACGCCCCGCGCGTCGCGACCGACGCCTTCCTCGAACAGTTGATCGTCCGCCGCGAACTGAGCCTGAATGCCTGCCGGTTCAATCCGGGCTACGACCGCTACGACACCCTGCCCGCCTGGGCGCTGAAGACCCTCGACCAGCACCGCAAGGACAAGCGCGAGTTCGTCTATTCCCGCGCGCAGTGGGAGGCCGGCGCCACGCACGATCCCTGCTGGAACGCCGCGCAAGCCGAGATGGTCCGCTCCGGCCGCATGCACAACTACATGCGCATGTACTGGGGCAAAAAGATCCTCGAATGGTCCCGTTCGCCCGAAGAGGCCTTCGAGACCGCGCTCTTCCTCAACGACAAATACGAACTGGACGGCCGCGATCCCAACGGCTTCGTCGGCGTGGCCTGGTGCTTCGGCCGCCACGACCGCCCCTGGACCGAACGCCCCGTCTTCGGCACGATCCGCTACATGAACGCCAACGGCCTGCGCCGCAAGTTCGACGTCCAGGCCTACGTCGAGCGCTGGCTCGGCCCCGCCGCCGGCGGCCGCCTGTTCTGAGGCCGGAGCTTCCCCGCCCGGAAAAAAGAATTTGCCATTCCCGGGTTATGGGCATATGTTCATATCAAATCGCGGCCGGACCGTCCGGCCGAACCCAACCCGGAGAACCAAATGAAACCCGAAACGACCGCGGCCTCCGCTCCCGGAGGCCATCCCGTCCGCCCCTTCGCGCTTGGCCTTCTGTTCGGCTTCCTGGCCGCGCTGCTGGCCGTCGGCATCCTCATGAAACCCCTGATGCTGACCACCCATGCCAGCCCCTACGGCGTCGAGGAAACCTGCCAGCGCCTCAAGGCGTCCATCGAAGCCAACGGCTGGCGCTGCCCCGCCATCCGCGACATGAACGCGGCCATCGCGAAAGAAGGCCTCGCGCTGGCAGCTCCCGTGCGCATCGTCGAGCTGTGCAAGGCCGACTACGCCAAGGACGTCCTGGAGACCAATCCGGAAGTGTCCACCCTCATGCCCTGCGCCTTCGGTGTCTATGAAAAAGACGGCCGGGTTTTCGTCACCGGCCTGAACACCGGCCTCATGGGCAAGCTCATGGGCGGCAACGTCGCCCGCGTCATGGGCGGCGGCGTCGGAACCGACGAAAAGAAAATCCTTGAATGCCTGAATTGACGAATCGCCCCGCCAAGGAAGCCTGACATGCCGCGCCCTTTCTGCAAGCGCTTCGTCGGTTGGCAGCCGCACGTCGCCCTCTTCAAGCCCGCCGGCATTCCCGCCGGCGAGCTGGAAATCGTCGTGCTCAGCCTCGACGAGGTCGAGGCCCTGCGCCTGGCCGACCTCAACGGCCAGTACCAGGAAGCCGCCGCCGACCAGATGAAGATTTCGCGCGCGACGTTCGCGCGCATCGTCGAATCGGCCCGGCGCAAGGTGGCCGACGCCCTCGTCCACGGCAAGGCGCTCCAGATCCAGACCGAACCCGGCGCCCAGCCCCCGCCGGCCGCGCTTGCGCCCGGCGCCTGCCATCGTCGCGGCTGCGGATGCCACGGCCATGGCCGCGGCAAAGGCCGCTTCATCGAATATCCGCCCAAAGGAGAACACCCATGAAAGTCGTCCTCACCTCCTCCGGCCAAACCCTGGCCGACCCCATCGACATGCATTTCGGCCGCGCCAAGGTCTTCATCCTGGCCGACACCGAAACCGGCCGCGCCGTCGCCCACGACAACGCCCAGAACCTGCACGCCGCGCAGGGCGCCGGCATCCAGTCCGCCGAAACCGTCGCCCGGCTCGGCGCCGAGGCCGTCGTCACCGGCAGCGTCGGCCCCAAAGCCTACAAGGCTCTCCAGGCGGCCGGCATCAAGATCGCGCTGGTCGAAGCCGTCTGCCCCGGCACCGAAGCCCTGCGCCGGTTCAAGGACAACGAGCTGCCCGTGCTCGACCAGCCCAACGGCGAAAGCCACTGGGTCTGAGGCCCCGTGAGCGCGGCTCCCTCCATCGCGATCGCCAGCGGCAAGGGCGGCACCGGCAAAACCACCGTGGCCATCCATCTGGCCGCGACGCTGCTTTTCCATAGGCGTTCGGTCCAGTATCTGGATTGCGACGTCGAGGAGCCCAACGGACATCTGTTTCTCAAACCGAAAATCGACGCCGTCGAATCCGTCGGCATCCCGGTTCCGGTCGTCGATGCGGCCCGCTGCATCGCCTGCGGCAAATGCGCCGGGGTCTGCGAATTCAACGCCATCGCCATGCTGAAAAAGCCGCTGGTCTTTCCGGAACTGTGCCACGGCTGCGGGGCCTGCGCGCTCGTTTGCCCCGTGGGCGCCATCCGCGAAACTCCCCGCGCCGTCGGCGTGGCGGAAACCGGCCGCGCGGGTTGCATCGCCTTCGCGCAGGGCCGCCTGAACGTCGGCGAACCGATGGCGCCGCCGCTGATCCGCGCGGTCAAGGCGCGGCGCGATCCGGAAGCCGTCGCCCTGTACGATTCGCCGCCCGGCACCTCCTGCTCCGTCGTGGCCACCGTCCGCGGCGCGGATTTCGTCGTGCTGGTGACCGAGCCCACGCCGTTCGGCCTGCACGACCTGGACCTGGCGGTCGCCACGCTCCGCCCCATGGGCCGGCCGCTGGGCGTCGTCGTCAACCGCGCCGACGAGGACCGCCGCGTGCAGGACTATTGCCAAGCCGAAAACCTCCCCGTCCTCGCCGAGCTGCCGGACGACCGGCGCGTGGCCGAAACCTACGCGCGCGGCGAGTTGCTGTTCGACCGCCTGCCGGACTGGCGCGGCCGCTTCGAAGACCTCTGGGCCCGCATCGAGGAGCGCCTGTGAAGGAACTGGTCGTCATCAGCGGCAAGGGCGGCACCGGCAAGACCAGCCTGACCGCGTCGTTCGCCGCGCTGGCCCGCAACGCCGTGGTCGCCGACGGCGACGTGGATGCCGCCGATCTGCACCTGCTCCTCGCCCCCGACGTCCGGCGGCGCGAGGAATTCCGCAGCGGCCATGCCGCCGTCGTCCGCGCCGACGACTGCGTCGGCTGCGGCCGCTGCGCGGCCCTGTGCCGGTTCGAGGCCATCGCCCCGGCGACCCGACCCGGCGACGGCGCGCGCGTTTTCGCGGTGGATCCCAGCGCCTGCGAAGGGTGCGGCGTCTGCGTCTGGAACTGCCCCGTCCGCGCCATCGATTTTCCCGAACAGGTTTGCGGCGAGTGGTTCGTCTCCGGCACCCGTTTCGGCCCGCTGGTCCATGCCCGCCTGCATCCCGGCGCGGAAAATTCGGGCAAGCTGGTCAGCCTCGTGCGCGAACAGGCGCGCGCAACCGCCCAGCAAGAACGGCGCGACCTCGTGATCGTCGATGGCCCGCCCGGCACGGGCTGCCCCGTCATCGCGGCGCTCACCGGCGCCGCCGGCGTCCTGATCGTGACGGAACCCACCGTCTCCGGCGCGCACGACCTGGCCCGCGTGCTGGAACTGGCGAACCACTTCAAGATTCCCGCGGCGGTCTGCATCAACAAGTGGGACCTGAATCCCGAGCAAGCCGACGGCATCGAGACCGCGGCCCGCGCCGCCGGCGCGGCTCCCGTCGGGCGCGTGCGCTACGACAAGGCCGCCACCCGCGCCCAGCGGCAGGGGTTGACCGTCGTCGAGGCCGGCCCGGATTCCCTCGCCGACGAAATCCGCGCCGTCTGGCGCCGGTGGCTGGAAACCCTCGCCATCCCCGTCCCGGAGGCTCCATGAACTCCGTCCGCGTCGTCGTCCTGTCCGACAACTGCGCAAGCGCCCGCGCGGCGCGCGGCGAGCATGGGTTGAGCTTTTTCATCGAAACCGGCGGCCACCGCGCGCTTTTCGACGCGGGCCAAGGCCTGGTGCTGGCCGAGAACGCCCAGGCCCTCGGCGTGGATCTCGGCGCCGTGGAGGCCATCGCGCTGAGCCACGGGCACTACGACCATGCCGGCGGCCTGCCGATCGCGCTGGCCGCCGCGCGCGGCCCCGTCGCGGTCCATCTGCATCCCGACGCCCTGCAACCCAAGTTCAACGGGACGCGCGCCATCGGCATGCCGCCCGCGGCCCGCGAAGCGCTGGCCGGGCCGAACGTCCGCCTCGTCCAATCCCGCGCGCCGGGCGAAGTCGTTCCCGGCCTCTTTCGCACCGGCGAAATCCCCCGGCCCCATCCCGAAGAGGCCCTCGCCGAAATTTTCCATCTCGACCCCGACGGCCGCGCCGTCGATCCGCTGCTGGACGACCAGTCGCTGTATTTCGACACCCCGGAAGGCGTCGTCGTGCTGCTCGGTTGCGCCCACGCGGGCGTCATCCACGTCCTGGAACGCGTGCGGGCGCTGACGGATGGACGCCCTTTCCGCGCCGTGCTCGGCGGGATGCATTTGGGCCACGCGAACGAAGCCCGGTTGCGCTGGGTGATCGAGCGGTTGCGCGAATTCGGCCCCCGCCTGCTGGTGCCGATGCACTGCACGGGCCCCCGGGCCGCCGCCGCGCTGTGGACCGCCTTCCCCGAGGCCTGCCGCCCCGGCGGCGCCGGCGCCGTCTTCGATTTCTAAACCAATAGGAAAACCCATGGAACAGCACCCCAAACCCGACTGCGACAAAAGCTCCTGCGCCTCGTGCGGTTCCCGCACGTCCTGCAGCGGCATTCCCGAAGCCCCGCCGCGCGCGGAAATCGTCCCGGAAGACCAAAAGCTCCAGCGCCGCATGGGCCAGATCCGCCGCAAGATCATGGTAATGTCCGGCAAGGGCGGCGTCGGCAAAAGCACGGTCGCCACCAACCTGGCCGTGCACCTGATGCTGAGCGGCCAGCGCGTCGGCCTGCTCGACGTCGACATCCACGGCCCCAGCATCCCCCAGATGCTGCATCTGGACCACGCCCGCGTGGTCGGCGACGGCGAGGCGCTGCTGCCGCTGGAATATTCGGGGCTCAAAGTCATGTCCATCGGTTTCCTGCTGCCGAACGCCGACGATCCGGTCGTCTGGCGCGGGCCGATGAAAATGACGGTCATCCGCCAGTTCCTGGAAGACGTCGCCTGGGGCGATCTGGATTGCCTGGTCGTGGACCTGCCGCCCGGCACCGGCGACGAGCCGCTCTCCGTCTGCCAGCTGGCGGCGCCGGTGGACGGCGCGGTCATCGTCACCACGCCCCAGCGGATTTCCACGGCCGACGTGCGCCGCTCGATCCGCTTCTGCCAGAAGACGGACGTCCCCGTGCTGGGCGTCGTGGAAAACATGAGCGGATTCGTCTGCCCCAAGTGCGGCGAAACCACCCACGTCTTCAAGACCGGCGGCGGCGAGACCATGTCCGCCGAAATGGGCGTGCCGTTCTTCGGCCGCGTGCCGCTCGACCCGCGCATCGGCTTGGCCAGCGACGACGGCATTCCGTTCATCTGCAACCAGGCCCCCGCCGAATCCGTGCAAACTTTCGACCGCATCGCTGCGGCCATCCAAGCCAGCTAAAAACAGAAAAGGAGATCAAACATGAAAATCGCCATTCCGATCGTCGACGGTCAACTGTGCATGCACTTCGGCCACTGCGCGCACTTCGCGCTTGTCGACGTGGACGAAAAGAACAAGCAAATCGCCGCCCAGAAACTGGTCGAACCCCCGCCGCACGAGCCCGGCGTGCTGCCGAAATGGCTGCACGAGCAGGGCGCGACCGTCATCCTCGCCGGCGGCATGGGCAGCCGCGCCCAGCAGCTCTTCGCGCAGAATGGCATCCAGGTCGCCGTCGGCTGCCAGCCCGCCGCGCCCGAAACCCTCGTTGCCGCCTATCTCGGCGGAAAACTCGTCACCGGCGAAAACGCCTGTGACCACTGAAAGGAGAAGGAAAATGCCAAGAGGAGATCGAACGGGACCGCTGGGCGCGGGTCCGATGACGGGCCGCGCCGCGGGATTTTGCGCGGGCAACGCCGCGCCGGGTTATGCGAACTTCGGTGGCGGCCGGGGCCGCGGCCTGGGTTGCGGGCGCGGCGGCGGCTTCGGCCGGGGCTTTGGCCGCGGCCGGGGCGCTCCGGTGTCCGGAACCGCCGCTCCCGCGGGCGACCAGGAGCTCGCCGTGCTCAAGCAGCAGGCCCAGCAGCTCCAGGCGGACATGGAATTGATCCAGGGCCGCATCCGGGAGCTGGAAGCCGATCCGAAGCGCCGCTGAAACGCCGACCGGCATGCTGAAATCCATCCAGCTCTGCGAAACCCACCGCTGGCGCGTCCGGCGCTACCGATCGCTCCGGTTCCAGCCCGGCCTGAACCTGCTGATCGGCCCCAACGGCACCGGCAAGAGCACCATCCTGCGCGCGATCGCGGGCTGCCCCGACTGCCGGCGCACGGAAGACGGCGAAACCGACTACGTCTTTTTCGACTCGGAAACCATGAACCCGCAGCGCGCCGACCGGCCCATCCGCAACTCCACCGAAATGAAGCTGCATCTGCGCGCCTTGTTTTCCTCCCACGGCGAAATTCTCCGGGCCGCGTTCTCCGCCCTGCGGATGAAGCCCACCACCTGCCTGCTCTTCGACGAACCCGAATCCGGGCAGGATTTCGACCACGTGCTGAAGCTGCGGGCGGCCATCGACCGGGCCGTCGCCCGCGGCGTGCAGGCCATCGTGGCCACCCACGATGTGCTGTTCTGGGAACGGGCCCATATCATCGAATTGCGCCGCGGCTACCGCCAGCGCGTCACCCAGGCCCTGTGCCGCATGCGCTGCCTGCAGCCGCATCCGTCCCGATGAAACGCACCTAGCCTGCATCCCCTACCTGGCCCGCCAGGCCCTCGACGCCGCGACGGATCCCGCCCGGCGCGAAACTCCGCATCGCCGGCGGCGGGCAATCGCCAAAGGCCAAGGCAACGACGAAACGCTTTCCGAAGTGGACCAAAACGTCTATTTTCTCTTCACCGTCAAATGCCCGCCCGTTTCGGAGCGCGCGGGCGAGCCCGTCGGCCGCCACGGCGCCAAGCCGAGCGGAAGACCGGCAAAGGAAACCGAATGAACCGAACGAACTTGATCGTCCATGAATTGCGCGCCCATGCCCCGTTCACCGCGCTGGGCACGCTGGCGGGCATCGCGCTGCTGCTGGGCCTGGTCAAACTGGGCCTGACCGAAGAAACCTCGCACGGGCTGTTCGCCGTCCTGCACCCGCTGCACGT
>ERZ795051.3524-NODE-3524-length-15843-cov-3.335065_pt1 | contig 15843 bp, 9 predicted proteins | sample MGYA00375135_ERZ795051 | MGnify/ENA primary metagenome ERZ795051 (study PRJEB30180, sample SAMN05720222) | activated sludge metagenome | isolation source: Anaerobic digester | place: Japan | collected 2015-05-26 ... | reverse complement strand
GCGGTACATCGGGCCGCTGCAGTATACCGTGATCCGGTAATCCCTGCGCAGCTCGCGCACGAGGTGGTCCGCCAAGGTCTCGAAGCCGCCGTAGCGGGCCGGGACGCCGGCACAGCCGATGATGGCCAATTGTTCGCGTTCCTGTTTCACGGATGATCTCAGAATTGGGAGAAGAAGTAGTCGATGAACCGAACCATTTCCCGGCTGGAGAATTCGGTCTGCGAACTCAGGTACCGGTCGATCACCGGCTTGATCTCATTCGTCGTCAGCTTACCGTCTTTGTTCGTATCGTAGGGGCGCAAGGCCTCCGGAAATCCCGGTTGAAACTTTCCGGGGTGGCGCTGGGAACCAAGCTCAGGGTTGTCGAAGATGACATCGCCCATGTTGCGGATCGCTTCCATGGAATTGACCCGATACTCCTGCTCGAAATTGCTTGCGATCTGTTCCTGCTTACCGGTCCCTTTGGCAAAGGAGGTCAGCGCGGAAAACGCGAATACGGAAAGAAGGATAGGTGTTTTCATATCAACTAGGTGTAGGTGTTTCTCAATTTGGGAATCAACGAATGTTGGCCATCAGCTTTTGCTGGTAAGCCCCGCCATCGTCGGTGAAAACCGACAGCACATACAAACCGGATGCTTCTAAGGGCAACCCGCTCAGGCGAATCGTCTGTTCATTCCAGACCGGATAGGTGCGTTCAAAAACGAGCGAGCCATCGCTTCGCTTGATCTGGATCAGCAGATTACGATTCGTGTCGTGCGGCAGACGGATCATGACGTCATCATCCGCATCGATCGGATTAGGGTAAACGGAAAAATCGGTATTGCCTTTCCGGTACACGGTCACCACATCCGAGGTGGTAGACCGGCCGTCGAAGTCGGTCTGTCGCAAGCGATAAAACGATGTGCCGTTGAGGGGTGCGAGATCGTAAGCCTTGTAATGCTGCAAGGTGGTCGTGTTACCGGCACCGGCGGTTTGTGCTACAGCCTCGAAGTGCAATCCGTCGCGCGAACGTTCGACGGTGAAGAAATCGTTGTTGATCTCCGTCGCGGTGGTCCAGCGTAGCTCGACATCCTTTTCGCGACTCTCGGCAACGAACGATACCAGTTCGATCGGCAAGGCATTGCTGCCCCCGGTGGCATTCGCCAGCGTATAGATGGCTCCCCAGGCATTGAACGAGCTGGAGGTGATGTTTCCGGTTCCATTGGCCGTTCCTGTTCCGCCCCGGTTAACCCAGTTGGGAGAAATGGCCTGGCCTACACGGAGAGAGAGTCGGTCGGTGACACCATCGTCCGTACCGTAGTAGAGTCGGGCTGTTGCATTGTTAAAGATTCCGGTGTTGGTATTGGTGACCAGCCAGTAACGACGGGCCGACACGGCAGACAAGGATCCCGGAAGCGTGTAAGGGAGACCGGAGGCAGGGGATTCGATCATCTCACCAACGTAGTTCACACTATCACTGGTCGTGTGTGAGGGTGTAAGCGTCATTGGTCGCCAGTTCGCTCCCTTTCCCAGCGGAAAGTAACCGGTAGCAGCGGAAGTTTGAGCATAGATCTGGTTGAACGGACCGATGATATAAGATGATGATGTTCCAATAGTGGTGTTTCCGGAAGAACTGACCGAAAGCAGATTCGTGTAATCGGTATAAATGATACCGTTTGTCATGTTCAATGAATTGTCCACAAATGCACGCGCATTCATCGTCAGACCGGCGGCATTGTTCATCGTCATGTTGTAAAACCAGGTATCGGTGCTACCGTCGAGGGTCTGGGCTGCTGTGCCTTCAAAAGCGACTTCACCGGAACGCGGATTGAAGGTGCCGTCGTTGTACCAGGCCGAATTACCATCAAAAGTCCCGCGCAAGCTCATGCGTTTGCTGTTACCCGCCGTACCCGCGATAGAACGGATATCGAACGTGGTGCCGGCATCGATAACCATGGCCAGCAGGCGGAAGTTCGACGTGGAGGCGTTGGAGGTACGAAGTGAATTGCCGGAACCAGAAGGTCCTGTGATTCGGAAAGCCGGATAGGTCGCGTTTGGGAACGGCCGAAAGTTGAATGTCGATCCAACCGGCGTCGATGCATTTCCAAACTGAACGATACCGCCAGTGGAATTAACCGTACCACTGTTCCCACAGATAAACATATCCACCACTGAGCTGCCAGTGCGGTTAGGCCGTTGCAGGTTGAGTGTGCCTCCGCTCATGACGAAAGAGCTGGTAGCCTGATCGGTTACGTAAAACACTTCGGATGTAACGCCGGTCGAACCGGAGTTCACGAGTACTGTACCGCCGCTCTGGTTATAGCTGAATGGTTCGGCAAAGGAACTGGAAGGCGCGGTGCGGAAACTGATACTGCCGTAAACAACCAATTGTCCGGCCGACACTTGCAGATAGGGAACCACACCGGCTACGCCCTGGTCGGTTCGAATACCACCCGTCCCGGTGGAGGAAGCGATATAAACCGTTCCGCCCGACACGATCAGGGCACCTTGCAGGTTCAGGTTCGTCGCACCGCTGGAAAAATTCAGGGTGCCGCTACGACCGTCAATCGCGACGTTTGGCGGGATGGTGTAATCGGAGCCGGAGCCGAAGGTGTACGTACCGCTGTTGTTGTGAACATAAGTACCATAGTTGAGCGTAAGGCCACGCATCGCGGTTTCGAATGCGGAAGATTGCACTTCAAGATAGTTGCTGCGCGAAGTGATCTTGGACATCAACACGGTGTACAGATCCCAGGAACCGGTACCGGAAATCACAGAATTAGTATTCCCTTGCGCAACCAAGGCCACATTATCGTTGGCATCCAGATACAGATCGACGGTACCATTGTTCGTGATGTCTCCTTCGATGTAGAGGATGTGCGCACGCGAACTGTTGTAACCATAAGCAAAACGACCGCCGGCGTTGATGGTAATATCGCCGGTGACGGTCATCCAATAGATCGCAAGGTTATAAAACTCCAACGCGCCGGATGCTCCCTGTCCGATGGTGATGTTGTTGCAACCACCATTGGTGTTGAAGTAGATCGTATATCCGTCACCGATAAAAACATTGTCACCGGCACCGGGAAACGTACCCGTGTTGGTAGCATTACCGTAGGTTACAGTAGACCAGGTGGTGGGGTTGGTCCAGAGTCCCCCGCTGGTCCGGCTGTAATAGGTCAGGGCAGATGCCGGGTGACCTGAACACAGGAACAACAAGACGACGATGGCAGCGGCCAGAAAGTTGGAGCGTCGAAACATAATCAGGCGGTTCATTGGCTGCGCCCGCCTTGCCATAGCTGTGCCACCGGGCCTTTTCTTTGAAAAAAGACCATTTTAAGGGCTCTACCTGACCCGCGTGTTCCCAATCTGGGATTCAAATCCTATTCTGAACCACTATTTCAATTTCCGGAAAAGCCTGGAAGGCATACTTCTATTTGATAATCGCGAGGATTGAGGGGGCACAACTCAGTCCATACAAGGGAACTTCGATACTTTCGCCCGAACGAATGGTGAAAACGGACTCCTTTTCCCGCAATAACTTCGACCTCCTGCGGATCCTTGCGGCCAGCCAGGTCATGGTCGCACATTCGTTTCACCATCTCGGCTTGGATACCGAATCGGCCTGGTTCCAATGGCTGGATCGCTTCCCGGGTGTTCCTGTATTTTTTATCATCAGCGGATTTCTTGTCTCCGCATCCCTGGAGCGCAGCAAGTCGCCAGCCGACTATTTCACCAACCGCTTCCTGCGCATCTTTCCGGCCTTATGGTGTTGCCTCGGCATCTCCGTACTCGCTGCAAAATGTTTTGGAAACGTGGATTTCTCGCGATGGGAAACGCTGCCCTGGCTGCTTGGACAAATTTCCTTTGTTCAATTTTTCAATCCGGAATTTCTTCGTGGGTATGGAACGGGTGTCCTCAACGGCAGCCTTTGGACGATCACCGTCGAATTGCAGTTTTATTTGCTCCTACCTCTGCTCTACGCGGTCCTGTTGCGCAAATCGAAAAACGATCAAGTACTGGGAGCGCTGCTGGTCCTCTTCTTTCTGCTCAGCGCTCTGTTGTGGACACTGGACATCCCACGTCAAACGGAGAAATGGCTACAGGTGACCTTCCTCCCCCACTTTTCATTGTTCCTGCTCGGCATTTGGATACGCCGGCGGGCCCTGCACGAATCCCCTTTATTGAAAGGCAAAGCGTTGATCTGGCTCATCGTCTACGCCTCGTTGGTAAGCGCACCCGTTCCGGATGTTTTCCGCTTGCCCCTCTCCCGGCTTGTACTGGGATTGCTGACCATTTCCTCTGCTTATACCTTGCCCGGTCTGGCCGACAACATCCTGCAACGGCAGGATTTGTCCTATGGTGTTTATATCTACCACATGGTAGCCGTGAACGCGATCGTTGAACTTCAACAAACCAGGACGCTTTCGGATTTCTGGATGGTTGCCGCGGCAACCTATTCACTCGCGGCCATGTCCTGGTGGCTCGTAGAAAAACCCTACCTGCGAAAAAAAACAGGTACCCTGAAGGTGCCTGTCGTGACTTGATTGCTGATAACGGTATCGATCAGTTGCTCCAGGTAACGGCTTTCCCCAATTCCGACTGCATTTTCCCGATCGTGAAACGCCCTGCTTTGATACGAGCCTGAGCGGACAAACGGATGCATTCTCCCCTGTTCTGTTCGAGGAACCGGATGGTGGCCGCAATACGGTCCAGCTCACCGACATTGATGCGAAATCCATTTACACCGTGGTCGACCAACTCGGTAGGTCCGCCGATATCGGGGACGATCTCGGGTATTCCATAACTCATGGATTCCAGAATGGTCATGCCGAACGTTTCCACCCACTGGTCCGGATGCGAAAGATTCAGCACGAGCTGAGCGCGCTGATAGAACGGGTGAACATTGCTTTGTCGCGGATGCACTTGTAAGTTGGCAGGCAACGACCGATCCTTAAAGAAGGAGGCAATTTCTGATTCGCTCGCGTTGAGCACCAGCTCAAATCGCAGATCCGGGAGTTGGCGTGCAAGCTCCGCATACTCGAATACACCTTTGTAGGCTTTCAGGGAACACAACATCAGGACCGTGAACGGATGTTGATTACCGGCCTCATAACGATGCAACGCACCCATACGGACAAAATCTTCGCTGGTCGCGTTATAGACAACCAATTGTTCCGGCTTCGTGAACGATTCCTGTTCGCGCAGGAAATATGACACATGCACGACCCGGCTGGCCGTATGCTCCACGACAGAACGCAGGAATTTCTTCAACGAAGCCGGCTGTATGCTGGTTTCGTGCAAATGCGTGATCACACGGGCTCCACGGAGCCTAGCAGCGATAGCGGCGCCAAATGGCAGCAGCGTATTGATGTAAACGATATCGTTCTTTCGTGCCTTGATAAGGATCTTCAGAAACAAATGCGCCTGGCTGGTAGTCAGCGCCAGCAGTCGCTTCCATTTATTGGGATAGAAACGGTACCAGAACGCATGTGTCTTCACGGGCAAGCCGGAAAGAAATCCTTCCCGGGTAGCGGAAGAACAATACAGTTCGACCTTCCGGCCTTCCCTGACAAATCCGCGGATTGCATTGGCCAAAACCTGCGGACTACCGCTGAAGTCGTTCATCAGCTGAACGGCAAGGATCCGTTGCTGCCGTTCCAGTCGGCCATAGGCGTTTCTCAGCACTTCTCCCTTGTTCGACCATGCGAAGCGTTCTTCGAATGACATACGGGCATACTCCGACATGCGCGCCCACAGCGTCGAGTCATCGTGCAATTCCCGGAGGTGCGCCGCGAAGCGATCAATGCATGCATCGTACGCGTCGTACGGAACACGAAAGCCGCTGGCGAGCGAAACGAACTCCCCCGGCCCGCTGTTACGGAAACATACTACCGGTAAGCCGTAGCTCATCGCTTCGGATACGACCATGCCTGCTCCTTCGTGTGAGGGGAATAAGAACACATCCGAGGATCGGTACAGGTCCGCCAGTTCGGCGCGCTGGATCCACGGAATAAACTTCGTGACTTCGCGTATCTGCAATTCGTCGGTCATGCGTTCAAGCATCGAACGCTCCGGACCGTCTCCAACCAGCGTAAGGCTGACATGCTCTCGCGCTTCAACCGGTAATGCATGATAGAACTTTGCGAACGAACGGAGGGTGACGTCGAATCCCTTTAACGCTACGAATCTGCCGACTGATAAGACCTTCAAGCCGTTCTTGGTTGTCCGGCGCGTCCAGGCTACATCTTCCGAAGCGACCGAGGAACAGCGAAACTCCTTCTCCGCGGAGAAACCCAGACGAGCGCGCGCTTCGCTGTTCATCGTCAGGATCAGGTCGGCCTTGCGTGTGGCAATGCGCAGAAAAGGATCGAGCTTCCAGAAGATGATTTTCATAGCCCACCGGGCACGGTCGGCCAACCATGCTTTCCGACCATAGACGGGAAGTATGAACTGTTTGGGGATCAACGGATGATGGCCCACCGGTCCCCACACCATGGGTTTTCGCAGCAGCCAAAGGAAGGTGGGCGTCCAGTCGTTATGAAAGTTGAGGTTGTGAACGATATCCACCTGCTTCCGGTAGCGCATCAGGAAGAAAGGAAGACTGATCTGCCACATATAGAAGTAGATCAGTGAAAGCGTTGGTCCTTTCTTCCAAAAACGGGTCCATGCAGGAAGGTCGAAATACAGGAAGGTAATGTTATTGACTTGTGCTATGGTATGCTCCGACAAGTATCGCTCGATGTGCGGGCGGTTGTTCCGACGCGTAACGGCGATCACGCGCTGGTGACGCGCTGCCTGCAATACAAAATTCCAGCCCATGCCGTCTTCTGAACCCTTGTACGGGTTGATGGCATAGGCAGTGAGGAGAATCGTTTTCATGGGCGGTAATAATGAATCAGGATGCGCGATGTTGATAAGTAACCGGCTCGTCCGCGCTGCGTGAACGAATGACACGTGCAGGAACACCGGCGATGACGGAACCGGACGGCATGGAACGCGTAACCACCGCGCCTGCGGCGATAACACAATGGTCACCGATCTCTACACCGTCCAGTATGGTGACCTTGGAGCCGATCCAGCAATCCTTGCCGACGCGAATGCCTTTGCGTGTAACGCCTTGCATGCGAATCGGCCGATTGGGGTCAACGGTGATATGATTTTCCGGGTGACAACTGAAATACTGTCCGACGATGCAATCGTCGCCGATCTCCAACCCACCGCCGCCGCCGAGGTACGCGAATTCACCGATGCCCACATTCTTACCGATCCGGATGTGTGATCCGAGTTGATTGAACGAGGTGGCGATCACCACCCGACTGAAGGCTCCGATGCCGCTATGGTCGCCGATGACCAGTTCCCCGGTGCCGGCTGCGCTCAGTTGAACATGGTCGCCAAGCTTTACCCAACGTCCAAGTCGGATGTTCGGCGAATTGAAAAACCCGACACCGCGTCCAAGCAGTACATGCCGCGGCATTTTTGCCAACAGCAACAGACGCAGACCACGCAGGTAGCTGCGGCCATACGACCAGGCGAAGGCTAACAACAGGCGGCTGGTCACCGATTCGTCGAACCGGAAATGCGGATTGCGAAGCCGGATGATTTGCTCCAACAGGATCTTCATGGATCAGGCAGCTTTAACGATCGCGCTTTCGATGACCCGCAGCGTGCGTTCCTTATCGGTATTCTCGAGCGGCAGGTAAACCGATCGCGTCGAAGAGCCTGACAACCGATCAAACAATCGGAGGTAACCGTCCGTCAGCTCCTGAATCGTATCTGCATCCAGTTCCTGCTTGCGGCGGAGGATATCGTCCACCGGCGCATATAACAGGATGTTGAGGTCCGGCTTACGCACCAATCGGTACAATGAACGGGTGAAGCCTTCGCTCAGGCTGATATTCGAACGACGCGCATCAACGATGAAGTCGAAATAATAGCGATCGTACAACACGGTGTACCCGCGCAACTGATAGCGCGCATAGACCACAAACTGACCCAGGAGATAATCGGAATAGTAGTAGAGGAATCGCGCGAGTGAAGAGAGCTTACCCCGGTTGCTGCCGCCACGCGGACCGCGCGCTACCGCGATCGCCTCCGCATGGTGCTTACCATGTTTCCAGGCGCTCAGGATGGGCAGCAGCGAAGGACGATGACGCAACACCACGACCTTCCGTCGAAACTTCTCACTCAACAATTGCTTCAATTCGTCGATGATCGTGGATTTGCCCGCGCCATCTACACCGGTCAGGGTGATCATCATCCCGCGGCGCTCGAAGAGGGATCGAACGGTATCCGCGGTATAGGATACCGAACGGATCCAGCGGGAAACAATGGAATTGGTCGAAGACTTCTTCAGTTTCCGGACAACCTGTTGACGACGGTAGGCGGAATAGTCATAGAATTCCTCCAGCGAAACTGCTTCGAAACCAAAAGAAGAATTGATATGCGACAGGATACGCTCGCGCTCCTCGGCCGTCAACGACTGATAATAGGTACGATAACGCTTTGGCAGACTGCTTCCGTTCAACAGGTTGAAGAGCCAGGTATACTCGAACCCAAAACGCTCATCCGGCATCCGGACATGGGAACGCCCGGGTGTAGCACTACGCAACAAACGGGTCGGATCAAGATAGGCAACGTCCTTGCGGTGGAAGTCGGTCAGCAGGTCGATGCTGAGGTACGACTGGTCCCGGAAATACAGCTCGAGGGTCGTCATGAACGATTTCCGGTGTACACGCGATTTGAACACCGACGGATGCCGGCGCGCGTCTTCGATCACCGTATCGCGGAACTCCGGCGTAACGACCAGATCCAGATCGGTGAACGGCCCCATGGCTTCCACCGAGCCGTGGATGAATTTGAGCGCGGCGTACGGTGCCTGCTTGTAGCGTTCGAAGAACTGTTCCAGGATCTCTTCCCGACGGCTGCGCGCAACATCGGCAGGCAACAGCTCGGTGATGGCTTGCTCCCAGGCATCCATGACCCAGCGCGCCTGCGGGTGCAGTTGCTCCTGGGTCACATACAGGTTGAGGTAGTAGCTTACATTGGACAGGAGATACAGCCGGTAATGCAGCATCGGATCGATCCGGAACTTCTGACAAAGATCGGCGACCTCCGGTAACGAGAGAGCGCGCTCCAGTTCTTCCCGGATCTTACCATAGCCGCTGCGGTGCTGCATCACTTCGCCCTGGATGACATAGTGAAACAGGTCGGAAAGCAACGGTGCATCGCGACGCGACAACTCCCAGTCGTACGCATGCACGCGCTCCTCCGAAACAAACGTGTTCCAGGGCGTGAAATCACCGTGGCTCGCCGCCAGGTGAACACGCTGTGTGGGATCGATGCTGCGGAAGAGCTGCTCCAACTTCCGGAACAACGGCTGCATGCCGCGTTGCTGCAAACGCGAGGATCGCTGCCGCAGCAGATACAGGTTCTGCATGACCCGTTCAAAGAAGTCGGATTCACCGAGTTGATCGACGGTCAGGTAGCGCTGGTACAATTCGCACAATGCTTTCGCATGAAGCGAAGAGAATCGACGGCTGCGCTTCACGCGGGCCGGTTTGACATCACTGAGAAAGATCGCGCCGCTGGAATGGCAGGCGCTCTGCGGGATCTGCAGGGAACGAAAACCGGCGCGGCCCAGGTAGGCCAACGTCCGGTTCTCATTCTCCAGCAACTGAGCTGAATTACGGTTCAGCGGGATCTTCACAAAGTGGGTCCTCCGACCGGATCGGTGAACCTCCACCACGCACTTTCTGTTCTCTCCCACTGTTCCGGTGAAGATGGAATACCCATCCACCGAAAGCGCCGACAAGATGCGTTCAAGGTGTGTTTCGTGTCTCGCGTAAATCGTGATCCGGCGATCCGCGACGCGCTTTCCTTGTCCAAGGAAAAAAGCGCCGCGAACGATCGCGCGATAAGCCTGCGCCTTCAGCGAACCGGAATTATATAAACGTAAGAAATTGGGATGCCGCGTGCCCTCCGGATACATCCAGCGGATGGAACCGTCAGGATTGTTCACGCAACAAAACGTGGTGGCCGTATAGCCGTTCAGTGAACGGGACGAACCGTGAAGATGCAGAATGAAATCAGCCCAGGTGCTGACAGCGGACGTTTCCGCGTCATCACGCAGGATGGCGAGGCGACGACGGGAAGTGTTCTCCTGCGATGGCGCGACGGGCAAGCCCGATTCGCGATTGCCGGGAGTGAACAGGTCCACATCGCCGGACGTGAAGAGCTGCAGGAAAACAGGAAGATCAAGGGAATGAAACATATTGGGCTATTTGAGCGCGCGCACGAGGCCCAAATCATGCCATCAAAGAGAACCCCCGAATTCAGCAAGAATTTCAATAAAAAAAGGGCCTCAAGGCCCCGGATCGTTCAAAAAAAGGAACGGTATTCCAAAATCAGGAAACCGAATGATATCGCGGTCGCGGTCGCTGCATTGCCCTGCTCAGCACTTGCTCTTTGAAGGTCGGTCGCGTCGAGACGCGCACCGCGAGAAAAAAGAGCAGCAACTGGTAAAACAGAATGCCGTAGTTCGTCTCGCCGAAGATGCCGAACTCCGTGAAGGAATTGATGATGATCGGGATGAACAAAGCCACGAAGAATCGTCGAAAGTCCTCGTCCTTGTTCCGAACAAAGGCAACGATCGTCACCGCGACCTGGATCAACACCAGCGCGAGCCCTACCAGGCCGAGGTTCATGACCACCTGGATAAAGGTGTTGTGCGTCATCTGGCCGGCATAGGTGTGGACACTTTGGAAATAATCCTCATACGCGATACGCATGAAGCCGAAACCCAGTAAGGGTTCCTTGGGTAAGCCTTCTGTCAGCAAGGCTGTCCAGAACGGAATCCGACCGGTCATGTTCATCACTTCCTCCACATCGCCTCCCTTGAAGATGATGGTGGATAACGCCAGCGGAAAAGCGGCAATCATGGTCACCACGGTCGCAAGCTTCACTTTGCGGTTACTGCTCTTGTTCACGAAATAAAGCAATACCAAGGTGAATCCGATCAGTGAGGAACGCGAACCCGTTAGGACAAGCGCCGTGATCGCCACTAACAGGAAAAAGATCGGCCACCCTTTTTTCGTTCCCTTCAAGAGCTCCAGGCAGCACATGCCGGCACCGACCACGCTTAGCATGCCGAGTTCATTGGGATTCATCAGATAACCACCCAATCGCGCCTCCTCGCCACCATGGGTCAACCGATAGAATTTTTCCGGAAGAAGAATGACGCCCAGCAGAAAGACCAGGAGTACCATCCCGGTGGACCGAGAAAGCAAATGACTCACACGCAGCGACGCATCGGGACGGTAGTGCAACACCAGCCGATAGACCAGGACGAAGTAATACGCGAAGACGAAACTCTCTACAATCATTCCCAGTTGCAGTGCCGAATATCCAGGGTCGGAACTCCAGAACAGCGAAAGGAATCCAAGAAAAAGGTAAGCGCCGTAAAGCACCGGAACGATGAGGTTTCCGAATTCCCGTATCGCGAACGCACCCCGGCTGCGCAGATCCCGGTATACCAGGATAATAGCCACGGTCATGCCGGTTCGTAAGATGATTTTCAAGACCCGGGTAACCGCGACATTTTCCGAAAGCGTAAAGTAGCCTGCGATCTTCAGGAAGAGGATCACGACCAGCCAACGGGTCAGGATTCGGATGTAACGGTCGTCCAGCATGTTCAGGACAGGTAGAGAGCCTGGAGGCGATGGGCGATGATCCGCCAGTCAAACTCCTCCTCTACCATGCGCTTGGCATTCTCCTTCAACGGAGAAAGTGAAAAACGGTTCGATTCATATCGGAATCGCACCAGTGATTCTTTCAGGCTTTGTACGTTGTTCTTTTCCAAAACAATACCGGCATTGAATCGGCGAACCACTGAACCGACGTTCGTTTCTTCGCTCACAATGCAAGGGACGCCCAGGCCACTGGCTTCCAGTACCGCAGTTGGTAATCCCTCGTTGCGCGAAGGATGGAGAAATACGTCCATGTTCGCGATCCGGTTCAGTTTCTCTTCGCCATACACGGCACCAAAGAAGACGATCCGGTCCTGCAAATGGAGGCGACGCACCTGCTGTTCGAGTTTGGTACGATCAGGACCGTCGCCGATGATCCAGCATTCACCCGGGTTACCGGCCGCGACATAGTCAGCAAAGGCGGATACAAGCGTATCGAGGCCTTTGGTATACGCGTCGATGCGACCGCAGAACCCGAAGACGGGAGATTGGGTTCGCGGCAATTCTCGGTGATGATGTTGTAGCTCCGATTGGTCTTGCCCATTGGGGACGACGTGGTGCCGCGCTTTGGTATGCAACTGCTGCATGGCAAGCTCTTCGCTGTGGCCCAGCAGATGAATGGCGCGGGCATGGTTCAGCACGAATCGCTCAAACAAGGGGAAGTAGAGTTTCTTCATCCAGGCACTCTTTCGCAGCGCGACGGTGTTGTAGCTGCCGTGCGGCGTGAAGATGTAGGGTATTCCCTGCCGTGTCAGCATCCGCGCTGCATGGAAATACTCTGGAATAAAGCCGCCGTGGAAATGGAAGACCACTCCGGGGCGGACTTCCCGCAACGCTTTTGAAAGCGCAGGATCCAATCCTAACTTGCTCTTTCGCGAGCGAAAGAGCCGGGTTGCATACAGCCGGCCGTCCGGATAAGCGGAATCAGGTGTCGGGGTGATACCCCATACACTCACGTGCATTCCGTTCTGCGCCTGACTTGTGGCGAGATGATGAACAGCGCGGTTGACACCGTTCATGCGATCGGGATTGGCTTTACCGAGTATCAAGTGGATGATTTCCATAAGTTTGAAATTTCAGGACGAAGGGAATACAGGAACCAGAGTTGAACGATCACCTGCGCGATGACCAGACCGGCAATGACACCGGCAATACCGAAGGAGCTGACGATCGGGCCTGCAAGCAACAGACTCGTCCCGGCACTGAGGACGTACGAAACAAAGATGTCCCGATTCTTCTCAATGGTCCGGATGAAGTAGCGCAACGGCAGACCGGTGAAGACGAATACGTATAAAATCGAGAACCCGAACAAGACGTCATCATACTGCTCGAATCCCGCTCCATACAACATGCCGATGATCTCCCGGGCGAAAACCATGATCAGGCTCAAAGCCGCCAGGGTAGCCGCTCCGGCCAGGAACATCACCTGCCGCAAGTAGGTATAGAGGTAACGAAGTCCTTGCTGCTGATAGATCCGCGCCGCGTTCGACGGTATGAAATTCTCCATGGCCAGAAACAGGATGTTCAACACTCCGACCACGTTCTGCGCCATCCGGATCGCTCCTACCGGAGCCGGTCCTAACAAGCCGCCCGCCGTGATGATGAAGAAATTCCCCGAACACCATTGCAACAACGAAGTGCCGATCAGCCAGCCGGAATAGGAACTGATCTCTTTCAGATGCCGGGTGAAATGACGAAAATCCGCCGATAGTCCGTGCGAACGCATCAATCCGTATGCCGTCGAGATGCTATTGGAACTGGCGATGATGATGAGCGCGCGACGAAGGTCCAATTCTCCCGCCGAAGCAACCAACAAGAGTCCCAGGATCTGCGTACCGTAGGAGATCAGGTCGAGGATAAGCGCGGTCGTCTGCCTTCCTTCCGAAAAGAACAGTTTTCGGAAATACTCGTTCATCAGAAAGGTAAACACGGTGATCGGCAATACCAGCGTGAGCGCTCCGAGCGGAGTCTGATCGAGAAACAAGGTCGTCGACAGATGGCAGAAACCCCAGGTCAGCAGCATCGCCAACAAGCCCATGCACAACTGGATCAGGAACAAGGACGTCCGCAGGCTTGCACGTTCCTCTTGCTCTCGCTTGGGAAGCAGTGTCTGCAACGGAGCGATGATGAATGACTGCTGGATACTTCCGAAGAACAAGACTACCAGCCAGGCCATTGCGAAGACTCCGTATTCCTTCAAGCCGAGGAATCGCGCAAGCAGCACGCCCGTCACGAAGTTGGCCCCGCTGACCAAAGCCTGGTCCAGCAAGGCAACCGGTGCCTGGCGATTGTTATGATAGATATTCAGCAGTCGTTTCATGAAACGTAGGCACGCAGGTAATGACGAAGTTTGGCAAACCGACTCTCCAGGCGAACACCGTAGCGGAAGCGACTTCCGGTAAAGTCACCGCTGTAATTGACCACCGGCGGCATGCCGTTCAGGATGAACCGGACGTTCTGCAGATCGTAGGTGACGGATAATTGTTCGGCAAAGGGAACCTGATGGACCGGCGTTTGGCCTGCACGCAACAGATACAGACAGAGATCGGCTTGCTTGAGCACCGGGACCGCATCCAGGACATAAGCAGTTGCCGGCGTATCGACGATCACGAGGTCAAACTGCCTTTTCAGCTTTTCAAATAAACCGGGCAATTCAGGGCGCTGCATCAGGGCGACCGGATCTTCTGCTCTGCTACCGGCAGCAAGCAGGTTGTAACCGTCAGCCTGTTGGGTCCATAGTCCGGCGGGATCAAGTCCGCGCTCGATGACTTCGGATATCCCGAGCGGAGACTCACCCACGACTTCGCTGCGGAGATCAAGGTCAACCAGCAACACGCGACGACCGGATCGGGTGAACGCCGCGGCAAGACCAGCGGCCGTATAAGTCTTTCCTTCCTCCCGTAGCGAAGAAGTGACGCATACCAGCGCAGGGAATTTCAACGCACCCGTGAGGGTCAACTGACCTGCCAGCGTGCTGAAGTCGCGGCCAATTGCCCGGCTATCGTTTTGCTCGTGCAAGATGCCCGCAACCGGAATGCCGCTCAGGCGTTCTACGGTCGACTTATCCTCCAACACGCCGCGGAAATACCGTCGCGCATAGAGGAAGGTAAGCGAAGCAAGGAATCCCGTCATGGCCGCAAGGGCAATCAGGAATCCGCGACGAGGAAACACCGGAGATGCCGGAACAGGAGCGTTCTGGATGACCCGGTGAAAGGAAATCGTGGCCGCTTCGGCGATCGACGCTTCGGTCCGCTTCTCGAGGAGAAATTGATATACTTTCTGGTTGAGCTGGAAATCGCGTTCCAGGTTCACCATGTTCTTTTCTTTGGTCGGAAGATCGTCGAACGCATGATCGGCCTCTTCGACCGCCGTGGTGAGTTCGTTCCGGCGCAGGCCGATGTTCTTCCGGGCATTGGAGATCGCTTCGCGCAGGTAACTGTTGACGTCGTCGATCTTCTCTTCTACCAGCTTCACTTTTTCATGGTCGCGCGTATAGCGCGTAAGCAATTCTCTCCGCTCCTGCTGATAGCTCTTCAGGTTCTTGATCATCTCGGTAAACAACGGGTCCTGGAATGACTCGAAGGCCGGTCCGATCGTGTTCATGTCCTTCCGGTTGCCAACGGCTTCCGCCAGTTGGTTCAGGCCGGTTTCCTGCATGTCGAGGTTCGTAAGCTGCACTTGGAGATCCGAGAGCTTCCGCAAGCCGGTTTCGGTCTCCTGCCGGGTATTGACGATCCGGTTGCGCAGGCGAAACGATTCAAGGCGCTGCTCGGAAGCTCGAAGTTCCTTTCCGATACGGTCCAGTCGCTCGTCGATGAACTGCACCGTTTTCGAAGCGGCTTCCGTTTTGCTCTCTACGTAATCGCGCACATAAGCCTGGGCCAGTGCGTTGGAAAAATCAGCGGCCTTCTGCGGAACTTCCGAAGAATAGGTAATGCGCATGATCGGAACTTCCTTATCGAAGGACTTCACATCCAATCGCGGAAGGATCTCCTGTGTGATCAGTGCCTCATCCGAGTGCATCACGACTTCGTAGTTGTCGACCAGTTGCAGTCCCGGCTGCGCTTTCATCAGCGCATGATTCAAACGCAGGACAAATACGCCGGCCGGAAGAAAC
>ERZ795051.3522-NODE-3522-length-15843-cov-10.814859_pt1 | contig 15843 bp, 9 predicted proteins | sample MGYA00375135_ERZ795051 | MGnify/ENA primary metagenome ERZ795051 (study PRJEB30180, sample SAMN05720222) | activated sludge metagenome | isolation source: Anaerobic digester | place: Japan | collected 2015-05-26 ... | reverse complement strand
TCTCCAGGAACCTAAACTACCGCGGCGCGACCTCCGCTTCATAGTTTCACCCGACCGTTGGTCGTAACAAGGGCCGCAGCCGCTGCTCGCCGTCACGATTGGTGCTGCTCGCACGATTGCTCCTGCTCGCCGTCAGGATTGCTCCCGTTATACTGCGGGCGGGTCAGCGAGGTCGAGGATGGGCGAAATCCGGCTGCTTCCGGCAAACTTGGTAAACCGCATCGCGGCGGGTGAGTGCGTTGAACGACCCGCTTCGGTGCTGAAGGAATTGGTGGAAAATTCACTCGACGCCGGCGCCAGCCGCATTGATGTGGCCGTGCTGGATGGCGGTCGGGAACTGATTCAGGTCGCGGACGACGGGATGGGCATGGGCGTGGACGACCTGCGGTTGAGCGTGGCGGCCCATGCCACGAGCAAGATACGCAGCGACGAGGACCTGTTCAGCATTCACACCATGGGGTTTCGCGGCGAAGCGCTGGCCAGCATTGGGGCGGTTTCGCGGCTGCGGATTGTCTCGCGGACGCGCGACAGCGAAGTGGCGTACGCGCTGGCGGTTGAGGCGGGCGCCGCCAGTGAGCCCATCGCATGTGCCGGACCAAGCGGAACCTGCGTCGAGGTTCGTGACCTGTTCTATTGTGTGCCGGCGCGTCGCAAATTCCTGCGAACGAACCAAACCGAGATGGGTCACATTACCGAGCAGTTTGCCCGGATTGCCTTGGCGCATCCGGGAGTCTCGTTCACGCTCAAGAATCAGAACCGGCCGTCATACGACCTGCCGGCAACGTCCGACCGTCGACAGCGTATTGCTGATTTTTACGGTCCGGAACTCGCAGAAGTCCTGTTGCCAATCCGCCGCGCGGGCGACCGAATTCTGGTCGAAGGCTACATTGCGCCGCCGGCACAATGCCGACGATCCGGAAAGTGGGAATACGTATTTGTAAATGGGCGCTTTATTCGAGACCGATTCATCTCTCACGCCATCAAAGCCGCCTATCGCAGTCTAATTCAGCCGGACGAGTTCCCAGTGGCGTTTCTGTTCATCACTATTCAGCCCGACCAGGTTGATGTAAACGTGCATCCCACCAAAATCGAGGTGCGCTGGCGCGATTCTAACTACGTACACGGCCAAGTGCTTGCGGCGCTGCGCGAGAAATTCCTGTCTACCAATCTCGACCGGCCGCTCCGGCCACCCGTAGCTGAGAATGACGCTTATCGTGAGCGTGTGCGTGAGGCAATGGTCGACTTTTTCACGCACGCCAAACCTAAAGAGCCACATTCAACACCGATGTGGAACTCCGCTCCCTGCCGGGCGATCCAGCCCTCGCCGGGTGATGTTCATCCGGCTGTGCGGCCCGAGCAGAACGATCTCAAGGCCCCGCGTTCTGAAGGCGACACCTGCACGGGGTACGCGCAAAAAACACCTGCTGAGAATTTCTGGGCCTCATCTGCGAACCTGTGCGGAGAGCTGCCGCCATGCGGCGAAGCTGATCAAAACACGGCCGGCCTGCGCGCGATGCAAATCCACAACTCCTACCTTGTGGTGGAGGTGGAGGATGGAGTTCTGATAATTGATCAACACGCGCTGCATGAGCGGATCTTGTACGAGCAGTTGCGGCGGCGCACTGCAGATCGGCCTCTGGAAAGCCAACGGTTATTGTTACCGGACGTCTTGCGCGTTCCGGCCGACCGAATGGAAGCACTGGAGGTGCATGCAGAATTGCTGCAGCGACTGGGGCTGGAGTTGACGCCGGCCGGCCCGCAAGACGTGGCCGTGCATGCATTTCCACAATTGCTGGCGCGCGCGAACGTGGCGGAATTTGTGCGCGATCTGCTTGATCTGCTGTGCGAAGCGGGACAACGACCAAACTTGGAAGCGCTTGTACACGATGTCTTAGACATGATGGCCTGCAAGGCGGCCGTAAAGGCAGGCGATGCGCTCACGGCCCAAGAAATCAGCGCATTATTGGCCCAGCGCGAAGTGGCCGACCGCCGCAGCCACTGTCCGCACGGGCGTCCGACGACGCTGCATCTGACGTTGCGAGAGCTGGAAGGGCAGTTCAAGCGCCGGTGAGGTCCGGTAAAACAAGGTCGGCTCGTCAGGGCTGGATAGCCGATAGAAGAGTAGCAGCACGGGCACGCACGGGCGAGTTTCACCAAGTGTCTGTGCGGTATGGACTTGCGAATGGTTGAGCCTGAAGGTGTCCCATAACTTTGGCGTGCACGGAGTGTGGCCTTGGAGGCCAGAGGCCTGGGACAAGGCGCAGAGCGCGGTTTCCGAAACGGGCGTGTTAATGCTCTTGCATAGGGCACTCTGAAGCCGTATATTTATTATGAGGCTCGAATGCGCTGCGTTCATGGGTGGGATGGGAGCAGAGAAGCATCACCCGTCCACTGCGCACAATGGCCGAGAGGCAGTGTCTATGCCCGCATGCCGTGTGGCTTGCACATTAGTGTTACAGCGTGCGTTTATGTTTGCCGGTCGCCCAGGGTGCGCGGTGAGCCTGGGTTTAAACGGTTCCGCGCGGGGCAAGGGGCCGGCGATGGTTTGGCGTAGGGGTAGGAACACCGAAAGGAGACATCGATGAAGAGAGGCTTGTGTTGTGTTTGCGCCGTGCTGGTTTGTACGGCGCTGGTCTTCGCCGGCTCGCCCGTGCGCACCGGCGTAGATCAGAAGACCGGCGATGCGGCATTGACCGTCACGCCGGCCCAACCGCAAACCACGGTAAGCTCCCTGGGCAACGTCTCGCCGAGCGAACTGTGGTCCAACCGCGTGCCAGAGGGCGCGGCTGCCCACGTTTGGACGCGTCCGGCTGCGGATAGCCGGGAGGTCGTGTACGAGTGCAATCCGATCGGCCTTGTCCAAGAGGGCGAGCCGGCTTGCGGCCCGGGCTACGTAGACAACTACAACGGTGGCTGCAACTCCACTCCGGCCGTCTTCCAACCGGCCGAGATTTGGATGGAGGGCACGAGCGGCTTCTACGAGGCCGAGCCGGGTGCTTGGTCGCGGGATACCGACTGGTACGAGGTCCTATGCTCTGAGCCGACGCGGATTACCTATACGGTATATTCCGAGTTCTACGTGCAAGTCCTGCTGATTGACGGAACGGCGGGCTGCGAAGCCAGCACCTTGTTGGCGTACTCGGTGGCCGATCCGTGCAGAGAGGCCGTCATCGATTTCTGCGTTCCCGGACTTGCCGACGACCCCTTGACGCCGACGGTCGAAATCGGCCGGTATTGGCTGTGGGTCGGACCGCAGTTCATTACAGACCCGAGCGCTATGCCGTGCGACAGCGTGCGCTACTGCGCCCACCTCGAGCAGGCGACCTGCGAATATCCGGAGCCCCTGGCATGCCCGAGCACCGCAATTCCGAACGTGGGGCAACTGCCATACGGCCAGCTTGAATCCTGGCAGCTTTTCGTGAGCAACGATCGCTTCCCGGATTATGATCCGGCCAACGGCTTCCTGCGTTACGAGCACTTCACGGGTGTCGGCGCCACCTCCGGTGGGATCAACAAGGTCTACTGGTGGGGCGTTGGCGCGACTTACAATGATCAGGGCAACCTGGTCGCGTGCGACCTGGACCCCGGCACGTTTACGGTTACTTTCTGGGCCCACAACAAGTACACCAACCGCCCGTTCTACGTGAAGGAAGGTTGGGAGTGGGCGTATCCCCCGGGCGCGCAATGCCCGCTTTATAGTTACACGGTAACCGGCGCGGACCTGACCAAGGAAGAGACGGGCCACGTTTATGAGGTGCGCGGCTCCGACGGCAGCCTTAGCGCGGCATACCCCCTGTACAGGTGGAGCTGCGAACTGCCCGAGGCAATGACCCTGTTCGAGGGCTGGATCAGCATCCAGAACTCTGACCTTTGCCCGTTCTGGTGGGCGGCCTCACCCGGTCCGATGTTCGGAACGGGCGGCGTTCACGTGGCGGAAAATCAGGGCGTGGATCCGGTAACGCGTCAGGACGTTGACGGCGACCTGTCCTTCTGCCTGGGTTCCACCCAGTCGGGGCCGTTCACCGGCGCGTGCTGCGATCGCAGTTCCGATCCGGCGGCCTGCCGCAACACGACCGCGGATGAGTGCGTGAATCCATACGATGAATGGCATCCGTCGGTGACCTGCGCGGCCATTAGCTGCACGCCAGAGTATTGGGCCTGCTGCACGGGTACGGGAGCGTCCGGCTGCCACATTGGTTTTGAGTACTCTGCCGCAGAGTGCACGGGCACCTGGTATCGTTGGTACGTTTGCTCCCCGGCCGACCCGGGGTATGATGCGGATGCCTGGGGTGGCGCCGGCAACGTGATCGTGTGTCCGGAACAGGGCGCGGAAGCCCCGATTACTTGCGATGCGGCCGGTATGAGCTTCGGAAGGGGACTGACAGGTGGTTACCTGTACATTTCCTGGGACCGCGGCACCGGTGACCAGCGTTACGTGATCGACGCCTTCAATCATCCCTCCAGCGGCGCCGTCAGGCGCATCCACTGGTGGGGTAACTCCACCACCGTGTGGGACGGTCCGGACTGCGACTTCGCAAATCCCGCGCCCTTCGCGATCAGGTTCTATCACACCAGTGGCAGCGGCCCGGCTTACAACGCCCCGCACAAAGTGTATGACCCGATCTACGCACTTTATGAAGAAACGGGCTACCTCTGGTCAGGCACCGAATACGGTTCAATTGACCGCTACAGCGTAACACTGCCCGATCCGGTTACCCCTGGCACCGGTTGGCAGTGGATATCTATCGCGTCCAAGACCACCAACTGCGACTTCATCTGGGCGCCCGGGGCGACCGGCACGTCGGGCTTCGGCCAGTGGTTCTATAACAACGGTGTGTGTGAAGCTACGCCCGGCTACCGGCACCGCAGCTTCTGCCTCTACACCGGCGTAAGAACCGGCGCCTGCTGCAACGAAATCACGGGCACGTGCCTGAACGGCGTTCAGGAAACGACCTGCGCGAGCGGCGGCGGGACATTCTATCCGTCCCAGCGCTGCGACCAGATTCCGGCTCCGGGCTGCTATGCGCATACCGGCGCTTGCTGCGACCGCAGCACCTTCCCGGCTAGCTGCACGATGACGACCAGCGCTGACTGCACTGGACAGTGGCTGGGCGCGGACGTCAGTTGCGATATGTGCTGCTACGCTTGCCCCGCGGACGGAATGCCCGAAGGCGAGCCGGAGTGCTACGACGGGTACGTTGATACCTACAACAACGGTTGCTTCACTCAGCCGACCTGGGAGTTCGACGACTTCGTCAACATCTTCGATGGCCAGGTCGTCTGCGGCAAGACCGGCACGTATCGGGTGTCGCTGCCAGACGGCTCGACGAGTGGACGTCGCGATCTTGACTTCTATCGCTACGAGCTGTCCGGGACGGATCCGGCATGCACAATTCTCCAGGCCAAGGTCAGGGGCGAGTTCGAGCCCGACATCTGGCTGATGGTCGGAGAGTGCTTCACCGATAGCTGGTGCGGCGTTGAGGAGACCTACGTCATGGTCTACTCGCGTGCCGCCGGCGGCGTGTGCGATTACGCCATCGCGGCCGCCCCGCTGCCCAGCGATCCGCCGCAGTACGTCTACATCATGGTTTCCTGCTTCGGCTCGGTCGGCGACGTACCGTGCAACACGCCTTACACGCTGGAAATCGAAAAGGTGGCAGCGGGCTGCTGCAGGATCGGCGAAGCATCGGGTATCACCAGCGAAGCCTACTGCCTGGCTCTGGGCGGCGAGTGGACGGCCGGCGACTGCTGCGGCGAGCAAGAGTGCGTCCTGGCCGATTCTAACTGCGACGGCGCAGTCAACGTGTTCGATATCGATGCGTTCGTCCTGGCTCTGACCAACCCGGCGCAGTGGCTAGCCACGTACACCTGCGATATTTGCAACAACGACTGCAACTGCGACGGCGAAGTCAACGTGTTTGACATCGACCCGTTCGTGCAGTGCCTGACTTCCGGCGGCGCCTGCACGTGCCCATAGCAGTTAGCATATGGCAGGTGAGCGGTCACTGACCGCTCACCGGGCCTTGCGGCGACGTCCCCTACGGCGTCGCTCAGCAACGTACCGGCGGCTGACCGCCGGGTGAAACGCAAAAACAGGCCGGCCTGAGGTGAAACGCCTCGGGCCGGCCTTGCTGTTTGGATGCCTAATGCACCGTCTTCACGATTTAACTGCCCGGCAACGACTGGTCCGGCCGGGTGAGAAGCGCGGCAAGTTGAAAACGTGGTGAGCGGACCCTGTACGGTGGACAATTCCGGGCGCAGCGCAGCCAATTCATCGCCACTCGCCCTGACAACCAGGCGCCGCTAGCGCCGCGCGATGACCCGCTGTTCGCTTTCCAGGATGAGCGCCAGGGCTTCGGCTGGATCGTCGATGTCCCGCAATCTGGCGGGCAAATCCGTGCTGAGCATCATTGCCAGACGAGCCAGCACGCACAGGTGCTGCCGCTCCTCATGACTGCACACGAAAAAGAAGATGTGCGTTAGCTGGCCGTCGGGCGCTCCGAACGGAATGCCCGCGGGCACACGCGCCAAGCACACCAGCGGCTCGGCCGTGGCGTACGGCAGGGGGCGCCTGGGGTGCGGCAGGGCCACACCGTGGGGCAGCGCCGTGGGGTATAGCTCCTCGCGCTCCTGCACGGCCGTCAGCAGGCCGATCGGGTCGTAAACCAAACCAGTCCGCTCGGCGAGAGAAATCAGCTCTTTCAGCACCGATGTCCGCGAACGGGCCGGCAAGTTCATATCGATGGCTTCCGGCGGCAGAAGGGCGCCGAGCACCTCCTCGTCGTTGCCGTCGGACATGGCGCGTTCGAGATTCGCGATGTGCTTTGGATCGAGGTTGTGTATCTCCTGCTGGAGCCAATCCAGCATTTGGGCCCGGTTAAACCGCCACTGGCCCTGCACCATCGAGCCGGGCAGGCGGCCCTTCTCGGCCCACTTTCGGACGATGCGCGCATCCATGCCGATGTGCCGCGCAAGTTCATCAATGCTCATGTTGCGGTAGGGCATAGCCGGGCACCGGGCATCCGAATCGAAAATTGTACCGCAGAGCGCTCGCGCAAAAAAGACAATATTTTCTGCAAAACACGTGTTGGGAGAGAGGCTGCCGAGCCGTACGAACAGCGCGGCGTCTCAACCTGGCAGCGCGCCGGGGTCCGGCAGCGCGTATTACGATTTCGACACGCCGGCGGGCGTGGGAGCGCCCGCGTCCGCGCCCGCGTACTTCGGGACGAAGATCTTCTCGGCCAGCCCGTGCTGACGAGCGTAATCGTGCAGGCGCGGAATGGTCTTCAGAACGGACAAGTCATCGTGGGTATCGGTGCCGATCGAAATCAACACGCGGTGATTCGGGAGGATGTTAAACCAGCGATCATGCTCCTCGAGCGGGATGAACTTCGAATTAAGCTCGTAGAAAATGCGGGCGTTCGCGAGGGTGCGCACAACCTGATCCATGGATGTCGAGGGGAATTGCTGAGCGACGGCGGCGTGAGCCAATCCCACGGGACACGGCCAGCGCCGGGCCTGATTGGCCAGGGTGGTAAGCCCCGCCCAGTCCACGTACTCGAACAAGACGTAATCAATGCCCGTCAGCATGGTCTTGATCGTGTCCAGCAGGCCCTTGTTCATCTGCCAGTTAATCTCAGCCCCGCAGTAAACCGGCACCCGGTCCGCCCACTTGCGGCGCGCCTCGTGCACCGCGTTGACGTATTCTTGGGTTTCACGATCGAAGACACGGTGGAACTCGCGCTCGTTGTTCACTTCGCGCGAAGATGGCGTGCAGAAAAGGTGATCGCAGATGCCGATGCCGCCCATGTTCAGCTCGGGATCATCCAAATGGGCCTGGATGATCTCGTCGATCGTGTAGGCGCCGTCTGAGAACGGCGTGTGGTTGTGCAGGTTATACATCAGTTGGTTCATGCAGGCTCACTCCCAGCCGCCATCCCGCGCAGGTTGTACGCCGCCGATCGTGCCCTTAGGGGGCCCCGAGACCTTCCCGGCCCGCCGCTACACAAAACTGCCGTCAGGTCAGACGGCCAGTGTCAAGCTGAAGAGCCGAAAAACATGCCCCAGCCGGCACGTACCCTGAACCTGTTCCTGGCACGGCCATCACCCAACTCAGCAACTTAGTATAACCTGACGCGGACCTGCGGCAAGCCCATTTCGGGCACGCGTGTGGGCCTAACGTGTGAATCAGGGCATGGGGGGCGAAGCTGACCGCGGCGCCGTCGGGGCATCCGGCACGCGGCTGTCGCCCGGATGTGAGCGTTAGGAATCGGATCAACTCGCATGCTGCAGGGGCTTGCCCAAGGACAGTGGCGGCAGGCGTGCCTGCACAACCCGCTGATCTTCACAGTAGTTCTGATCGCGCCACTTGTGTTCCTGGCGAGGGGACTGTGGCGGCGTTCCAGCGTATTGCGCCAGCGCTCTATGACGATCGTGTATGTGCTGCTGGCGACGGTATTCGTGAACTGGGTCTACCTGCTTTTGCGCGAACCTCCCTGACGCCCCGCCAGTCGCTGCGACGGGCAGACGTTGTCATGGCCGCAGGCCGAATCCGATAGTTGCAGCCTTCAGCTCACAAAGAAGTTCCGTAGCCACTGCATCGTCGTCTGCCGTCCCAGTTCGCCGATGGCTTGCGTCAGGGGGATGTCCTTGGGGCAGACCTTGACGCAGTTCTGAGCGTTGCCGCAATCCGCGATGCCGCCTTTCTCCATGATTGCCTGCAGACGTTCATCTTTGTAGAACTGGCCGGTCGGGTGTGAATTATGTAAGCGCACCTGGCCGAGAACTGCGGGGCCGATGAATTCCGAGTCTTTGTGATACTGCGGGCAGGCTTCCATGCAGCAGCCGCAAGTCATGCAGCGGCTGAACAGGTAACGCAGCGATTGTTCGCCGGGGCTGATGAGCGGGGCGTGGCGGTGGATGTCCCAGCTTCCGTCGATGGGGGTCCAGGCCTTGACCTTCATGAGGGCGTCAAAGACCTTTTGCCGGTCAACCTGCAAGTCGCGGATGACCGGGAACTTGCTCAGCGGTTCCAGGCGGATGGGCTGCTCCAGCTCGCCGACGAGGGCGGCGCAGGCCTGCCGTGGCACGCCGTTGATGACCATGGCGCAGGCCCCGCAGACCTCTTCCATGCAGTTGCACTCCCAGACGACCGGATCGACGGTCTGGCCCTGGGCGTTGACCGGGCGCTTGCGAAGTTCCATCAAGGCCGAGACGACGTTGTGCCCGCCGGCGTCCGGCATGATGAAATCTTCCCAGTAAGGCTGGGCATCGGGGCCGGCTTGACGTTTGATACGAAAGTGAATCTGGTTAGCCATCGCGAATTTCCTGCGTGTATTTCGATTCTGCTTATCTGTAATCCCGCGGCGTCTCCGGCGGCATCACGCTCACGTCGACCGGCGAATAGGTAATCTGTGGGCCGTCCGCTGTATGCCGGGCGATCGTGTGTTTCATCCACTTCTCGTTATTTTCCTTCCAGCGGGCCTTATAAGCCTCGTATTCGGGATCGCCCGCAAACTTGCCCTCCGGCACCTTCAGCTCAAATTCGGCCTTGTAATGCGAGCCGCGGCATTCGTCGCGCAGCCGGGCGCCGACCGTGATGACCTCGGCCAGCACGATCATGTCCTGCACCTGGCGGCCCCACGATAGCGACTGGTTCGCCCAGCCGCTGCGATCGTCGAGGCTGATGCGCTGCGAACGCTCCTTGAGCTTGCGGATGCCGTTCAGCGCGATATCCAGCCCCTTGTTCTCGCGCTCGACAAATACGTGTTTCCGCATGATCTCGCCCAGTTCGTGATGCAGCGCGAACGGATTCTCGCCGCCCTGGCGGGTCATGATCGCCCGATTGATTTCTTCTTGCCGGCTCTGTTCCTGTTTGAAGAAGTTATCCGGCGTCGCCGCCGCCCGCTTCTTCAGGCCTTTGACGTACGCGACGGATGCGTCGCCGGCCACCCGTCCGCTGAACGATGCGCTCAGCAGCGAATTCGCGCCTAGCCGGTTCGCGCCGTGATACGCATAATCGCATTCGCCGCAGGCGTAGAGGCCCGGGATCGTCGTCGAATGGTTCCGCGGCGAGACGCGGGCCATGCCGCCCGTTTTCTCGTCCTTCTGATAGTCGACCCAGAGCCCGCCCATCGAATAGTGCATCGCGGGAAAGACCTTCATCGGCCCGGTGTACGGGTCTTCGCCTGAGAAATCGCGGTACATGTCGAGAATGCCGCCCAGGCGGTCTTCAAGGAACTTCCGCGGCTGGTGCGACAGGTCGAGATAAACCACGTCCTGTCCGCCGAGCCCCAGGCCCATCGTGCGCGTAACGCGAACGATCGCTCGGCTGGCCACGTCGCGCGGCACCGTGTTCCCGTAAGTCGGGTACCACTCCTCGAGAAAGTAGAAACGCTCATTCTCGGGGATGTCCTGCGGCCGCCGGGTGTCGCCGGCCTGCTTGGGCACCCAGATTCGTCCGCCCTCGCCGCGGCAGGCCTCAGACATCAGGCGGTTCTTGTCGTGCCCCTTCATGGCGGTCGGGTGGAATTGCACGAACTCAGCGTTCGCCAGCTTCGCGCCCTGCTGATATACGCGCGCCGCGGCTGAGCCGGTCGAATTGGTCGACATCGTAGACCGGCCCCAGATCAGGCCCATGCCACCGGTGGCGAGAATGACCGCATCCGCGCGGAACGCCTGCACCTTCATGCTGTTGAGGTCGAGCGCGGTTATGCCGCGGCAAATGCCCTCTTCATCGAGCACGACCGACAGGAACTCCCAATGCTCGTACTTGCGTACCGCCCCGCGCGCCTCGTGCGCCCGCACCTGCTCATCGCAGGCGTATAGGAGCTGCTGGCCGGTGGTCGCGCCGGCGAAGCACGTTCGCTTGTTCTTGACGCCGCCGAACAGCCGCAGGTCCATGATCCCTTCCGGCGTGCGGCTGAACGTCACGCCCATGCGGTCATAGGTGCGGATGAGGCCCGGCGCCTCCTCGCACAAGCTCTTTATGGGCGGCTGCTCGCCCAGGTAGTCGCCGCCCTTGATCGTGTCGACGATGTGCTGCCAGATCGAGTCGTTCTGGCCCTTGGTGTCGAGAACGGCGTTAATGCCGCCCTGCGCGCAGCAGGAGTGCGAGCGCTTGACCGGGAACAGCGAGAACAGATCGACGGGAAAGCCGGCTTCGGCGATCCGTAGCGTGGCCCATAGCCCGCCTAATCCGCCGCCGACCACGATGATGTTCGGTTTGGCTGCCATTTTCGTGCTTTCTCCAAGAGCGGCTTGCGCTCACAGGTGAGTGGCGCCAGGGCCGCCGAATGTCGGACCATTATAAGGGGAAACTCGGCGCGTGCATGCCGGAGTTGTAATACTGTTTTGGGCGAATTTTCGGCACTTTTTGGAGCGACGGGGCCGCCGGGGACCCGTCGTGGCGTGTTGTTCGCGCGTTTTCCTGAACGGATCGTAATTTGAAATTTAGAAGCTTGTCAGCCCTGGCTAGGAAACTTCAGCACGTCTGGTAGTGAACTCAGGCGTAAGCTCCTTTAGGCGTCCGCTGCTTGTGCCTTTTGCGCGGCGAAGGCGCGCGCCGGACGCCGGATATAAGGAAACTGTACCCCGTTTGCCTGCGCGAGGTGATTAGGCCCTGCGCCAAAGAGACGTTTCAATTAAGCACGCGCTCCAGCGGCGCGGGTAAGGGACGCGCTGCATGGGCGCCTTCTTCACACCCCGGGCGAATCTTCTGGCCCGCGGCGCACCCGTCGCTGGTGTGCTACTGCTCGGCCTGGTGGGCTTCGTCTGGTACGGCTGGGTTAACTCGCCGTATGGCACGCGCGTCGGCTATTACGTCTGGCAGCCCGTGCCGTTCAGCCATGCGCACCACGTCGGAGATGACGGCATCGACTGTCGCTATTGCCATGCTACCGCAGAAGTCTCTTCGTTCGCCGGCATGCCGTCGACGGAAACGTGCATGCACTGTCATTCGCAGCTCTGGACGAATGCCGAGATGCTCGCGCCGGTGCGGGAGAGCTGGCGGACCGACGTGCCCCTGGTCTGGAACCGCGTGCACGATCTGGCCGACTTCGTTTTCTTCAACCACGCGGTCCATGTCAACAACGGCGTGGGATGTGTGACGTGTCACGGCCGCGTGGATCGCATGCCCCTGATAACGAAGAGCAAGTCGCTTTACATGGAATGGTGCCTCGAGTGCCACCGCAACCCGGCCCCGTATTTACGGCCACGCGACCAGATTTATAGCCTCACTTGGGAGCCGCCCGAGGACCACGCCGCGCTCGCGGCGCAGCTCATGCGCGAATACGAGATTGACGCAGTGCGCGGCGCGGCGCTGACCAACTGCTCGGCTTGTCATCGTTAGGAGCGAGAGTGGCGAAAACGCACGATAACGAGGTTCCTCTCTGGCGCAGCCTTGACGAATTGGCCCGCTCGCCGGAGTTCCTGCGCTGGACGGAAGCGGAGTTCCCGGAGCAAGTTCGAGCGGGAGGCTTGGGGCGGCGCGAATTTCTCAAGATGGCGGCGGTGTCTTTCGCACTGGCCGGCTTGGGTGGGTGCGGCGAGCGTCCGCCGCGGCAGATTGTGCCGTACGTGCATCCGCAGCCGGCCGTGGTGCCGGGGGAGGCGGTGTACTTCGCGACCTCCGTGCTCCATGCCGGTTACGCGCTGGGCGTGGTGGTGGATAGCCGATTGGGGCGACCGACGAAAATCGAAGGTAATCCGGAACATCCGGCCAGTCTGGGTGCGACTGACATTTTTGCGCAGGCGCAGATTTATGAACTCTACGACCCGGATCGTTCGCAAGCCGTTTACCGCGGCGGGCGAATCAGCGCATGGAGTCAGTTCGAGCCGGAGTGGCGCGCCGTGCTCGCCGATATGCGGGGACGCGGCGGGGCGGGACTGCGACTGCTGACCGGGCGCATCACTTCGCCGACCGCGCTGGCACATATATCCCAGCTTCTGGAGGAGCTTCCGGAGGCGCGCTGGCACGTTTACGAGCCGATTGACGACACCAATGCACAGGAGGGACTCAAAACCGCGTTTGGCCAGCCGGCCGATTTGGTCTATTCGCTCGAGCGTGCGGACGTCATCTTTTCACTGGATTGCGACTTCTTGAATGACGTTCCCGGCAGTGTTCGCTACGCGCGCGAGTTCGGCCGCCGCCGAACGGTGCGGCAGGACGGCATCAACATGTGCCGGCTGTACGTCGCCGAGCCCTCGCCGACTGTCACCGGCTCGATAGCGGACAATCGGCTGCCGGTGCGACCCGGGCTGCTGCCGGCGGTACTCGGGCGGCTGGCGGAGCGGCTGGGAGTGTCGGAGGGCGAACTGAGCGCCACGCGCGGCGCTGCGGCGCTGGACGAAAACGTGAGGCATTGGGTCGACGTGCTGGCGCGCGACCTGGAGCAGCACCGCGGCGCATCTCTGGTCTGCGTCGGTCGGCGTCTGCCACCGCAGGCGCATGCGCTGGCGGCGCTGTGCAATGAGCGACTCGGGAACGTCGGCGCGACGCTGCGCGCCATCGAGCCCGTGCCGGCGCCGACCCCGGCCTTCGGCGGCCTGTCCGACCTGCTTAAGGAAATGCAGGCCGGAGCAGTGACGCACCTGCTCATCTTCGGGGCCAACCCGGTGTACACCGCCCCGGCCGATTTTGCGTTCGCGGACGAACTGGCACGCGTCCCGTGGACGGCCCATTTTGGGCTCTACCGCGACGAAACCGCGGTGCGCTGCTTCTGGCATCTGCCGCTATCGCACACGCTGGAATCGTGGAGTGACGCCCGCGCTTTCGACGGCACGGCCGGCATCATTCAGCCGCTGTTGACGCCGCTGTACCAGACGCGGTCATTGCAGGCCGTTCTGGCGATGCTCGCGGGCCGGCCGCTGGTCGGGGATCGCGAACTCGTACGCGACCACTGGCGCAAAACTGTGAACGAAGCCGACTTTGAGTCGTGGTGGCGCGAGGTGTTGCGGGCCGGTGTCATTCCAAATTCGGCTGCGCCGGGGCTCGACGTGGAAGTCCGGGCCGACGCCGTGCGTCAGGCCTGGCGCAGCGCAGCGGAGCCGCGCGAAGATCGTCCTAATCAGCTCGAACTGGCCTTTGCCCCCGACCCGACGCTTTGGGATGGGGCGTATGCCAGCAATGTGTGGCTGCAGGAATTGCCCAAGCCCATCACGAAGCTGTCCTGGAACAACGCCGCGCTCGTCGCGCCGCAGACGGCCGAACGGCTGGGACTGCGAAGCCGTGACGTCGTGCAGCTTACAACGGATAATCGTGCCGTTTTAGCGGCTGTGTTGCCGGTTCCCGGGCACGCGCCCGACTGCCTCACGTTGCCCTTGGGCTACGGCCGCGAGGTTGCTGCCGCGCCGGCCGCGACTGGGTTCAACGCCTACGCCCTGCGGACCTCGTCACATCCGTGGTTGACCGCCGGCGCTGTCGAGCGCACCGCCACGAGGCAGCCTCTGATATCTACGCAGATGCACTTCGCGCTGGAAGGCCGTCCGTTGCTGCGCCGCGCCACTGTCAGCGAACTCACAAGCGCGCCCGCGATCGAGCATTCACAGCCGCGCGATTCATTGTATCCCGAGTGGCCGTATCCGGGTACGCAGTGGGCCATGGTGATTGACCTGACGCGCTGTAACGGCTGCAGTGCGTGCACGATCGCCTGCCAAGCCGAGAACAACATCCCGACCGTTGGGCCGGACCAGGTGCAGCGCGGGCGGGAGATGTACTGGATGCTGGTGGACACGTATTTCGGCGGTTCACCTGATGCGCCGGGGATCTACCATCAACCGCGGCCCTGTATGCACTGCGAGAAGGCGCCCTGTGAACTGGTATGTCCAGTGGGCGCGACCCAGCATAGCGCTGATGGTCTTAACGAAATGATATATAATCGCTGCGTCGGCACACGCTACTGCTCGAACAATTGCCCCTACAAGGTGCGCCGCTTCAATTTTTACAACTACACTCGCGATGATCCGCCGGTGCAATGGCTGCAACGGAATCCGGAGGTGACAGTGCGGGCCCGCGGCGTAATGGAGAAATGTACCTATTGTGTACAGCGCATCCGGGCGGCCGAAATCGAAGCCCGCATAGCCGAACGGCCCATTCCGGCGGGCCGCGTTGTGCCGGCCTGCGCTGCGGCTTGCCCGACACAGGCCATTTTCTTCGGCGATATGAATGACCCGGAAAGCCCGGTGGCGCCGCTCAAACGCGAGGCGACCAACTTTGACATGCTCGCGGAATTGAACACGCGGCCGCGCACGTCGTATCTGGCCGCGATCCGTAACCCGAATCCGGAATTGACGTAGCTCCGTGTCAAGATCGAGTTCCATATCGGCCGGTGGCGGCCAGTCGACCAGCGACGTGATCGACTCGCGACTCACTTACGCGGATGTCACGCGACGCGTCGTCGCAATTCCGCTCGGACGTACGTCGTGGACCTGGCTGAGCCTATTTGGATTCGCCATGGCCGCCTCCGGACTGCTGGCCGCGGGCATGTTCGTGGTGTTGACCTGGGGTGTCGGCGTGTGGGGGGTCGACATCCCAGTCGCGTGGGGCTTTGCCATCATCAATTTCGTTTGGTGGATTGGAATTGGTCACGCTGGCACTCTGATTTCAGCGATTCTTTTGTTGTTGCGGCAGGACTGGCGTACGTCGATTAACCGCTTTGCGGAGGCGATGACGCTGTTTGCGGTCGCGAATGCGGGCTTGTTTCCTCTTCTGCACTTGGGCCGGCAGTGGAAGTTCTATTACCTGCTCCCCTATCCCGACACGCTGGGAGTGTGGCCACAGTGGCGCAGTCCGCTGGTATGGGACATCTTCGCCGTACTAACCTACTTTACCGTGTCCCTGATATT
>ERZ795051.3516-NODE-3516-length-15871-cov-4.421345_pt1 | contig 15871 bp, 11 predicted proteins | sample MGYA00375135_ERZ795051 | MGnify/ENA primary metagenome ERZ795051 (study PRJEB30180, sample SAMN05720222) | activated sludge metagenome | isolation source: Anaerobic digester | place: Japan | collected 2015-05-26 ... | reverse complement strand
ATTTTTATATAAAATTTGCCCTCTAAATGATTGGAAGGGAGACTTTAGTGCTACCGATTTTTTCAGTCCTGAAAAAATCCTGACCAGGCAAGAAGGGAAAGAAGGCGATATTTTTAGTTTTGGGGTTATGAGTTATTTCCTTTTGTCTGGAAAGTTACCATTCCCTGGCGTTACCCTGGAAGAAAGAATTTTTTCAAGATGTTTTCAGTCAGATTCTAAATTTAAATACAAAGAGCCTCTTCCTCTTACAGAAGTCAGAAAGGATTTTCCATCAAAAATAAGTAAAATCATAATGCAAATGCTTTCTCCTCGTCCTGAAGAGAGAGCCTCTCTCCCGGAATTTATATCCGCTGTTAATTTTTTTAATGCTGAAAATGAAAAAGACAGAATATATGAAACAGAATGGAAAATGCTCTTTGATCGTACCGATACAAAACCAATACCTAAATTAGATAAAATAGGACTCAGCGGTTCCAGTATAGAAGGAAAAAACAACTCAATCAGTATCCCATTCTCAATAAAATCGTTTTTTGTGAAAAAGAAGGAGAACAATAATGAAAACTGAAGAAAAAAATCTTGATCTCCAAGTTAGAATTGAAAAATTACTACGCGCAGCATTATCGAATATATCACAGGCAATATATATGCTCGGAGATAATCCAATTAGCAAGCTACTTGAAGATGCTGAAGCAGCCTGCATTGAAGCAAAAGAATTAAATTCATCTTTAATTCAATCAATACCACACCAACTCGAGACTCAAAGAAAATTACTTGACACTGCGAAAATTGAGTATTTTTCAAAGTTTTTAAATGGTAAAAAAATTTTAATCTTAGAAGACGAAGCTTTTGTTGCTAAAATGATTTCTTCTGCCCTTGAACGAAATAACTGCACTGCAGTCATTGTTGAAACAGAAACAGATGCTGTAGAACAGTATAAACTTGCAATGAAAAAAGGGCAAAAATTCGATGCTGTTATTCTCGATCTGGTAATACGTGGTAAAATCGGAGGAATTGAATGCCTCCAAAAACTTTTAAAAATAGACCCCTCAATTAAAGCAATTTTATCAAGCGGATATTGTGAGGCTCTTTCAAAAGAAATAAAAGAAAAATTTGTGGCAATTCTTCCTAAACCTTATACATATTCTGAATTAGTTACAATAATAGCAAAACTATTTACTTCTCATGACAATTCAATTAAAGGTTGATAAATAAATAATCTTTCAAGGAGAATTCTAATGACTCAATTTTATCCTCCATTAGAAGAATATAAACGCTTCACAATAGAGTTTATGGGATTACAGTTTAATTTTCTATGGCAATGGTTGCAAAAACATCCCGAAGAAGATATTCGTCATGCTATCAGACATAGAATTGACTTGTGTAGAAAAACCGACCCTTCACCGAAACATTTCGATGTTGCCACAATAGATTATAATCGTCCGGAATGGATTGAACTTGAAAATAAGATTATCGATATTTTTTCTGATAAAAATTTATCTGCCAATCCTGAAAAATTTGAAGAAACCGCATTATCCGTTTCATCAAAAATTCTTATAAGATTTGCAGAATTAACGTGGGGTAGTAATGGAAAATTTATTGATTACCAGTGTGGAAGTTTAAAATATGACACTCCAGAACCAAATAAGCCATATCAAATTATGTTTCACATTGGTAATGCAGTTTCTCCCAAAAGTATTTTTGAGGATAGGAATTACTTGAAAAACTGTTTTCTTATGTTGATGGATCAAACAGAAAAAAAATTTGGTGCAAAAATTCTTTACACACACAGTTGGTTAAATTCACTACCAAAATGGCTCGAATATTTTCCTGAAGAGTGGCTCAATAATCTCGGTCCTGAAGACAAAAATGTCTCATGGGGTTATGGACATTGGGGACAATTCATCTCGGCAAAAGGAGTTTTAAATGAAAAGTATGCAAAATTCTTGAGAGAGACGGGGGAATTTCCATTTTGGCCTCGTAGTTCAACTTGTTCCTTTTCAGAAATGCGCAAACATCTTGCCACTTTATAATGAGATAAATTCAGGCTGCAAATCACATTCTTTTATTCATTTCTTCTCTTGCGCGCCGCAATGTATCCATTTCTTCTTCAGTAAGGCTATTTATTCCTTCAGTTGATATTTTATCAAGAAGACGATCTAATTCTTCTTGAGAAACAGTCTTGTATCCTGAAAAGAAAATATTTTCATTCTTATTATATAAAGGACGTTTTGCCCTTCTCTTGAATAGAGAACTTATCCCCCAAACCTGATTTCCAAATGTTATCTTAACATAAATATATCCTCCTATAAATCCACCGAGATGAGCAAGATGAGCGACGTTTCCCCCTGTTCCACTTATCTCAAAGATTACTTGTGCCACAGCATATGCTATCGCAAAAGTTCTCATTTTCATCGGTATGGGGGGAAAAAGTAACATGATCGGCATATCCGGATAAAACATCGCTGTTGCAGCTATTATACCGAATATCGCCCCACTCGCACCCACGCATGAAGTTGGTACTTTAAAAGTAGCTCCCAAATTTTGAACAATCATATATGGAAAATTCCAGTTTGCTACAAGCCAGAGAAGACCTCCTGATATTCCACTAATGAAATACAACGCGTAAAATCTGTGAGCCCCTATTCGATTTTCCAGCAGAGAACCAAAAAGGTAAAGCCCCCACATATTAAATAATATATGGGCAAAACTACCATGAAGAAACATATATGAAACAAGTCTGTAAGAAGCCTCCACTGGCGACTCTCTGAATGAAATAATTTTCAATGACATTTTATCTATTACCGGAGTAGTTGAAAATATGAAGAAAAATACATTGGCAATGAGCAATGTCATTACAGCACCAATAGAAAAAATACAACCTGAACTATAACCTGGTTCTCTTCTCATGTAATCACGTTGGTCAAGCATATTTTACCGCCTTATCAATTTACAAAAAAAATATATTCCTACCACCTGATATAATACATTAGGTAACCAAAGTAAATATTGAGGATATAAATGAGGCTTAGTTCCAAATGCATTAAAGATCATTATTGATATAAAATATATTCCAGCTAAAGCCACACTTAAGAAAAGCCCTATAGACGTTTCACGTCGAGAGGTTCTAACAGCAAGAGGAAGTCCAAGAAGAAGAAAAGCGATGGGAGAAAATCCAAAAGCTATTCGCTGATTTAATTCTACCTCAAGAGCTGTTGTATCCTGCCCTCTCCTCCTGTATAATATATTCCTTGCAAAAAGTTCACTGAGCGTAAGATATTTTGCTTTTTCCGCAACTTTTGCGCGATTTAATTTGTCTCCATAATTTATTGCAAATGACATAGTTTCTGATGAGGTAATTTTCTTCTTTCCATCATCTTCATAACTTTTTATTATTGCTTCATGTAAGGTTATTTTCATAATTTGTTTTTCATCATCTACACTGATATCTCCCTCTCTGGCATAAATATCTTGTTGAAGGGATATTCTTTTTTTATCGGTTATATAGACCTGTATTCCTGTAAGTTTATTATTATCATCTTTATTATCAATAAATATGCTAATATTTTCATATTCTATTGGAAGTCCTGGTTCTAAAAGTGCAAGAGGATTTTGAACACCAACTTCTTTCAACATTCTTTTTGCTTCTCCCATATATTTAGGGCCAACCTGTAATTGAAGGTAAAGACATATTATCGAACATGTTATGGCCACTAAAACTATTGGAGCAATAATTTGAAGAATGGAAATACCACACGCTCTCATTGCAGTAATTTCATTATTTGCAGACATTTTTCCAAATGTAAGCATAGTTGCAACGAGTATACTGCAAGGAATGGCAAGGGACAATAGAAATGGAATTGAGTAAATGAGAAGTTTGAATGCATCTATAAAAGGGACTCCTTTTGTAAGGGCCTCAATAATTTTTATGAGGCGTACTCCGGTTAATCCAAAAGTTAATACGAGAATAGAAACTAAGGCAGTAGCAAGAAATTCTCGTGATACATAAATATTTAATGTTCTCATCTGTGATAGTTTACTTCATTATAAATCGTTTAACACTTTTTTCTGCTTCGGGGTATACAGCCATACTTTTTTTACAATATTTCACAGCGTTTTGATAGTCTCCATACCAATCGTAGAGCATTGCTATCCTGAGATAATCTTGAGCTGCCTCTTTCTTTCTCGTCTGTTCTGACGTACCCACAGCATCTGAAACTTTTAATCTTAAACCTGCAAAATAATCCATGATATTTGCGAGTTGGGATGGTGGAAGATCACTCCATTGTCTCCGCTGGAACTTTCCAGCTTTTTCAAGTGAAATATAATTGGGATTTAACATTAATTTTCCAGTATATGATTTTCCATCAATCGTTGTTATAGTTTTAGGATAATTACTTCTTGCAAGAAGTTGACAAATATAGTTCTTTATACTGGCGACTTGTTGAATACGAATCTGTTCCGATGACTTTCTCTCGGGAGAAATTGATGAAATATAATTTTCAATCTGTGAAGGTGTAAAAGTGTAATTCGAGGGCTTTGGCCTGTTAGTTGCAAAGGTTGACCTGTCATTTTCAAGCCACTCAGGAGTAAGCAACGATATATCAATATTTTCAATTAGTTTTTCATCATCAATTTTTAAAATATCAGAAGCGTCATCTTTTGGAGGTCTTATTGCTATTCTATTATGGTCTAATGATTTATTATTTTCTGTTTTTGAAACAGCTGATGTTTTAAGTTCATATTTATTGGCTGCAATAAGAGGTTCCAATAAAGATGGATCTCCTTTGCCAAATTCAATATATTGTTTCCAATCATTAATTCTTTGAAACCATGCATTGCCCCAAAAATCAGAACTTACTTTTTCACCTGCCGCAAGACAACGACGCGAATATGATACCTGGTCAAGATCAGATTCCTTATCATATATTGATTTTATATACAAACAGTAGCTTGCCAGAGCTCTATAATAATCGTCATTTGAAAATGCATTTTTCAATTTATTCTTATGAATTTCCCCATTTGACATAAATCTGAGTATTAACATGGCAGGATCTTCCTCGTCAAACCCATAATTTGAAAGTTTTTCTGCAAACAATAAACTCTCTGTTTTTGCGTCAGGAGAATTAATCAAATAAAGCGCTATTGAGTACTGCACTGCCGCTTGACGCATAGTCTTTTTATCCAGAGATGAATTCTCAAGTACCGATTTGGCGATATCGAGCGCTGCCGCTGGCCTCCCTTCTCTAAATTCCTTTGTTGCTTCAGGTAGAAAATCCTGTGGCAAAGTTTTTGCGAGTGCACCTCTCCTTCCAAGTATTTCTTCTAGATAACCTGCTTTCCAGAGATAGACAGTAGTACCTATCATTGAAATTGATATAACAATATGTACGATTATTTTTGAAATTGATAACCCGCCATTTTTCCTATATTTAAAGGATGATAAATTGGCGTTTCCTGTTTTTTTTCTTTTTCCAATTTTTCCAAATAGAGATCTCTTTTTTTGTTCTTCTGGTTTTTCTATACCCTTTTTAATTTCATCAGAGATTTTAAGTTGTTCCTCAATTTCTTTAATGATTTCACGGTATGATGGTCTTTTTTCCGGCTCACGGCTCATCATTGCCATTACAAGTTGGGAAATTTTTAGTGGAATCTCTGCTCTGAGTTCTTTCGGTGGTTTTGCCTCTTTTTCGAGCCTCATTTTTACCAATGTCTTTATATCCGGATCATCAAAAGGCAACTGACCAGTAAGCATTTGATAAAGAGATATCCCAAGACTATAAATATCTCCATAGTAGTCTTCCTGGCCGGTTAGCACCTTTTCTGGACTTACGTAGTTAGGACTCGCCCATGAGCGTGTAATTTTTGAAAGATTTTCGGAACGCCAGTCATGAAGAACCTGGGCTATACCAAAGTCCCCTATCTTGGCATTTTCATCTCTATCAAGGAGTATATTAGCCGGTTTAACATCATGGTGGATAATGCCATGTCTCCTCGCGTTATCAAGACCATCTGCAACATCCTTGAACCATTTTAAAATCTGATTAATGGGGATTTTTCCACCAGCCTTTTCAAGTTTTACATCGAGAGCACCTCCTTCCATATACTGCATCACAATATATGGTCTACCTTCAGAGACACCACAAGTATATACAGGAATTACTGCATAGTGGTTGATAGTTGCCGCGGTCCTTGCCTCATGAAGAAATAGTTCACACCTATCAGCCTGTGATGAAAAAGATGGGTTAAGGATTTTTATAGCCACTTCCCTATCTAAAGTAAGGTCCAGCGCCCTGTAGACGATTGCCATACCACCTTCTCCACCAGGCTCTTCAAGTAAATAATTTTCAAACCATTTGGGGACAATTATTTTTACCGCACAGGCAGGACATTCTACCTCACTAAAAGGTTCCATCTCTGTCAAATCTAATTTTTGTCCACAATGATAACAAAGTATCTTAAGTTTACGTTTTTCAAGCTCAATTTTGGGTTGCTCTTCATCTTTTAGACTGCTCCTCTTGATAGAAATTGTCTCTGAGCTTATTGGCTCTTCAGATTTTGCTTGTGTAATATCGGTTTTTTGTGGTGCAGGTCTTGGAACTCGATTGGTCTTTATCTTCTTCTGAATATCATCAGCAGGAGGTAATGGATCTGGAGATGCTATTTTAAAAGCCTCCACGGGGCTTTTTTGTTCTTTATCTTTATTATTAACATCATTCATTTTTTTACTTTTCAATATATATTGTTGATAATGGTTCTTGAGTTGCAATTTTGAGTAATATATCTTCTCTCCTCATATCTGCCAGTTTTTGACGAGCAGTTTTCTCAACAATTTCATAATTGTTGCATTCTCTGCTCAAATGAACTAAAAAAACATGTTTTGTCTCCTCAGTAATTATTTTTGGAAAAGCTTCAGCTGCAGAATCGTTGCTTAAATGACCATTTCTCCCTAAAACCCTGCGAATAAGCATGGGTTTTCTATTCGATTTTAACTGCATTTCTACATCGTGATTACTTTCAAGAATGATTGCATTAGCTCCTTTCATCCGCTGTTCACATAGTGCCGTCAGATATCCAAGATCTGTTGCAATAGCTATTTTTATCCCTCCCCTTGAGACTATAAAACCAACTGTTTCCTCCGCATCGTGAGGCACAGAAAACGTCCTTATACTAAAATCTGCAATACTAAATTCAGCCCCCGCCTCAAAGATAATGCAATTTTTGGGAAGATTACTCTTTCTTTCAAGATGATAAAAAGTTGATTTTGTTGCATAAACAGGAATACCCAAATTATCAGCAAATACCCTGGCTCCTTTACAATGATCTGTATGCTCATGACTCAAGACAAGCCCTTTTATCATTGATAAGTCCATTTTCAAGATCATAATCCTCCGCAAAATTTCTGCACGTGAGAACCCTGCATCTATCATAACTGCATCTTTCCCACTATGCAACAAAATAGAGTTCCCATTACTACCGCTACCAAGAATGCTAACCCCTATATCCATAATTTCTTTTTGTTTTACTAGTTTTTTCCTCTTACTTATTCTTGCTATTAATATGTTAAAAAAAACAATAAAATATACAATAAATTGCCTAAAAACCTTTTTTATCCGCGTGATTTTAATTAAAATCAAATTATATTAATAATTCATTTCTCTAATTTACAAGAAAAAATTAAAAAAAACTAATAAAAGCAACAAATATGCCAGAACAATCTCTATATCAGAATCAGGAACAAAGACAGGAACAGATAATTGCTCCGCAACAGATACAATCACTTGAATATCTTATGGCGCAAACCGCTGAACTCCAGGCAAAAATAGATAAAGAATTGGAAGAGAACCCTCTACTCGAAGAAGTTGAAAACTCTTCAGACAAGCCAGAAGATAAAATAACTTCTCAAGATGAAAATGAGATAAATGATTCTGCACAAGATGAGGATATAAGCCCAGATTCACCTTCAGATGAGAGAACAGATTCTGATATTTTTGAAAATAAATTACCCTTTCAATCCGATTCAGGAGATTTTCCTGAAGATTATAATGATAATGACAGTTTCGAATCTGAAATAGAACAAGCCGGTATTAGTTTCGTCAGTTCACCAACTTCTGTCAAATCAAATACCCCAGACTATGATGAACACCGTCAATTCATAATGGACTCCATCACTTCAAAACCATCTCTACAAGAACAACTCCTCGAACAACTACATTTTTTGAATATTCCAGAAGAACAAATGAAAATTGCTGAACTTATTGTGGGGAGTATTGATGAAAAAGGATTTTTGAGAAGTCACCCCGCAGATCTTGCTACAAAAGAACAAGTCGATATATCTACAATAGAATCCCTTATAAAATTCCTCCAGGAACATCTGGATCCCCCAGGGCTTTGTGCAAGAGACATCAAGGAATGTTTTTTACTCCAGTTAAAAGCAAAAGGAATGGAAAAATCAAAAATCGCGTACTTAGTAAAACATCACCTCGAAGATATTGCAAAGAATAAAAAACCTGCTGTTGCAAAAAAAATGAAGATTTCCCTCGAAGAATTAGAAGATTTAATAGCCGAACTAAGAAAACTTGACCCCGCCCCAGCAAATCAGCTTTCCACATCAATCTCAACTCAAATTATACCAGACGTATTTATAGAAAAAAAGGGGAATATCTTCATCTCCCAAACAAATAAAGAATGGAGCCCAAAGTTGCGAATTTCGCAAAAATACCTGAAAATGCTCGATGACCCCCTCACTCCACCAGAAACAAAAAGCTGGATAAGAGAAAAAGTAAATCGCGCAAAAAACGTCATCAGAAGCCTATCCCAAAGAGAAAGTACAATAAAAAGAATCGCCGACCTGATTATAGATGAACAATTCGAATTCTTTGAAAAAGGATATGAATATCTTAAACCACTTACAATGCAGAAAATAGCAGATAAACTGGGACTTCATGAAACAACAATTAGCAGAGCTATCTCAGGAAAATATATGCAAACTCCAAGAGGATTATTCGAATTTAAATTCTTCTTCTCTACAGGATATAAGTCAGAAAGCGGAGAAGAAATGTCAAGTAAAAGCGTAATGGAAAAAATTCGCGAGATGATAGACAATGAAGACCCCAGAAAACCACTCTCAGATCAGGATATTTCCGAAAAACTTAAAGCCCAGGGTTTAAATGTCGCCAGACGAACAGTAGCAAAATACAGAGAAGAGCTCGGAATTCAGTCTTCTCATTTAAGGAGACAACATACTTGAAAAGAAAAATAATAGTCAATAAAACATTCATCAATATTCTTGTTTTTCTCTCTATCTGGATTACTTCATTTTCTATAAGAACCTGCGTTTTCAATCGAGAAGCACATCGCCTTACAAAAATTGAAGGAATAGAACAACCTCCTTCAGGCCCATTTCTACCATTTAATGTAGAAAGCGCAATGGCATTTAATTATGCATGGCAAATAGCTTCAGGAAAAATAAACCTATTAGGACCTGATATAAAATTAGTAGGTTTCGAAAAAATCAGCGTAAATAGACAGTTCAATGTTGGAAATGAATATTTTCTCGGTTATGGATACAGATTAAAAAAATTCTTTCTGGGAGAACCAAAACTTTCTGACAAAGATAAAATTTACGAAGATAATCCCTATTTCAGTCAGTGGGCAAGATTCCAACTTCGACTCTGGGCGTCATTGTCCTCAGCGTTGATTTTTCTCCTCCTGCGTTTATCAGGACTACCTTTATTTCTTTCTATTTTTGGTGGATTACTCCATTGCATATCTCCAGCTGCCATAGCCAGATATACCGGCCAGGATATAGTAGGTGGAGCATTTGCAATGCCTTTTCTGATATTCTCTTATTGTCTCGCAATATATTGTCATAAAAATTTCTCCTATTTGCATTTTATTTCTTTCATTATTTTCTCTTTTATATCATTAGCAGTGTGGGATATGACACAGGTAATTTTATCTATTTTGTGCTGTGTAGAATTAATAAGGATTTTTGTTGGTGGAGGCTCAGGAAAAAAAAGGAGAATTTTATGGTATGGATTAGCACTTGCGATTTTCGCAGTTGCTATTACTGTCCCATATCATATAGAACATCTTTTAATTTTATCTCCTCTTGTTATATTTTTACTTCCATCTGTATTAATCTGCCAAAATGTATTTAAGAAAAATGAATTATTCCTAAATAGAATCTCAAAAATAACACTTATTGTCCTGCCTCTATTCTTTCTCTCATCAATCATTGGAAAATATAGCGGATATACAGAAAAATATGGACATTTTGCAAAACTCATGTTCGCTAAAATCAGATTTATGAATATAAAACCGGAAAATCCAGCTTTATTGGACTTTGACTCAAGAATTTTATGGACACCCGCAATGCATTCTGCAAATATAAATATTTTACGAGCTTATTTCCCGGCGGCATTGTATCTGGTTTTTCTACTTATAGTTTTTGCAATCCTTCTATGGTTATTTTTCGATGAAAAATTTCGTTTTAAATTTCGTTTCAGGAGTGGATGGATATTTTTAAATATCTCTTTCTTTTTCATTTATTTCGTTTTGTTTTTCTTTATTGTAAGATATCATGTATTTTTAGCTGTGTTTATGTCATTAATTTTACCTCAAATTTCATTTATTTTAACTGAGAAATTTTCAGTTTGTAGTTATAGAAAGATTTTGGCATTTGTTATCTGGACGTTACTTGTATTTGCGATTTTCGCAGAAACAATCGCAACTATTTCAAGAGTGAGAAAATATGAAGATTATTTTTGGGGCGAGGTATCTACATTAATAAGATGGTTCAGGCAGGAAGGAGTTGATAATAAGATTTTTCTTGCAGACATAGAGGTGTCCCCAATGCTCCTTGCATATTGCAATGCAGGAATAGTTTTGCAACCAAAATTTGAAAATGAGATAAATAGAAAAAATTTTAAAGATTTTGTGATGTTATTATTTCATGGAACTGAACGGGATTTGATGAAATTTTGTGAAAAAAATGCTATTGATTACCTGATTTACGATAGAGGTCTCGCTGGACCCATGAATATTTATAGTATGAGATATTTTGCGAATGCTGCAAATCTGTCTTCAACGTGTCCGGCATATCTAATGAGTAAGACACAAACGCGTAAAAAACTCAGATACTTTTATGAAATACAAGTACCAGATGAATTTAAGATTATCAGTAATAGGTATGTAGTTTTTAAAGTTATAACTGATGATAATTCAGTTAATTCGGCGCAATGGGTAAATGATGGAAAAATTTTCCTAAAAAATGGAAATTTCGATATGGCAAGGCGTCTTGCAAAAGCTGCTGTTTATACAGACCCCAATAATTATAAAGCAAGGCTTTTTTATGCTGAACTTTTTGGAGAAGCAGCAAAAATACGCCTTCGTGGTTTCTAAAAATAAAAAAAGAGGTAAATTATGGAAAAATATCATCATAAAAAGAGTTTCCAAAGCATATTTTTCTTCTTAATATCACTTTTCATTTTAATATCTGCTCTTTTCGCATCTTATTATATGATAAAAAACAAACCGGTAGCTGAAAAAAAGGAAAAGTCAGCAGTTATTCCATTGATAAAGGTAGAAGACTTAAAAAGGGAAAATCATCAGATAATAATATCAGCACTTGGAAAAGTTATACCATCGCGTGAAATCGTTTTAAAAACAAAAATAAGTGGCGAATTGATAAATGTCTCTAAAAATTTTGTGCCTGGTGCCTTCTTCAAAAAAGACGAATTAATTGCTGAAATAGATGACAGCGATTATTTAATAGCTCTGAAAAAAGCTGAAGCTGCTTTTGAAAAAGCTTTGTCAAATCTTGAGCTTGAAAAAGCTCAACAGGAAATAGCCCAAAAGAACTACAACGAATTTCTTGCAAAAGGAGGCAATACCGAAAATGAAGACTTCATTTTGCGAAAACCGCAAATGCGCGCTGCCTTAGCGGATGTTAAAAGCTCCGAAGCCTCAGTTGAACAAGCAAAATTAGATTTAAAACGCACAAAAATTAATGCTCCTTTTGATTGCACAATTATCTCGATTTTTGCGAATATCGGAGATCAACTCTCTCCTCAATCTGAAATTGCAAAAATTGCAGGCATCGAATCTGTATGGATAGAGGCTTCAATCCCAAAAAATGAATTTGAAGCAATTACCCATGCTATCAATGGAGATAATGAAAATGTTGAAGTAGAAACAACAAAAGCTCCTTTGAGAGGAAAAATAATAGAAACTTTGAGTCAGATGGAGGAAAATAGTCAAATGGTGAAAGTAATAATTGAAGTAAAACACCCTTTTCCCTCCGACAAAAGCTCAAGAAACATTTTTCTGAACCAGATTGTTAGTGTTAAGATATTTTGTAATGTAATCAATAACTGCTATAAAATATCTCGCGCTAATATTCAAGAAGGAAAACTATGTATTCTTACAACAGACGGAACACTTAAAACGATTATCCCTAATATAATATGTGAAGATAAAGATTGGATTTATTGTAAAAATGAAATACCAGAAGGAGCAAAATTAATCATTTCAGACCTACCATATATTATGGATGGAATGAAGTTACGGACTGAATTTCTTAGAGATAATAAATAAAAAAAGATTGAAAGTGAATTTTAAAAATCAAATGGAAAATAGAGAAACTCCAATATCATGGATGGTAAAAAATCCTGTAGCAGCAAATTTGTTAATGCTATTTTTCATTATAGGGGGACTTTTCAGTTTGCTAAGAATAAAACAGGAGGTTTTCCCTGACTTAACTCTGGATACGGTTACAGTTTCCGTGGCTTATCCCGGAGCAAGTCCTGAAGAAGTTGAAAAAGGTATTATTCTTGTTACAGAAGAGGCAATAAGAGGAATAGAGGGAGTAAAAGAAGTGCGTTCAACTGCCGCAGAAGGATATGGAACTGTAGTAGCTGAACTTTTTGAAAATACTGATTATTCAAAAACCTATCAGGACATAAAGAATGAAATTGACAGGATTACCACTTTTCCAGAAGAAGCTGAAAAACCAATAGTAACGCTTGATGCAAGAAAAAGAGAAGTTTTGTCTGTAGTGGTGTACGGAGAATCCAGTGAAAAATCTCTTAGAGAGATTGCCGAAAGAGTAAGAGATTACCTCCTCGAAGATGAAAATATCACCCAGATAGAACTCTCCGGAATAAAAAAACTCGAAATTAAAATTGAGGTGCCTCTGGATAATCTCAGAAAGCATTCCCTAACCTTATCAGATATAAAAAATGCTGTGCAAAATTCTTCACTTGAATTACCTGGAGGAAGCATAAAACCCAGGCTGGTGAAATTCTTATAAGAGTAAAAGAAAGAAAAGATTATGGCAAAGAATTCAGGAAAATCCCTATTATAAGCAAAACTGATGGAACACGCTTGCTTCTTGGAGATATTGCAAATATAAAAGATGATTTTGAAGAAACAGACAGACTTGCTTTGTTCAATGGAAAACCAGCTGTTATACTTGATATTTTCAGAGTCGGAGATCAAACACCAATTTCAGTATCAAATTCAGTAAAAAAAAGAATCAAATTATTGAAAGAAGAAGTCTCCCCTCATATAGGGATAGAAATTTTTGATGATAGAGCTGATATATATCGTCAACGCCTTGAATTAATGATAAAAAACGGTTCTATGGGGGCTTTTTTAGTTTTATTTTTACTGGGAATGTTTTTAGAGTTAAAACTGGCATTTTGGGTAATGCTTGGAATTCCAATTTCATTTCTTGGAGCATTCATTTTTATGCCTGAGTTGGGACTATCCTTAAATATGGTTTCAATGTTTGCAATGATTATGGCTCTCGGTATTTTAGTTGATGATGCAATAGTTGTTGGAGAAAACATTTATAATCTCCACGAAAATGGAATGCCTTTAATAGATGCTGCTATACAGGGAACAAGAGAAGTCGCAGTTCCAATTTCATTCAGCATTTTAACAAACATAGCAGCAATGCTTCCTCTCGCTTTCCTTCCCGGAATTATGGGCAAGATATTATGGATGTTACCTGCAGTAGTTTGTTTGGCATTTATTGTATCGTGGATAGAAAGTATATTTATTCTGCCTTCACATATTGGACACCAGAGCGAAAAACCAAAAAAAGGCATTAACCTATACTTCCATAGCATTCAACAAAAATTCAGTAGATTTTTTATGAATGCTGTCAAAAATATTTATGGTCCTTTCCTCGCTGCAGCGTTGAAACAACGATATTCAATATTGCTCATATCGATTGCGATTTTCGCATTATTTTTTGCTTTTGTTCGTAGTGGCAGAATGGGTTTCGAACTTTTCCCCAAAATTGAAAGTGACTTTGCATATGCATACGCAAAACTACCTTATGGCTCAAATTTTTCAAAAACAAAAAAGGTTGAAGAAATTCTCAGGTCATCCGCTGAAAAATTAATAAAACAATCCAAACATCCGGAACTCTTTCTCGGAATCTTCTCAGATATAGGTAAAAATGGGTCTCACACTCTTGAAATGCGCTTGTATCTGGCAGCACCTGCTATTAGAAAAAAAATACTTGGTGAAAATGGTAGTACACAAAAAATAGTCAATGATTGGCGTAAAATCACAGGAGAAATACCTGGTGTTGAAACTCTTTTATTCCAGGCCGATCGTGGTGGTCCAGGCGGAGGTTCTTCACTAACAGTTGAATTAAAACACAAGAATATGGATATATTAAGGTCAGCTGGAGAAGATTTAGCTTATGAGTTATCAAAATTCCCTATAGTAAAAGATATCGATGACGGTTTTCAACCAGGCAAAAAACAATATGACTTTAAAATTACAGAAAAAGGAGAAGTAATGGGAGTAACTCCCTCTTATATTGCAAAAATCCTAAGAGACAGTTATGAAGGAGCAGAAGCCATTAGACAGCAACGCGGACGAAATGAGATAAAGATAAAAATAAAACTTCTTGAAGATGAAAGAATCTCTGAAAATGACCTCAAAAAATTAATAATAAAGACACCTTCAGGAGCTGAAACACCCCTGAGGGAACTTACACAAATCATTGAGGGAAGAGCATACACAGAAATAACAAGAAGAAATGGCAAAAGGACAATCCAGGTAACTGCAGATGTAATCCCAAGATATAAAACAACTGAAGTTATTAATACCATGGAAAATGATATATTACCTGAACTTAAGAAAAAGTATCCTGGCCTTGAGTACAGTTTTGAAGGGATGCAGGCTGATTCTCGAGATATGTTTGGTAAATTAACAGTATTCATACCCATTCTTCTTCTCTTCATTTACATCATGCTTGCTGTACCATTTAAAAGTTACATCCAACCTCTAATTATTATGGTAAGTATACCTATGGGATTCGTAGGAGCAGTAATTGGGCATTTTATAATGGGTTATAACCTATCAATGATGAGCATTATTGGTATACTTGCCTTATCCGGAGTTGTTGTAAATGATGCAATAGTTTTATTGGATTTTGCGAATAGAAAGAGATCTGAAGGACTCCCCCCCATTCGAAGCGATACTTTCTTCTGGAATTCAGCGTTTTCGCCCTATACTTCTGACTACACTTACTACTTTTGGTGGCCTTGCTCCGATGATATTTGAAAGTTCAAGACAGGCTAGATTTTTAATTCCCATGGCAATTTCTCTTGGATATGGGCTTCTCTTCGCTACGCTCATAACATTGGTATTAGTTCCATCTCTGTATTTAATCATTGAAGATATAAGGAAAATAAAAAGTTCATGATAACTTGATTTATTTTTTTTATAACTTACTTTCTTACAAAAATTAAACTAAAAATATGAGGTCTTATGAATAAAAAAAACTGCATTGAAAAACCTGCCCTATTTTCGGATCTGAGTAAAGATGAGCCTTGGCGCATTTTCC